>OGYL01003261.1_pt1 | contig 10673 bp, 9 predicted proteins | sample 1576541 | NCBI WGS metagenome assembly OGYL01 (sample SAMEA3541551, study PRJEB24748) | human gut metagenome | biome: human gut; feature: human-associated habitat; material: faeces | place: China | collected 2012 | reverse complement strand
ACAAGAATAACTTTTTTCAAAAAACTGATAGGTGTAACTACTTGGAATATGCTGCGGTTACAGGGAATCAAAAACCAGTTTGATATGCTGCTTGCCAATCTGCGGGAGAGCATTGAAAACCTGAACGGAGAACTGGAAGCCATTGACGGCCGGATCAAGGATAACGAGGGCAGAGCCGCGGCGGCGGAACAGACCGTAGCGAAGCACCCCCTGCCGCACAAGCACCACGTCATACGGCCGCAGCACGTGCGTGCGCCCCTCGACGATGTAGTTCCCGCGCCCGGCCAGAAAGAATACCAGCTTGTGAAATTCATGATAGTGGAACGCCGTGTCCTCCGCCAGCGCACTGCTCAGGTGGAACAGACGGAAATCTTCATGCAGGTATCCCCTGCGCTCATAATCGGTCTGCTGCATGGCTCGCCTCCGAAAAAAGCATCTTTTGCAATATATGATAGCATTTTTGTACAATTATTGCAACGGTGAATTGTATATACTGTCACCAAAGCGCTGTTACGGCGCAATCTACACACTGGGAGTGTTGCATTTATGGCCAAGGCAAACGGTTCCAAGTCTTTCTTTAAGACTTACGGATTCCTGATCTTCATGCTCACCGGCATCGTCGCCGGCTGTCTCGTGGGCGCGTTCGCCCCGAACTTCGGCAAAAAGATCGAATTCCTGGGTACACTGTTCATCAACATGATGTTCTGTGTGGTGGTGCCGATGGTGTTCTGCTCCATCGCATCTGCCATCGCCAATATGAAAAGTGTCAAGCGCGCCGGTAAGATCATGGGTGTGACCATTGCAACGTTCCTGGTCACTGCCGCTATCGCCGGTGTCATCATGTACATCGTCTGCCGCATCTTCCCGCTCGTAGATGGTCACTACACCATCACGGAAGGCGAGATCGGCGATACGCTGGGCTTCGGTGACATGATCGTCAACTTCTTTACCAAGCCCGACTTCATGGAACTGCTGAGCCGTAAGGCCATCCTGCCGCTGATCGTTGCGGCGGTGCTGTTCGGTTTCGGCATCCAGATGAACGGCGGCCCCGAGACAAAGACCGCGCAGGTGCTCGAGGATATCACGGGCTGCATCATGAAGACCGTGAAGCTCATCACCTACTACGCCCCGATCGGCTTCTTCGGCTTCTTTGCCAATCTGGTGTCTACTTACGGCCCGGAGCTGGTCGCTGACTACAGCCGCACGCTCATTATCTACTACGTCATGAGCTTCGTGTACATGTTCGTGTTCTTCCCCATCTACGCCCAGTTCGGCGGCGGCAAGGGCGGCGCGAAGATCATGTTCTCCAAGCTGTTCCGCCCGGCGGCGGTGTCGTTCGGTACCTGCTCGTCCGTTGCGACCATCCCGACGAACATGGAAGTTGCCGATGAGACCGGCATCAGCAAGGATGTCACGGACATCGTGCTGCCCATGGGCGCCACCATGCACATGGACGGCTCGGCCATGAGCGCCATCATCAAGGTCGCGTTCCTGTTCGGCGTGTTCGGACTGGACTTCACGACGGAAAAGGCCATTCTGGCCATCATCGTGGCGGTGTTCTCCTCCGTGGCCATGAGCGGTATCCCCGGCGGCGGCGGTACCGGCGAGCTGGTAGTCTGCACGATCTTCTTCCCCGACCAGCTGGCTGTTGCCTACCCGATCGCACTGGCGATCGGCAACCTCGTCGATCCTCCGGCGACCATGGTCAACTCCGCCGGCGACTATGTTGTGTCCTTCATCGTCTCCCGCTATGTGGACGGCAAGGATTGGCTGCAGAAGGCCATTGCCAAGAAGAGAGAAAGCAAGGCTATCGAGCAGTAATCTGCCGATGTATCAAATTCCTTCCACCCGGAAACACTACGGTGTACCGGATGGGAGGAATTTTTTATGCTTGGAAAAGTCGAGATCTGCGGTGTCAACACGGCCGACCTGAAAGTCCTGAGCAGCGACGCCTGCCGGGCACTGCTCATCCGCGCAAAGCACGGCGACACTGACGCACGCGAGCAGCTCATTGCCGGCAACCTCCGGCTGGTGCTGTCCGTGATCCAGAAATTCATCGGCCGCGGCGAGAACGTGGACGATCTGTTTCAGGTCGGCTGCATCGGTCTGATCAAGGCAATCGACAATTTTGACGCCGAAAACCACGACGTGCGCTTTTCCACCTACGGCGTGCCCATGATTTCCGGGGAGATCCGGCGCTACCTGCGCGACAACAGCCCCATCCGCGTCAGCCGCTCCACGCGCGACACTGCCTATAAGGTCCTGCAGGCAAAAGAGCGCCTGACTGCCGCCTCCGGCCGCGAGCCGACGCTTGACGAGATCGCAAAGGAACTGGACATCCCGCGGCGGGACGTCGTGTTCGCGCTCGACGCGATCAGTGACCCCATCTCGCTCTACGAGCCAATCTACACCGACAACGGCGAGAGCATCTGCGTCATGGATCAGGTCGGTGACACGAAAAACACGGACGAGCAGTGGCTGGAGCATCTGGCGCTCTCGAACGCCATCTCCGACCTCAACGAGCGCGAGAAGAAGATCCTCTCCCTGCGCTTTTACGCCGGCAAGACCCAAATGGAGGTCGCCGGTGAGATCGGCATCAGCCAGGCGCAGGTGTCCCGCCTGGAGAAAAACGCACTCGGCAAGATCCGCAAGAACATCTTCCCCTCATAAACCGCCGCCCGGCGCCATAGACTGGTACCAAAACGCTGCGGAGGGATTACCATGAAATGCTGTTTGTCCGATCTGCGATACAAAGAAGTCATCGACCTGACCACCGGGCAGCGGCTCGGCTATGTCTGCGACGCGGAGATCGATCTGGAGCAGGGCAAGATTGTGTCGCTGATCGTGCCGGGGCAAAAAAAGCTCGGCGGTCTGCTCAGCGGCGATGACGACTACATTCTGCCGTGGGAATCCATCTCCAGATTGGGCGAGGATATCATTCTCGCCGAGGTCGCGGCGCAGCAGCCGCGCCGCCGGCGGGAAAAGCGGCAGAATTATCTCTGACAGCCTGAAAAAACGGCAAAAATCCGGGCAAATGCTCTTGCATTGTCCGGATTTCTCTGGTATAATACCAGAGCATTACGCACGGGGGTCGATGTGCGACCATGTGGCTTCGGCCTGGTCGGGCACAGTTGACGCCCCCGGAGGTAGCAACTAATTAAAGGAGGAAACAAAAAACTATGGCAGTCGTATCTATGAAACAGCTTCTCGAGGCCGGTGTCCACTTCGGTCATCAGACCCGCAGATGGAACCCGAAAATGGCGGAGTACATCTACTGCGAGCGCAATGGCATCTACATCATTGACCTGCAGAAGACCGTCAAAAAGCTCGAGGAGGCTTACAACTTCGTGCGCACCCTCGCAGAGAATGGCCAGACCATCCTCTTCGTCGGCACCAAGAAGCAGGCTGCGGACGCCGTGAAGGAAGAGGCTTCCCGCGTCGGCATGTACTATGTCAATGCCCGCTGGCTCGGCGGCATGCTCACCAACTTCAAGACCATGCGCACCCGTATCGATCGCCTTGCTCAGCTCAAGAAGATGCAGGAGGACGGCACCTTCGACATGCTCCCGAAGAAGGAAGTCATGAAGCTGCTCGGCGAGATGGAGAAGCTCGAGAAGTACCTCGGCGGCGTCAAGGAAATGAAGAAGCTCCCCGGCGCAATGTTCGTTGTTGACCCTCGCAAGGAGCACAATGCGATCGCAGAGGCTCGCAAGCTGCACATCCCCATCGTTGCAATCGTCGATACCAACTGCGACCCCGATGAGGTCGATTACGTTATCCCCGCAAACGATGACGCTATCCGCGCAATTCGCCTGATTGCATCCACCATGGCAAACGCCGTTCAGGAAGGTCGTCAGGGCGCCGACGCTGAGGTCGAGGAGACCCTGGCAGAGGCAGAAGCCGAGAAGGTTGAAGAAGAATAATTGATCAGGGAGCACATCCTGCTCCCTTTCTTAAATAATACAGGAGGAAAAAGTTATGGCATTTACAGCACAGGACGTAAAAACTCTCCGTGAGATGACCGGCGTCGGCATGATGGACTGCAAAAAGGCACTGTCCGAGTGCGACGGCGATATGGACAAGGCCGTTGAGTATCTGCGTGAAAAGGGCCTTGCAAAGGCAGCAAAGAAGGCCGGCCGCATTGCAGCGGAAGGCATGGCATACGCATCCGTTTGCCCCGAGTGCGGCGTCGGCGCAGTTGTTGAAGTCAACTGCGAGACCGACTTCTGCGCAAAGAGCGATCTTTTCGTCGCTTTCGTTAAGGATATCTGCAAGGTCGTCCTGAAGGACAACCCCACAGATGTTGATGCCCTCATGCAGTGCAAGTACCCCAACAGCGAGCTTACAGTTGCTGAGACCATGCCCGAGAAGGTCATGTCCATCGGCGAGAATCTCCAGATCCGTCGTTTCGCACGCTTTGGTGAGAACACCTCCGTCGCTTACGTTCACGCAGGCGGCAAGATCGGCGTCCTCGTCAACCTTGCAGTTGAAGGCGGCATAGATGCTACCGAAGTCGGCAAGAACGTCGCAATGCAGATCGCAGCTCTCAATCCTCGCTTCTGGGATAAGTCTCAGGTGACTGAGGACGTCCTCGCAGAAGAGAAGAAGGTTGCTCTTGCACTTATGGACAACGACCCGAAGATGGCTTCCAAGCCTGCTCAGGTCAAGGAAAAGATCGTCATGGGCAAGATGAACAAGTTCTACGAGGAAAACTGCCTCATGCAGATGGAGTTCGTCCGCGGCGATATCTTCCAGGGCAGCGTCGAGAAGTACATTGCCGATGCAGCAAAGAAGCTCGGCGGCAGCATCAAGTTTGTTGACGCAGTTCGCTTCCAGACCGGCGAAGGCATTGAAAAGAAGGAAGAGGACTTTGCAGCCGAGGTTGCAGCTCAGATGAACATGGGCAAGAAGTAATTCCTGAATTTGATAAATTAAAATCCGGCAGAGGAAACTCTGCCGGATTTTTGCGTTTATATTCAGTCAATTCGCTTGAGACCGCCGGGCGCTTTGCAGCGCGCGGCAAGATCAATGTATGTCTGCTTGCTGCGCTCCCATGCATAAATGTCTTTTTCCTCAAGCTCGCGCAGAATTTTTGCAGGCGCTCCGCCGACAACGACACGGGGAGGTATCGTCTGATGCTTTTTTACCACTGCGCCCTCCGCGACAACGGCGTATTCTCCGATATCAGCGAAAAGACTGACTATGGCTCCCATGCCGATATTTGCGCCGTCGCGTATATAATTCCCGTGGACCATTGCACCGTGGCCGATCGTTACGCGCTTTCCTATGTGGCAGCCGTCGGTCTTTGCATCGGGGCCGCCGACATGAATAACGCACAGATCCTCAACCGCGCTTTCGTCGCCTATCCAAATCGGGCGCTCGTCGCCGCGGATAACGGCGCCGGGACCGACATAGCACCGCGCGCCTATGGTGACATCTCCGATCACGATTGCGCTGTCGCTGATATAAGCGCTGGAATCGATTTTCGGGCGCTTTGACTCAAATTCGTATATCATGCTATGAGTTCTCCTAACTTTGCTTTCTGACGTATGTTCCCGGTATGCCGAGCGCATCGCGGTATTTGGCAACAGTACGACGCGATATGGCAAAGCCGTTCTTGGTCATGATATCACTCAGCTGCGCATCGGACAGCGGCGCGGACTTATCCTCGCCGTCGATCACTTGGCGCAGATATTTTTTCGCTTCGTCGGCCGAGCGTTCACCGCTGTCTCCCTCGAGCTTTGCCGAGAAAAACAGCTTGGCCGGTATGACGCCGCGGCTGCACTGAATATACTTTCCTCGCATTGCGCGGCTGACCGTTGATACGCTCAGACCCGTCGAATCGGCTATGTCGGCAAGCGTCATAGGCTTGAATGCATTTGTGCGGCCATAGAAAAACGCGCTCTGCAGCCGGGCAAGCTTGCCGAAGCAACTCAGCAGAGTCTCCTCATATTTACACACATTTTGATACAGTCTGCCGGCGGCAGAGATACGCTCTTCAACGTATTTAAGAACGTCGGGATCATCCGACGATTTTTTCAGCTCGCTGCAAAATGAGCTTATTCTCAGGTGAGGGGTAAACGGATGGCAGAGCGAAACATTGAGCCCCTCGTCGGATGCACTTATTATGATGTCGGGTGAAACATATATGCTGTCGTCGCTCCTGTCGCCCTCAAAGGCCGATGAAGGATAAGGATAAAGCCGCTTTATGCGCTTTTCCGCAGAGCGAACGGCTGCTGTTGTAACGTTAAGCGCTTTTGCTATTGCTGCGTAGTGGCCGCGCGATAGCTCCTCAAGGTGGTTTTCGACGATGCTGCGGGCTACTCCGTTCGCTTTATCGCTGCCGAGCTGAGCGGCAAGACAGCCGCGCACGTCCCTTGCGCATATACCTTTCGGGGGCAGGGAACGCATGACGGCAACGCAATTTTCGACCTCTTCCCGTGAAACGCCGAGCTTTTTTGAAACGCTTCCCCAATCCTCGGATAAAAATCCGCGGCTGTCAACGCAACCGATAAGGTAGCGGTAAACCTTTTTCGTTTCGCAGTCGGCATCGGAGTTTAACAGCTGGCTCAAGAGATATGCTCTCACGTCGGGGACCTGAGCACGGCTTGCTATCGGACTGTCGAGCGTGTCGTCGTCGCCGGCGATGTTTTGTTCACTCCTGTCGCGGCCAAATGAACTGAGCCACTCGACCTTGTCGGAAAGCTCGCTGCCTTTTGCTGCCGAACCGAGCTCGTCAATGTCGATCGCGGGATTTTCCATGGCCTGCTCGGTCAGATAGGAGCTTAGCTCGGTCGTGTTCATCTGCACCATCTCCAGCAGTTGAATCGTGGCCGGAGTGATGGTTTGTTTAATTGTAACCTGATTGTGTAGCTTCATGGCGTTAGACCGACAGGATAAATACTTCGGCGATCGATTGCAAAATGTTAGTTTACGATTTGACAATTTGAAACACTTTTTTGCGTACTATATAATAGTATCAAAAGAAACGTACAAAATCAAGCCCTAAAACGTGATAGTTTACAATGAAAAATGCTGCGCAGTGTTTCACGACGATACACTTTGCGCCAAAACAGCTGACTAAAGATGATACACTTTTAACAATTTGACACACTGCCGACTAAGTGATACAATGGCTGAGCAAACGTAAAAAATATTTTTTGAAAAAATTTTGAGAGGTGTGTTGGGCATGACGGCAGATTTTTTGAACCGCGGAAAAGAGTATATCAGTATGCTTGAAAGCTCGAAATACATGTGCGAGAGAAACGGCTTGGATGCGCATGCGCTTAAGCTTCCGGATGTCACGGAAGAGGATACGGAGCGCTGCAAAAAGCATGTCACAGGACATATCCGACTCATGCGAAAAAGCACACCCGAGTACTATCAGGCAGTGGCTGAGACACTTTCAGCAAACAAGGCGGTTTTGCTGTATTTGTACGATAATTTCGATATTTTCGGACGTTACGGTAATAAACAGCTAAAGGATGAGCTTTCACAGAAAAATATCAAGCTTGGCGGAAATCTCGGCGAGAATTTTGCCGGCACAAATGCTGCTGTCATGGCTGCACGCAGCCCAAAAAGCACATGGGTGGTAGGGGATGAGCACTATCTTGACGCGCTCAAGCCTTATGTGACATTTGCGTTCGGGATCAAGGGAAAATACGGCCGAAACGGGTATGTTGTGCTTCTAACGTACAAGGAAAACTTTGATGAGTGCATGTATACGCTCTTTAAACTTCTCGAATCTACCGAGACCATAATAACCACCGGCCATGTTACAAAGGATGTTATCATGCGCGATATTATGCAGCGCAATGAGTACAGCAGGGGCAGCACCAACGATATAGTGATACTGGTCGATAACAGCTGCTCGGTGACCTTTGCGAACGATATGTTTTATGATTTTTATAATTATCATCCGCAGGAAACGATAAACAGCTTTTTGGGCGATATTTGTCCCGAGCTCGTGTCGCTCGTATCGAAAATAGCCGAGGGAAAACGGGTCGTAGGCAAGCCGGTAGAGCTTGTCCGCGGCAACGGAGTGCGCGAGCAGTATTCCGCAGATTGCAGTCCGATAAATACAAATTCGCGTCAATTCGGGGCACTTATAACCATATATAAAGACAAAATAAGAAAAGAGGAAAAACCTGCCGACGGCAACCATGCGCGCTATACATTCGATGATCTCATCGGCGTTTCGGATAATTTTGTGCAGCTCAAACGCTTTGCCGAGCAGATATCCGCAACCTCGAGTCCTATACTCATTCAAGGCGAGTCCGGCACGGGCAAGGAACTTTTCGCAAATGCGATCCATTGCACGAGCCAGCGCAAGGATAAGCCCTTTGTTGCCGTAAACTGCGCTGCGATCCCACGCGATCTTATAGGCAGCGAGTTGTTCGGCTACGTCGGAGGCTCGTTCACAGGCGCGAGCAGAAGCGGTGCAAAAGGCAAATTCGAGCTTGCCGACGGAGGCACTCTGTTTCTCGATGAGATCGGTGAAATGCCGGTTGAAATGCAGAGTGTGCTGCTGCGCGCGCTGGAAGATAATTGCATAACCCGTATCGGTGCTACAAAGCCGATAAACGTTGATGTACGAATAATTACAGCCACCAATAAGGACCTGACAAAGTGCATCGCAGATGGAACTTTCAGGGCAGACCTGTATTACAGGCTTAACGTAATTAACCTCACAATGATACCTCTCAGGCGTCGCAAAGAGGATATTAAAGAGCTTGCAGAGTATTTCCTTGAGCGATTCGCGTTTGAAAACGGGAAGAATATCCACAGCATAAGCACGGCCGCAGCGCTGGCTATGGGCGAATACGGCTGGCCGGGCAATGTGCGCGAGCTGCGCAACTGCATGGAATACAGCGTGATCGTATGCAAAACCGATCAGATAGAGAGGGAGGATCTTCCGCAGAGCATAAGCATGCTCGAGAAAGAAGAGCCTGTTCCGGAAATCGAGCAGGATAGCTCTGAGCTGAGGATAATGAGCAATTTCTTCACCAAACAGCGTTTGGAAATGGCCAAAAAGCTTATGGTGGAGTATAAGGGCAACAAATCCCGTGTTGCAAAGGAAATGGGCGTATCGCGCTCGACGCTTTACAGGATACTCAACGCGGCGGAGAACACGCAGAATGAAAAATAGCAAAAACGATAAATAGTCAAAAGGAAGTCGGCTGTCTGATTTACGAAGACGGTCGGCTTCCTTTTGCTTTACATGAACAACAAATGTGTCGCGATAGAAAAACGCAGGTGAGGGCAAAAATATTTTTTTGACAAAGTTGGCACGATGTTTGCAAGTAAAGATAGGCGTCACAAAAAATAATCGGCGCGATCAGTTCTCCGGCCGGGATAATCGATGCTGAGAACCGGTTATTAATTTGAGGAGGAAATCATGAAAAGACTTTACACACCGTTTAAGGTCAACAAGCTTGAGCTTAAAAACAGAGTGATCATGTCACCTATGAGCATAGGCCACACTGTTGATGGCTTCATTATGGATGACGTTGTTGAATTTTATAAGCGCCGCGCACAGGGCGGCGTAGGACTTATCATCTTCGCCAACATGCAGTGGGATAAGCTTCGCTACAATCCCAACCACGGCGCAATGCTCACTGACGAGAAATATATCCCTTCGCTTAAGAAGCTCACCGATGCAATCCATGAAGGAGGCAGCAAGGTTTTCGCACAGCTCATGCATCGCGGCAGATGTGCAAATCGCGCAAGCATTCAGGGCGAGCAGGCTGTTGCACCGTCTCCCATCCCCGGCAGATTCACCCACTTTGAAATGCCCAAGGAGCTTACCGTCGAGGAGATCAAGGAATTTGTTGATTGGCAGGCAGAGGCCGCAGTCATCGCAAAGAAGGCCGGCTTTGACGGCATCGAGATCGAAACCAACTCCGGCTACCTGTACGGTCAGTTCTTCTCTCCGCTGACCAACCACCGTACCGACGAGTACGGCGGCTCTCTCGAAAACCGCTGCCGTTTCATGGTTGAGACTCTTGAAGGCATGCGCGCGGCAGTCGGCCCCGACTATCCCATCTCCCTGCGCGTCAGCGGCAGCGACTTCATGGACGGCGGCTGCAACGGCGACGACATCGCAGAGATCTGCGAGCTGCTTGACAAAACCGGCTATGTTGACGGCTTCTCGATCACCGCAGGCTGGCACGAGTCGGCAGTTCCCCTTATCACCATGGAAGTTCCCCACGGCGCATGGGCATACCTCGGCCGCCAGATCAAGGCTCGCGTAAAGGCTCCCGTTGCTCAGGGCATGCGTATGAACATAGAAAAGGCCGAAGAGCTCGTCAATCGCGGCGACTTCGACGCCATCGTAATGGGCCGCCCGTTCCTGGCAGATCCCGACGTTGTTAACAAGGCCGAGGCCGGCAAGGCATCAACCATCCGTCCATGCGTCGGCTGCAATGCAAAGTGCCTCGACATGGCAATGGTCAGCAAGCCCATCGGCTGCATTGGCAACTACGAGTGCAACCGCGAGGAAGAGCTTGAGGACGAAAACGGCCTTATGCCCACCGAGAAGAAGAGCGAGCATCCCGAAAAGATCCTCGTTATCGGTGCAGGTCCCTCCGGCATGGAGTTTGCCCGTGTAGCAGCTCTGCGCGGCCATAAGGTCACTATTTGGGAAAAGCGCAACCGCACGATCGGCCTTTCCC
>OGYL01003260.1_pt1 | contig 10679 bp, 7 predicted proteins | sample 1576541 | NCBI WGS metagenome assembly OGYL01 (sample SAMEA3541551, study PRJEB24748) | human gut metagenome | biome: human gut; feature: human-associated habitat; material: faeces | place: China | collected 2012 | reverse complement strand
CTCCTGCAATTCCATGGACGCTTTCTCGAACATTTCTATCTGCCGGCGTGTAAAACTGTCGAATTGTTGCGAATCGCTCCCTACCAAATGCGAGAAGACGGAACGGGCAATCACGGCATTCTGTCCCTTCAGCCGTTCTATCAGCCGGGGCATATCCTCCGGAGCAAACCCCAGGCGGTGCATACCGGTATCCAGCTTTATGTGGATGGGGAAGTTTGTGATACCTTCCTTTTCCGCTTCTTTAATCAAAGCGTCCAGCAGATGGAAGCTATATACTTCGGGCTCCAGCTTGTAATCGAACATGGTCTTGAAAGCAGTCATCTCAGGATTCATGATAATGATGTTCGCAGTGATGCCCGCTTTGCGGAGTTCGGAGCCTTCGTCGGCAACCGCCACGGCAAGATAATCGACATGATGTTCCTGCAAAGTCTTGGCTATCTCATAAGAACCTGCACCGTAAGCGGAGGCTTTCACCATGCAGACCATCTTTGTTTCCGGCTTCAGCTTGCCACGATAATAGTTCAGATTGGCAATCATCGCTCCAAGATTAACCTCCAGAATGGTTTCGTGCACCTTCTTCTCCAATACTTCCGTCAAGGAGTCAAAACCGAACTTACGTGCACCCTTAATCAGAATTATTTCGTTTTCAAGGCGAAGTCCCCCACGCTGAATGGCACGTATCAAGGCCGCTGTATCCGGATAAAAGGTCTTCTCTATATTAAAGCGTGCAGCGCAGGAAGATATTTCATTTCCTACACCTATGATGCGTTCAATGCCACGGCTGTTTACCAGCTGTGCCACTTGTCGGTAAAGTGTCGGCGTGTTCTGACCGGTCTCCAATATATCCGAAAGAACCAAAGTCCGCCTCAATCCCTTACTTTGCGAACGGCGGTAAAGAAAATCGAGTGCAATATCCAATGAGCCAAGGTCAGAATTATAACTGTCGTTAATCAACAGACAGTTGTTTTTTCCCTCCTTGACTTCCAGCCGCATGGCGATGGGTTCCAGCCTTGCCATACGTTCTGTAATCTGTTCGGCAGGAAGCATCAGATAGAGGCATGCGGCCAGGCAGTTCAGCGAATTCTCGATGGAAGCATCATCTATGAACGGTAGAGTAAACGTATTGTCCATATCCAGATAGCGATAGGAAATGACAGTACAGTCATCCCGTTTCTCCACTTTACTTATATATAGAGGACGTTCCATATCTTTCCGGCTCCACGCAATCTCACGTGCAGACAGCATGGACTTCGCCATACAGTTGCTGACGAACTCATCGTCACCATTATAAATCACTACATCACAATTCTTGAAAAGCGTCAGCTTCTCCATGCATTTCTCCTGCAACGAGAAGAAATTTTCCTGGTGAGCCCCTCCTATATTGGTCAGGATACCTATGGTAGGCTTGATGATGTTCTGCAAAGCGCGCATTTCCCCCGGCTCGGAAATACCGGCTTCAAAAATAGCAAGTTCGGACTGTTCGTTCATCTGCCACACAGACAAAGGCACTCCAATCTGGGAGTTATAACTGCGGGGAGAACGGATAATGGCACGTTCCGGACTGAGCAACTGGTGCAGCCATTCTTTCACAACGGTCTTGCCGTTGCTTCCCGTAATACCGATGACCGGTATCTGGAACTGGTTCCGATGCTGTTCCGCCAGTTTTTGCAGGGCTTTCAGCGGGTTGGGAACAATGAGATAATTGACAATTGACTGCGCATCATCACGCTGCATAGCATTGTCAATTGTCAATTGTCCATTGTCCATTAATCTAAAGCTTTCTTCGCTAAGCACAAAATTACGTACTCCACGGGCATATAAATCTGTAATATAGCGCGCACCGTCATTCCTCTTGGTGGTCAAGGCAAAGAATAATGTTTCCTCAGGAAAATTCAGGGAACGGCTGTCAGTGAGCAGCCAGTCTATGGTAGCCGGCGCGTTTCCCATACGCCGTGCGCCAATACTTTCGGTTATGCTTTCAATCGAATACGACATATTTCTCTCTCTTTTTGGAAATCTAAGTACGGGTATTTTCCGTTAAGTTGGTCTATTTTTAACACAATTTGTCCTAAAAAACGCTTATACTCTTCTGAAGCGGGATAAAATGGCTTATGTGACAACATCTTACGGATATTTTCACTTTCTTCCATAATCCGTAACGCATCGGCAGAGATGCACGACCGGGTAAACCGTTCCCAGACATAGCGAATGGCTGTTTCAGAAGGATGCACCATGTCTTCTGCATAGAAGCGATAGTCACGAAGCTCGTCGAGCAGCAGCTCATAAGCCGGAAAATAGACACCCTCGCTTCATAGTATGGTAAGTATATCATATTTTTAAAAGGATTGCAACAGCGCATGAATTATAGGAATTTGGATTGACGCTTCTGCCTGCCTGTGCTATAATGTTAGAAAGATATCTTGCATTAGGGGAAGTGGCAAAGTGAAAAAAAATATATGGGACAATGTATATTACCGGTTAAACGACGAAACAGAAATCAAGCTGTCGGTGCTGTTTTGCATCCGCTATGCAGATATTCCAATTACCGACATTGAGGTAAAGCACTTTATGCTCACAGCAACCAGCGTTAATTTTATGGACTTGTGTTCCGCCATTGACGCTGTGGTTTCCGACAACTACATCAAAAAGGTTTGGCGCGACGAGGTAGAAAAGTTTGATTTAACCCAGCAGGGCAACGAGCTGTTAGACATGTTTGAAGACAAAATTATGGCCAGTGTTCGCGCGTCGCTTAAAAACACCATTGACGAATATTTCCGCCGGGAACGGGAAAAGGCACAATACCGCTGTGAAATCATTCCTATTGGAAAAGATGCATATCATGTGGATATAGAACTGAAAGAAGGGAAAAATACGCTTATTACCATGTCTGTTTTTGCCGGCAGCAGGGAAACAGCCATCAGGTTGCGGCGCGGGTTTAAAGCCGACCCCATGGGCGTATATTCGGACATCGTTTCCATGCTTTCAAAAATGGACGACAGTGAGGATGATGAAAATGTATGATTTAGCAATTGTCGGCGGCGGCCCGGCCGGGCTTTCCGCCGCGCTGTATGCAGGACGGGCAGGCCTTTCCTGCGTTGTGCTTGAAAAACTGTTTTTCGGCGGGCAAATGCTGAAGACCTCTGAAATTGACAATTACCCCGGCGCGCCGGAAATCCGGGACGTGTTCTCGTTTTCAGAGTCCATGCGTGCCCAGGCCGCAGAGTTCGGCGCGGAGTTTAAAACAGAAGAGGTGGTGGAGGTGCGCGAAAACAATGGTATAAAAACCATTGTTACCACCAATGGAGAATATCGCGCCAAAGCCTTAATTTTAGCTACCGGCGCTTTTCCCAAAAAGCTTGGCGTACCTGGCGAGGAGGAGTTCGCTGCCAAAGGCGTTTCCTACTGTGCCACCTGCGACGGAGCTTTTTTTAGAAACAAGACCGCAACAGTTGTCGGCGGCGGCGACACTGCGTTAGAAGACGCGCTGTTTTTGTCTGCAATTTGCAAAACCGTTTATGTTGTGCACCGGCGCGACACATTCCGCGGTGCAAAGCACCTTTATAACCGGGCGAAAAACAAAGAAAACATTCGGTTTGTGCTAAACAGCACCGTTTCGGAAATTGTGGGCGAAAACACCGTTACCGGCGTAAAAGTGAAAAATGTAAAGAACGAAACCGAAACGCTCATTGACACAAACGCCGTGTTCATAGCCATCGGAAGCACGCCGGACAGCGGCGTGTTTAAAGGCTTTGTGAAGCTGGATAAATATGGATATGTGATTACGGACAAAAACTTGCAGTCGTCCGTTTCCGGCGTGTTTGCCGCAGGAGATGTGCGGCAGAAAACGCTTCGGCAAATCATCACCGCCGCCGCTGACGGTGCAGAGTCTGTTTATAACGTACAAAAATTTATTTTTGAGCATTAAAAAAGCGCCCTTCGGGCGCTTTTTTTGTTATATGCAATTACGAAAATAACGAGTCTTAAAACAATCCGCTGATAACGCCGTTTTCGCTAATGTCAATCCGCTCTGCGGCAGGTGATTTCGGCAGGCCCGGCATGGTCATAATGCTGCCGGCATAAACCGTAACAAATCCTGCTCCTGCAAAGACCCGCACCTCTTTCACCGTGACGGTGAAGCCTGAGGGCCTGCCCAAAAGCTTTGCATCGTCTGACAGGGAATATTGCGTTTTCGCCATACAAACAGGCAGCTTGCCATATCCGGCCTGCTCAAGCGCTGCAATTTGCTTCTCCGCCGCAGCGGTATATGAAACGCCGTCGCCGCCATAAATCTTTTTCACAATGGTTTCAATTTTTTCTTTTATGGGAAGTGTTTCGTCATAAATCGGCGCAAAGCGGCTTTCGGTGTGCTCTATTACTTCCACCAACTTTTCCGCCAACGCCACGCCGCCTTCTCCGCCCTTTGCAAACACTTCGGAAAGGGCAAAGTCAGCGCCGTTGTCAAGGCAATACTGTTCAATCATTTTAAGCTCTTCATCTGTGTCCTGGCCAAACCGGTTAATGGCTACAAGGACGGGAATGCCATAAAGCCTCAAATTCTCTATGTGTTTTCCCAAATTCACAATCCCGCGGGAGAGCGCCTCTGTGTTTTCTTCACCCAAATCTGCTTTTGCCACACCGCCGTTATATTTTAAAGCGCGAACCGTTGCAACCAGCACCACGGCAGAGGGTTTTAAATTTGCCACACGGCATTTAATGTCTAAAAACTTCTCCGCACCAAGGTCAGCGCCGAAACCGGCTTCTGTAATCACGTAATCAGAAAGCTTTAGCGCAAGTTTCGTTGCCTGCACGCTGTTACAGCCATGAGCGATGTTGGCAAAGGGGCCGCCGTGCATGAGACACGGTGTGTTTTCTAAGGTCTGCACTAAATTGGGCTTAATGGCGTCTTTCAGCAGCGCACACATTGCTCCCTCTGCCTTTAAGTCGCGGGCTTTCACCTCGGCGCCGTCATATGTATATCCAATAACAATCCTGCCAAGCCGTGCCTTTAGGTCTGTTAAGTTTTCCGCCATGCACAAAATTGCCATAACCTCAGAGGCCACCGTAATCATAAACCCGTCCTCGCGGACATAGCCGTTGGTCTTTCCTCCCAGCCCCACAACCACTTGGCGCAGTGCCCGGTCGTTCATATCCATCACACGCTTAAATGCGATTTTGGTTGGGTCAATGCCCAGCGCATTGCCCTGCATAATGTGGTTGTCAATCATGGCACAAAGCAGGTTGTTGGCGGCGGTAATAGCATGAAAATCGCCTGTGAAGTGCAGATTAATATCCTCCATGGGCACCACCTGGGCATAGCCGCCGCCGGCCGCGCCGCCCTTAATTCCCATAACGGGGCCCAAAGACGGCTCGCGCAGGGCAATCATTGCTTTCTTTCCGATTTTTGCCATCGCCTGTCCCAGCCCTACCGTGGTGGTGGTTTTGCCCTCGCCTGCCGGCGTGGGGTTAATGGCCGTTACCAGAACCAGCTTTCCGTCAGAATTGGTCTTTACCCGTTCCCAAACCGCTCCGGAAAGCTTTGCTTTGTCGTTTCCGTAAAATTCAAGCTCTTCTGCTTTCACGCCGATTTTTTCGGCAATTTTCACAATTGGCTCCATTTTTGCTCTTTGTGCAATTTCAATATCCGTCAACATGGATTTACCCCCTCTTGATTTTTTACATTTTCTATTTCATGATACAGATAGGAAAGCGCCGCGTCAAGTCCGCCTTTTTCGTCAATCAGGCCGCAGGCAACCGCTTCGTCCCCCGGAACGATGGTTCCCACGTCGTTGGCCATTTCCCCTGTTTTCATCATTAGCTCCGTAAATTTTTCTTTTCTGATATTTGAATTTCTCACCACAAAATTGGTAATTCTGTCCTGCATCTGGCGAAAATATTCATAGGTTTGCGGCACACCGATTACCATTCCGCTCATTCTCACGGGATGAATGGTCATAGTTGCAGAGCTGGCAATAAACGAGCGTTTTGCCGAAACCGCCAGCGGAACGCCGATGCTGTGTCCCCCGCCCAAAACAATGGATGCAGTGGGCTTTGTCATAGACGAAATCAACTCAGCGATGGCAAGGCCTGCCTCAACATCGCCGCCCATGGTATTTAAAACCAGCAGCAGCGCGTCGACCTTTTCGTCCTGCTCAACGGACACCAAAAGCGGCAGAACGTGTTCATATTTTGTTGCCTTGCTGCTGGGCGGAAGCTGTGTGTGTCCCTCAATTTCTCCCACTATGGTGAGGCAGTGAATATTTCCCCTGGAGTTCTGCACCTCGGTGCTGCCAAAATCCTTAATATTTTCCGAAGCCGTTTCGTTCATTGCCTGGTTATTTTGGCCGCTGTCTTGATTCGTATTGTTTTGATTGATATTATTCTCCATTTTTGCCTCCAAAATAAATCACTTAATAGATTTATTATGAGGAAAAAATTTATTTTTATACGATGTTAAACACCCATATCGGTGAAGGTCTTTAACACGCCCTCTGCAATTCCCTGGGCCAGCTTGCTTCGATAAGCGTCGCTGAAAAGATTGCCCCGCTCATTGGTATTGGTGATAAAGCCAACCTCAATTAAAATGGAGGGCATTGCAGAATATTTTAACACGGTAAGTTCAACGCTGTTTTTGGTGCCTCTGTCCCGCGCACCGGTTTTCTGAATAACGGCGTTCTGCACGTTTTGTGCAAAGCTTTTGTCAGTCACGCCGGCTAAAGGTTTGCTGGTTTCCAGTTTGCCCCAGGTTTCAATTCCGTTGGCTGTTTCGTTGCCGTCAACAGAATTTGTGTGAATGCTTAAAAACAGAGCCGTTTTTTCGCTGTTGGCAAGTTCAGGACGGGACTTTCTCACCACATCTTTTTCTGTTGAGCGCGTCATAACCACACGCACTCCGTTTGCCTCTAAAATATCCCGTACTTTCAGCGAAACCGCAAGATTAATGTCCGTTTCTTTCCAAACTGTGCCGTCCTCATCGGTAAAGCACGCTCCCGGGTCGCTTCCGCCGTGCCCCGGGTCAATGGTGATGGAGCGCGAAGGCTCAATCACGATGTCTGGCTCGACCGGTGGGTCAGGCGTAACCACTGGAGGGGGATCGGGCTCAGTTGTGCCGGAACCGTTACCAATGGTTACGGTAAGCTTTTTCCCCACCAACGACACGTTATATTTCTGTGCACTTTTTAAGTCGAATACCACGCGCAGAGCGTCTTCGTGCTGCCCAAACCGAACCTTTGAAACAATGGCTGAATCCAGTGTGCTGTCTTGAATGGAAGATGCCATTTTTGCGCCGGCAATATCCACGGCAACCCGGTCTGGTTCCGTTAAGGTAAAAGACGAATATTTCACATTTTCTTCAGAAAAATTCAACACCGCAGTAAAACCACTGTCGCCGGAAGAACAGCTATAAGACTGCAGTGTAGACGTATATGAATTGGTTACAGGCGGTTTTACCGTCCCGCCGTTCGTGGTGATTAAAATGGTGTCGGTCACCGAGTCAAAATCCACGCCAAATCCCAAAGACTCCGATACATACCGCACAGGTATCATGGTTTTTGCATTAATAATTTTCGGCGCAATAGGCATTTTTTCCGCCGCGCCGTTTTTATACGCTGTTGTGTTGTTTATGTAAAGAATAATTTGTGTGCTTCCATAATTCACGGTCACCTTTTCGTTTTCCGCATTCCACAGAACCTCTGCCCCAAGCTTTTCAAACACGTCCCTTGCCGGAACAACCGAATAGTCGTTAAAAACAATGGGCGGAACTTCGCAGTTTACCGTTTCATTGTTAATTTTCAGGTTAAAAAAACTGCCGATATAGGTGTGCCATTCCCCGTCATAATAAATTTCATTCGCCGCAGAAGCCGTTGCCGTGCCAAAAAGCAAAATCGCAATCATTAAGGCCTGCAGCAAGCTAAATGCCCGTTTCATTGTGTAACCTCCTTTAAAAACCGTTTTTTCGCATATATGTCTCCAAAATGAGTGCGGCCGAAAGCGTATCCACCGCGCCCTTGCGTTTTTTTCCCCTTACGTTCATCTCACTGAGCATTCCGTGGGCGCTCACAGTGGTGAGCCGCTCATCGCAAAACTCTATTTTCGCATCAGTAAAGGATTTCAACTTCTGCGCAAATTCTTTCGTGGTGTCTGCGCGAAATCCTTCCGAATTGTCCATGTTTTTCGGAAGCCCAATCACAATGGTTGTAACTTCTTTTTCTTTTATAATAGATTGAATCTTGTAAAACAGGCTGTCTGTCCCGTCGTTATCAAGCGTTTCATAGCCCTGGGCCATAATTCCCAGTGGGTCGGAAAGCGCAATGCCAACTCTGGCGTCGCCAAAGTCAATTCCCATCAGTCTCAAGATATATCACCGCTTTTTTCAAATTCGTCGGCCCTGTTAATCAGTGCCATAGCCATGTCTACATTTTCCATTGCCTTAGCTTTCAGTTCCGAAACCTTTTCTTCTAACGACGCTTGAATTTCCTCCCGGTTTAAGGTAATGCTGCGCGCCATGGAAACCAGTTTTTCGTCTGAAAAATCATCCAGATTCAGCGTGGCGTTTACGCCGATATATTTCACAAAACCGCTCACCTTAGGGTCATAGGAAAGGCCAATGGCCGGCACGCCGGATTCCGACGCATATATCATAGAATGAAGACGCATGGCGATGATTAAATCGCATGCATTCACAATTCCCACAATTTCCCTGGCTTTGTAAAGTTTGGTAAGCGTGTAGCTTTTAATGTTCATTTTTGCTGCAACCTCTTTGGAAACGGTAATATCGTCCGGGTGTTTCAGTGGAATCCAAACAGGAATATAGTCATACTGTCTGCAAATTTGCTCAATCCCCCGGGCAAGTTGATTCCAAAACGACGGTTTACACGACCACCAGCTGCGGATGGAAATGCCCAAAAGCTTTTTCCCCGCCGGCACCCCTTCTTCTGCGAGCAGTGCCTGTGCTTCGTCCCGGTTGATTCCGTCAATGGTAAGTGCTGGGTCCGCGGTGATTTTCACCCGGTCAAGCCCGACGCCCATGCGCTTGATTTCATAATAGGAATTGGTATCCCGCAGGGAAATAACATCCACCTTGTTCAGCACGTCGCGCACCTTGTCCCTGTTTTTTGCCTTTGTAACCGGCCCAATGCCGTTGGCATAAAACATAACGGGAACGTTAAGGCCCACCGCCTGCTTCACTACGGTAAGGTAATACCATAGCGATTTATCGCTGGTCACGTCCTGAATCAAGCTGCCGCCGCCAAAAATAAGCAGCTTGCTTTGTTTTAAGGCTGTTCTGATTTTAAAAAGGTTGTAGCGGTTCATTGCATGAACGCCATATTCCTGCTCTGTAGCCTGCGGATCTTTCGACAGCACCAAAAGACGGATATCTTCCTTTTCACCCCGCAGGTTTTGCAGCATTGCAAACAAAAGCGATTCATCGCCGGAATTTTTATATCCGTAATAGCCAGAAATCACAGCGTCCCACTTTTTCGTGTCCGACGCCGCAACATACATCTTTATGCAGTCCTGCGCCATTTTTGACAAGGAATAAGAATTTAAAATAAGCTCCCTGCCAAACCGGCCAAGCCGGGCATTTTCATCAACAGAATTGTTTAAAAGGGTTTTCACATCTTTTAAAAGCTTTTCACAGGAAGACAACGCAAGGCCACGGCAACAAAAGTTCGTTTCAATTGCACTGTCTAACTTTGTTTCGTCAAAAATGCCGATATACCCCTCGTTGCCCGCAACAATTACCGGTTTTTCACAGGCCATAGCCTCTAACGCGGAACGGGATACGCCGACAAAAATATCGCCTAAAGCGGCAAATTTATAAATATCGGTTCTGCCGCCGGTTAAAATAATCCGACGGCTGCCAAGCCTTTTGTTCATTTCTTCTGTTTTTTTCTGAAGCGCTAAAAATACATTGCCGCCGCCAACGATTACAATTTCAATGTCCGGAAATTCCTTTACAATTTCCGGCGCAATTTCCACCAGCTCAAAGGCAAGCTGGGCGCGGTCTTTGTCCATGCGGCTGATGTAGACAATTTTTTTTGAATCCGGCGACAGCGAGAATTCTGAGATAACGCTTGAAGCGTCTGCCTCCCGGCAAAACTTGTTAGTGTCAATACCGTTAATCGTGACGTAAATATCCGCAGGGTTGGTGTGGTAGTTTTCCATGAGATAGGCTTTAATATCCTCGCTCACGGCCATAACCTTTTCGCCCCAGTTAGAAACATATTTTAGCCCGTGGGAGGTGTCGAACACCCAATGGGCGGTGGTAACAAACGTAAATTTCACAAATTTATTTAAAATGCCGCACAAAAAGGCAGGAATTCTGCCGTGGGCATGGACAATTTCGATTTTTTCATCTTTTATCACTTTATTTAACGCCCGCAGGGATTTTGCGATATTTACAGGAGTTTTCGAGTGCATGGGAATTTTATAATGGTGAATTCCAGCCTCTTTTAAATTCTGTTCATAAACGCCGCCGTTTGAAACGACAACAACATAATATCCCATGCGCTTATCGACGCACCAGAATAACAGCAGCGCCAGCGCCATGAACGCCAGCTCGTCGCCAAAATACGTGACGGCGGAAAAAAACGCGTCAAGCGCCGGGACGCGGACGGATTCCAGAAGCCTTAAAAATTCCATAGAAAACTCCTTTGTGATTCTTGCCATAGGATAGCACA
>OGYL01003258.1_pt1 | contig 10682 bp, 9 predicted proteins | sample 1576541 | NCBI WGS metagenome assembly OGYL01 (sample SAMEA3541551, study PRJEB24748) | human gut metagenome | biome: human gut; feature: human-associated habitat; material: faeces | place: China | collected 2012 | reverse complement strand
GCAGGCTTGCAGATATTCTTATATTTTGTTATCTCCCTTTCAAACTGTTTCAAGCACAAAGTTCTTGTAGGCTTTGCTATAATCTTCGCTTGCAATATGTTATCCTCGATGATAAGCAATCTGGCAGGCGACCTTTCTCTGTGGAATATGCTCTTTATGCCAACGTCACGCTTGCCCGATACAGAAGCGGCATTCAACCTAAGACTTGTGTTTATGACAATGTATCAGTTCGCATATATCTTGGCATATTTCCTGTTGACTAATTTTATAATAACACGCAAACATAATTTGCAGTAAAAAAAGGCAGACGATGAGTCTGCCTTTTTTGTGTTGTGATCTTTAGTTAAGTATCCAAATCTGAGCTGAGTTTTCAGGCTCAAGGTCAGCGAAGGAGAGCTTTCCGCCCTTTGAGTTTGCAAGCACCTTTACATAGTCTGTGGACTCAGTGGATATTCTGAAACGTCTTTTTCCCAGCGCAGTGACCCTGAACTGAACAGGCTTGCCGTCTATTTTCAGATAGTCATAGCCCTTGCATGAAGCGTTTACATATCCGCCGTCGCCTATCTTTAAACCGAATGTGCCGTCCTCTGTAAGACAGACCGTCAGCTTCTGTTCAAGCTCCTTGTCAGGTTTTTCAAGCTGCAATCCCTTTGGGGTAACAGTGAGGATAAGTCCCGATATCTCGTTTTTGAAAGTGTAAGCCTTGCCGTCAAGTATGTAATTGCCAGCGTCAGCGGTGCAATCGTCATAGAATTTCAGAAGAAGCGCTGTGACATTCTGCTGTGTGACCGGCAGAGTGTTCTTTGCAACGTCATCAAAAGCTCTTGGGTCAAGGTGAGAAATGGTGTCAACGAACTTGCCTGCATATTTTACAAGCTTGTTTGAAGCCTCGCCAAAGTTATCTTTGCCGTAGTATTTCAGCAGACGCTTGTCAAAGCTGTCGGCTGTGTGTCTTGTGCAGGTGGTGGAAACGTGCTTCTCAAAAGCGTAATGCACGTTGTTTGCCTTGTCCTGATATTTCATGTTTGCAACGTGAACAGTGCAGCCCATGTCTGAAATAAAATGTGCGGCTCTGCCGAGAACACGCATGGCGTTTTTTATGTCACCGCTTTTGTAAAGAGATACTGCGGCGGTGTAGTTTTCTTCGAGGCAAGTTCTTGCGCTCACTGCAAGGTCACCAAAGCGGTTGCGGTAATAGCCGTTAGTTTCAGGAAGCTCCTTGCCCTTTGGATTAACGCAGGAGTAATAATGCTTGCCATGACCTTTGTCCATATCGTTCTCCTCGTCAGGCTGTGTGCAGCCTTTGAGTATTTCGCTGTGATAGTCTTTATAGAATGTCACCTGCTTCTGCTTTTTCTCCTTTTCCAGAAGTGCAAGTGATTTTTTCACAATGTCCTCGTGAGTAGTGCCGCTCCATGCGTACGCTTTGATAGGTCTGAGCCTATAGCATACAGCCAGCGCAACTGCGGCTGTGAGAATTTTTTTCATAACTCTATTTTCCTTTTCTGATATTTTTGTTGTTTTTCTTTTTCCTTACTGAGTAGCCGAACGTGCCAAGCTTTTTGCCAAGACCGTAATACTCTCCGTGAGCGTAGGCAAGAAGCCCAGCTTTGTCAAGGCAAAGCTTTCCTTTTTCGTCAAGCAATTCTTTTGCAACGTCAAGCCCCACAATGTCCGCAATGAACATATCATGTGTACCAAGACTCACGACCTCTCTTACTTTGCACTCGATATTCACAGGAGATTCTGCCATCAAAGGTGCCGATACCTTTGCGGACGGCTCTGCGGTAAGGTGCATTTCCTTGAATTTATCCACTTTTCTGCCGGTTTTCACACCGCACCAATCCACAGCTTTCACAAGCTCTCTGGTCGGCAGATTTATGACGAACTCACCGCTTTGAGTGATAAGCTCGTGAGAATATCTCTCAGGTCTGACGGAGATGTAGGTAACAGGCGGCTGAGTGCAGAGAATGCCTGTCCACGCAACTGTGAACACATTGGGTTTATCCATACTGCCGCAGGTAACGAGAGTAGGTGGCAGGGGAGAGGTTATGACGCTGCCTTTCCACTGCTCCTTGGTGTATTTTGTGTACTCCATTATTTCACGCCTTTCTCGTTGTCAAGTCCAAAATTATGTACTCGTCTGTATATTTTGTCATAGTCCTTATAAAGAAGCTGAGTCTGATTTTCAAGAAAATAGTAGTGCTTTATATAAGGCACAAGCAGTACGAGAAACGCAATGGCAAGGGGTATGAGTATCATGACCTGCCAAACTGCAATGGCAATGAACGTCATGACAGTACAAAGTGCAAAAAGCACCGTCACGATAAGATGTATCAGCCGTTCGTGCTGAAAAAAAGCGATATGCTCTTTGTGATAATCAAGGAGCTTTGCAAAGTCGCAGTCTTTATCATCAAGACAGCTTGCAACAAAACTGCGGTAACGCTTGAAATATTCCGTCATGATATCACCTACAGTTCAATAAACTCAGCGTCTTGTATCTCAAGGTCACGGAGCTTGGTCTTGTATGAATTTTTCTTTTTAAGAGCCGCACGTTCCTGCTCTTTTTTCTTGACGTCCTTTGCAACTGTCATAAGCATTATATTGTCGATAGTTTTATAGTGCTTTGAAACACGCTGAGCAAAGTTTTTGCGCTTTGCAGGCTTTTTCTTTTTGCCGTCAAAAATAATGGCAAGAACAACGGATATCGTCATTGCGATAATAGTTTTCTCTGCATTTGAGTTCACAGAGATAACTCCTTTTTTCATACTATCACCATTCCTTCTGCCTGAGTTTTCCTATCAGGATAACAACATATAAAGTTATTATACTATATTATCCCGAAGATTTCAAGTATTATCTATTAATAAAAAAGTAACGGTGTTATTAATGTGAGCTATCGTTTTTGTTGTGCTTTAACGGTCACGGAGATGTTGAACTGTCAAAAAATGAACGCCATATGTATCAAAAAAACTACCGCTTGTGCATTGTTTTTACCACTTGTGCAAATGTTGTTGACTTTTTGTTAATAACAATGTATGATTATTGTGAACATTAATGCTATTTAGCAGGAATGTCTGGCTAATGCACAAGCAGGAGGAAAATGATGGAGAATAATGAGAACAAAGCAAAAAAACAAAGGATCATAATAGCTGCACTTATTCTGGGCATGATGTTTTGCATAGGCATTACGATTTGGGCTGTGTTTTTCAGAAAGTCAGAAACAAAATCTCTTGTACCTGATTATGCACCTCAGCAGACAGAGCAGAATGCTGAACCTTTGGATGACAACAGCAGAAGTCTTGATGTGCCTGAGGGTGGCGGAGGAATTTCTCTTGAATACGAAAATACAGTGAATATCAAGCTTTCTGATAAAACAGCTTATTTTAGTTATAAGCATCCAAGCAGTTCAACTCAGGATATCGTGCTTTGTATCGAGGTAAATGGTGAGATCATCGCACGCTCAGGTACTATAAAACCAGGTAATCAGCTTAAAACGCTTCCTTTGCTTGAGGGCGAGGCGGACAAACTTAGTGAAGGCACTTATACAGACGCAAATTTCAGAGTTTTAAGTTATGATCCGCAATCAGGTGAAAAAGCAATGGTCGATACGGTGGCAAAAATAACTGTCACTGTGGAAAAATAAATAACGGAGGAATTTATCATGAAAAACAAATTTGCGATCATTGCTGCATTAGTGCTTGCAAGCACTAGCGTGGTTGCAGCATATGCGGTAAATTCAGAAAAAAATGACGGCAGCGAACCAACAAATATCAAGGTTACAGGAAGCTATATTGATTCCAAGTCAACGACAATGTCTGTGGACGTTGAGTGGGAGGAAATGAATTTTACCTACTTTGGCGGACATAAGGTATGGGATCCTGAAACACATAGCTATACCACAGAGTCTGCATGCTGGTGGGATGAGCCTAAGGAGATAACTGTAACAAACCATTCAAATTCGGCTATTAAAGCACAGTTGAATTTTGCATCAAAGGTCGAAGGACTTAACGGCATGTTTGATGAAGATGTTATTTTATTGGAAACAGCCGAAGGCACCACTGTTGACGCCGCACCTAAACTTTCAGCACATTTCAGTGTAAGTGGAGCGGGAATAGAAACAAACAATACGGATCTTGGCACTATCACAGTAACGATCTCTGAAGACATTCAGTAAGTAACTGACGCAATGGTTGTTTCTACCCATGTTGATACAACTCTTTATTATGTAACAGGATCAAATGGAGCATGGAGGGTAGTAAGAAACAATGATATTGGGATTGTACCGATAGCGTAATAAAAAAGTATTCATATCAGGGGGCTTATGATGGATAAGCAAAAAAATGACGGGAAGCTGATCGTATCAGTGCTTATGGTCTGTTTTGCAGTTACCATTGGCGTGATGATATTTGCATTGTGCCGTCCAAATGATAAAAAAAGTGCAGAATTTACTCCACCGCCTTTTGAAAGCACAGCACAGCATGGCAAGCCTGAGGTTTCGGAAAATTTAGGCTATAGCTCTCCGAACAGAGATGATATGAGCTATGATTTTGCGGTGTGCGGAAACGTCACTATGGAAGGCGATAAGGCAATAGTATATCTTACAAATATTGAGGGCAACAATGCCTGGATAAAGCTCAGAGTGTTTGACGAACAGGGAAATATGCTTGGAGAAACGGGTCTTATCAAGCCAAACGAGTATGTGAAATATGTTACGCTCTCAAAGACGCCGGAGGTCGGTACAAAGATAAAGCTTAAGATCATGGGTTACGAGCCGCACACTTATTATAGTGCAGGTGCGGCTTCCTTGAATACACAGATAGGGGGTCAAATAGACCAATGAAAAAAATGACTTCATTTCTTGCTCTTGTGCTTGCATTAAGCATACCTTCTGGTGCTTATGCAGCCGAGGCAAAGCTTGATGATAATAATACAACTGCAAATGGAAATGTTTATGCGGTCTATACAGAAGATGTTCCATGGAACAGTGTGCCTGTTGACGACGATGGAAATGCTGTTATTGATTTTCCAGATGGCACAAGCGTGAAGATCGAGAATGCCGATAAAGATAAAAATCTTGTGGTGGATCAGGTCACAGAGAAGGAAGCTCTTGACTGGTTAAACAGCGTCATGGGAAAAAAGTCTGAAAACACCGTAGCATTTCATATTTATTACATTGACGGAGATTCTATTCTGCCGGCAAATGGAATAAAGGTAACGATAAACATAGACAAAGATCAGGTAAATTCCGTTAAAGGTGATGGTACAGTAAGCAGTCTTAAATGTGAAGAGTCTGACGCAGAAATATCCTTTGTCACAGACGATGCACCTTTCTATGTCCTTGGTACAAAAGCATCTGAAAGTTCATCAGATATATCACCAGACAGCACTGGTAAAAAAGATGATAGCTTACAAAACAGTTCACAGACAGCAGTTCAAAATGTAAACAAAGACGGTGATAAGTCACCTAACACAGGCTTAGGAGCAGGTGCAGCATTGACAATGTTGCTGCTTGGTGCCGTTGCCGTAAGCGTGTCAAAAAGAACAAAGGATAAATGATCTGATATTCATAAGGCTCGCCGTTTGCATTGGCATTATTAAGCAAAAAAAAGACTCGCACGAAAATGTGCGAGTTCTTTTTTTATGTAGCAGATATATAAAATACAGTTATATTTCAATATAATTCCAAAGCTCGGAAACAAGTTTTTCTGTAAAGCCCTTGCACAAAAGAAGCTCGTTAGGGCTTTCGTAATAGGATATAAGCTCACGAAGTTCTATGACAGCATTCGCCTTGTCCATATCAATTAGCAGCTTGTCTGATATCTCCTGAGCGTCAGCCTTGTTTATGTTCACTTTCTGCCTGACTTTCTCAGTAGTTTCAGCCGTTGTAACAGTTTGCTCCTCTGTGGCCGGAGGCTCTGTTACAGTATCAGCAGGGATTTCTGTCTGAACAGGCTGAGTTTCTGCGGCTTTCGTTTCCTGCGGCATATCATGGTAGTCTGCACTGTCAACATAAAAATAGCCTTTGAGAAGTGCAAGTGTAGATTCTCCGATGCCGTTTACTTCAAGAAGCATATCCATGTTGCTGATAACACCAACTCTGTCACGATATGCTATTATCCTGTCGGCTGTTACCTCGCCTATGCCGCTCACCGCCATAAGCATTTCCTTGTCAGCCTTGTTTATGTCAGCAGGAAAGCTGTATTCCTCTTTGGTTTCAGAAATACTGCTTGTGACGGCTTTTGATGTCATTGTTTTCTTTGTGGTGTGTGCCTTTGTAGTCTTGCTAATGACCTTTTCACTGCCTGAATTGTTCACCTTGTCAGCCTGAGAGCTGTCAGCAGGCGGTGTGAGTATCACCACATCATCACGCTGTGGTCTGTTAACAAGTGCAGAAGCGATCGCTGTAGTAATGGCGATCGCAACTGCGATCACGTGCACCCGGCTGAACCCCTTGAGTTCCTTCACCGGACGGCTTATCTTTGCCACAAGGTCGCGTATGTACAACTGTACAACCTCGTCGGCATCTCGCTCTCCCGTATTCGTAACGTCGACACTCACCTTCACCGAACCGTCTACGGCCATGCTGTCGGCGCTGAGCCGGGGCTCGGAATACTTAAACGTGGTGTAGCTCAAGCCGTAGCCAAAGGGATATAGCGGGTCGTTGCGCACATCGAGATAGTTGCTCTGGTACTTGCGGTACGACTTTATGCCCTCGGGAACAGGGCGTCCCGTGCTCATGTGATTGTAGTAAAGAGGTATCTGACCTACCGCCTGCGGCATGGTCATGGTGAGCTTTCCCGACGGGACACGGTCGCCAAAGAGCACGTCGCAGATGGCGTCGGCAGCCTCGGAGCCTCCGAACCACACGTTCATGATGGCCGGCACACGGGCCTGCTCCCATGTCATCACAGTGGGGCGGCCCGAGAAGTTGAGCAGCACCACGGGCTTGCCGAGCTTCAGCAGCTCTGCCAACAGCTCGCGCTGCACGTCGGGCAGCTCGAGGTCTACGCGGCTGGAGCTCTCTCCCGTCATGTCGGAGCACTCGCCCATGGCGCACACTATCACGTCGGCCCCGGCCGCCACACGCAGTGCCTCGGCCTTCATGGCCTCATCGTCGCCACGAGGTATCGTCCTGCCAAACTCGGCGGCTTTCTGCAATGCGGCATCGCGCGTAAGGTTGCACCCCTGCGCATACATCACCGTGGCCTTGCCGCCGACAGCCCGCTCGAGCCCTTGGCGCAGCGTGGAGTAGCGCTCCGGGGTGTAGGCCACGCACCACGTACCGCACAGGTTGGCGGCGTTGTCGGCCAGCGGGCCTATCAGCGCTATCTTTCCCTGCTTCTTCAGTGGCAGCAGGCCGCCCTCGTTCTTAAGCAGTACAAACGTCTTGGCAGCCAGCTCGCGTGCCTCGGCGCGGTTCTCGGCCGTATACACATCGGTGGCATGGCGGCTTTCGTCGCAATACTTGTACGGGTCGGCAAAAAGGCCCAGCTTATACTTGGCCTCAAGCACGCGCCGGCAAGCCCGGTCGATGTCGTCGGTTGAAACGCGCCCATCCTTCAACGACTGCCCCAACGTCTTGTAAAAGCCCTCCGAACACATCTCCATGTCGGTGCCGGCCTTCAGCGCCTGCACCGAGACCGAGGCGAGGTCGCCCACCCCATGGCGCGTCATCTCCATCAGAGACTCATAGTCGGTGACCACAAAACCGTCGAATCCCCACTGCTTCCGCAACACATCGGTGAGCAGCCAGCGGTTGCCCGTGGCCGGAATGCCGTCGACAAGGTTGAACGAAGTCATGAAGCTGCCAGCCCCGGCGTCAACAGCCGCGCGGTAGGGAGGGAAATAACGGTTGTACATTCGCATGCGGCTCATGTCCACGGTGTTGTAGTCCTTGCCCGCCTCGACGGCCCCGTAGAGCGCGAAATGCTTGACGCAAGCCATTATGTCGGCCTTGCCCGAATAGTCGCCCTGATAGCCCCTCACCATGGCCCGGGCTATGCACGAGCCGAGATACGGGTCTTCGCCGCTGCCTTCGGCCACGCGTCCCCAGCGCGCATCCATGCTGATGTCTACCATCGGGCTGTAAGTCCAGTTGATGCCGTCGGCACTTGCCTCCTTGGCGGCTATGCGCGCAGAGCGCTCTATGGCCAGGGTGTCCCAGCTGCACGACATCGCCAGCGGTATGGGGAAGATGGTCTCGTAGCCATGCACCACGTCCATGCCCACGAGCAAAGGTATGCCCAGTCGCGTCTGCTTGACGGCAATGTCCTGCAACTGGCGTATCTTGCCCGCCCCTTTCACATTGAACACACCTCCCATCCGGCCCGCGGCAATGCGTTCCGTGACGGGCGACGACTGCACAGAGCCGGTGGTTATGTCGCCGGCCACCTGCAAAGTGAGCTGCCCAATCTTTTCTTCAATGGTCATTTTCTGCATGAGCGAGCTCACAAACTCGTCCATCTTGCTGTCCTGCGCGGCGCCGGCGAGGGCTGCCGCCGCCATGACGGCTGTCAGTAAAGTCTTCTTCATTGGTCGTTTATGTTAGTAATGGTTTTCATGTCACAGCCTTTGACCAACGCGTCGCGGCACTGCTCCATCAGCCACTTGGGCGTGCTCGTGGCCCCGCAGATACCCACCGTGTCCACGCCCTGCAGCCATCGCGGGTCGATTTCGCCCGGCCCTTCCACGAGATGGCTGTTGGGGTTGACCCTCAGGCACTCGTTGAAGAGCACCTTGCCGTTGCTGCTCTTATGCCCGCAGACAAACAGTATGAGGTCATGCCGGGCGGCAAATGCGCTCACGTTGGGCATTCGGTTGGCCACCTGCCGGCATATCGTGTCAAAGCTGCGAAACGTTGCCGATGGCGATATGTGCCCCTGGATGTAGTCTATGATGCGATGGAACTCGTCGAGCGACTTTGTTGTCTGCGAATAAAGGTATATGTCGCGGTTGAAGTCGAGCTTCACCACATCGTCGAAAGCCTCTATCACTATGGCCTTGCTCTCTGTCTGCCCCACCAGCCCCAGCACCTCGGCGTGGCCGTTCTTGCCGAATATCACAATCTGCGCGTCGGGGTTGGCGTCAAACTGCCGCTTTATCCTGCGCTGCAGCTGCAGCACCACAGGGCATGTGGCGTCTATTATCTCGATGTTGTTGCGCCGCGCCAGCTCGTAGGTCTCGGGCGGTTCGCCGTGGGCGCGCAGCAATACCTTGGCGTTGCGCAGCCTGCGCAGGTCTTCGTGGTTGATGGTCACGAGGCCCATCCGGCGCAACCGTTCGCACTCCATGCCGTTGTGTACTATGTCGCCGAGGCAATAGAGCGTCTTGCCACCGGCCAGTTCTTCCTCGGCTTTCTTTATGGCAGTGGTCACGCCGAAGCAAAATCCGCTGCCATTGTCTATTTCTATCTGCACTTGTCTTATGTTGTTTTGGTTGTAAAACAATGAGTGCCGCACAGGCAAAGCCATGCCCGTGCCTCGGCACATGTGTAAAGTTTGCTTACCGTCGTGGGCAAGGCGCGCAACCGCCTCAGTGCCAACGCTTTGCGATACGGCACATTTTGCGTTGCAAAACGGGCCGTCCGGCACCGCCAAACATGCCGTCCGGCAGGGCGGAACGGGCCGTTTCGGCCGTCAGCATGGCCCTTGTGGGCGCACGTGAATGGCATGGTAAAGTTTTTTCGCCGCCCGGGGCACAATGCTACATCCCCCAGCCGCCATGCCTCAACGGCAGGAGACAGGGGGATGTGTCATTTCTTCATCTCGGCAAAATAGGCATCGAGAAGCTCGCCTGCGGCCGCGAAGCTGGTCTTGCCTCCGGCCAGCACCATCCTCTCGGCGTCGGCCAGCCGCTGCTGTATGAGCCTGCTGTTGTAGAAACTGCTGCGCAGGTGCTCGTTGATAGTCTCGTACATCCAGTACTTGCTCTGCTCGTTGCGGCGGTGGTCGAAGTATCCATTGGCCTTGACAAAGTCGACATAGCGGTACACCATGTCCCATATCTCCTTTATGCCCGTGCCATAAAAGCCGCTGTAACACATCACCTGCGGCGTCCATCCGCTCTCGGGCTTGGGGAAGAAATGCAGCGCGTTGCGGAAGTTACGGGCGGCGAGGTGGCACTTGTCCACGTTTTCGCCATCGCATTTGTTGATGACTATGCCGTCGCTTATCTCCATTATGCCGCGCTTTATGCCCTGAAGCTCATCGCCGGTGCCGGCAAGCTGTATGAGCAGGAAGAAGTCGACCATCGAGTGGCAGGCCGTTTCGCTCTGCCCCACTCCCACCGTCTCGACAAAGATCTTGTCGAATCCGGCCGCCTCGCACAGTATTCGGTTGTTGACGAAATTGACGACAATCATGTTCGTCAGATAGCGATTCCTTTGCTCAAAAACCACACGGTTCAGAAAAAGATAAATGATCTTGCACTGGAGGCAAAGGAGAAGCGATATCAAGCCTATCTTCTGGAGCAGGAAGCATTGCAAATCATGGACAGGGATGTTATCTATGCAAAGAAGTGACTGCGGTTGCTAAGCTGATTTTAACTCCATTTAGCGTTGCAAAAGGCAGTCCAACGGTTTCTATAAGGAACACCGCCGGATTGCCTTTCTCTGCTCCCGCGAACGAAATCTAACATGGTGAACTAATGTGGCAAGCAGGGAAAAGCGGTACCCACTTTGC
>OGYL01003257.1_pt1 | contig 10682 bp, 8 predicted proteins | sample 1576541 | NCBI WGS metagenome assembly OGYL01 (sample SAMEA3541551, study PRJEB24748) | human gut metagenome | biome: human gut; feature: human-associated habitat; material: faeces | place: China | collected 2012 | reverse complement strand
GCCCTCGTCGAAGCGGCGGTGGTCGGGCCACGACCCGAACGCAGGAGGGGAATAGTTCTTCCTGCCGTATTTTTATATATCTTATATTATATGTACCTTTGTGCCAGATAAAATCAGGTACAGATATGCAGAGAAATACCAAGGATTGGATACACTACAGCTCTGCTGGCATAGTCCTGCTTGCTGGCATTGTGCTCGTGTACATCAGCTTTTTTATGTCCCACGACGTCACGTCTAACGTCTTGTGGTACTTTGGGCAGAGTCTGGTTTACGTGGCAACCGTCTTTGGTTTCGCACTGACTTTTGACACCAGAGTTAAAGACATTATCAATAAATATTTTAACAATAAAAATGGCACGCAAGATTAAGAAAATTTTCGTTCATTGTACAGCAAGCCGACAGTCATGGTCTGTCGATGCCTTGCTCAAGGAGTTCAGAGACAAAGGCTGGCATTATCCAGGCTACCACTGGGTCGTTACCGCAGATGGAAAGCGCACGCAGCTCATGACAGAAGACCTGCCGTCCAACGGAGTCAAGGGGCACAATTTCGATTCAGTCAACGTGGCATACATGGGTGGAATATCCCGCACTGGCAAGGCTATCGACAACCGCACGGAGGCACAGAAACAAGGTTTGCGTGAGTTGCTCAAGGAATTGAGAAACCGCTACCCTGAAGCCAAGATCATGGGACATCGTGACATCTCGCCTGACAAGAACCACAATGGGGTGGTCGATCCATGGGAGCGCATCAAGGAGTGTCCTTGTTTCAACGCAATTCCGGAATATGCCGACATTTAACATCAAGGATTATGCAGAAACATCTCAAGTCAATCATCATGGCCATATCGGTGATATTGGTCATCATCGCCTGTTTCTGGGTTTTTGACCATCGACAGCAGCGAGCGGAGCAGGAACTGAGAGAACAGCTCAATGGACTGAAACTTCAGTATGCTCCAGCCGAGCGAGACACCATCCGAGACTCGCTCACGGTCATCACGCAGCAGGTGCTGCAGATGCCGGCTGAGGAGTACAAAATTCAGGCCTACGACCGCCAACTGCTCCATGACCTGGACATTCGTCTTGGCCAGGTCTTGGCAGACCAGCGCACGAGTCTGAGTACTGCTGATACGGTCAAGACTGACCGCAGCGACTCGGTCTATACCTACAGCGACCGATGGCTCAGTTTCCGTCTCAATACGGCGGACTCCATCTTGACATACAAGGCGAGAGACAGCCTCCAGACCATCGTCTACAGGCAGTACAAGCACAGATTCCTCTGGTGGCGGTGGGGCACCAAAGGCTATGATGTCAAGGTCATCAACTTCAATCCCCATTCCAACATATTATATAACAGCTATATACAAGTCACCCGATAATGGCAAGACAAGAGGTATATACAACAGTCATCAAGCTCAACTCAGAGGAGGCAAAGAACCGACTCAAAGAGTTGGAGGACAGAGTCGCTCGTCTGAAGAAGGCTAAACAGGAAGCCTTCTCGGCGGGCGATTCCCGTTTAGGCGCATCCCTCGCCAAGGATCTGAAGGCCGCAGAGCGAGAGATGAAGCAATTCAAGAACTCAACCATGAGCGTCAAGGAGACACTCGACAACCTGTCTAGTGCAAGCCTCGGACAGCTGGAGAAGGCAGCAAGACATCTGAAGGGGCAGATGAAGGCAGCATCTGACCCTTCAGACTTCGCCAAGCTGGATGCACAACTCTCAAAGGTCAAGGAGCAGATGCTTGCCCTGAAGGGCGCAACACGCAAGGCTGATGAGGAAGCGAGACGCATGACCGCAACGGTGTCAAACCTGAAACATGCTTCACTCAATGACCTCAACTTCACAGCTTCCAAGCTACGTAGTCAGATGGCTGACTACGACCCGACATCTACCATGTACGCCTCCAGAGCTTCGCAGCTGAAACTTGTGGAGGCAGAGCTGGAACGCATCCGACAGAGCGAGCAGAAGGTGGTCACCCTCATGCAGCAGTATGACAAGGAAATTGACCGCACAAATGTGGATATCAAGGAGACCAAGAGGCAGATGCAGCTCGTCAACAACACCATGGCCAACCTCAAAACCTCATCCATCCGTGACCTGGAGTACTCCATCAAGGCACTGAACCAGCAGATGCATGGCATGGAGCGTGGTACCGAGCAGTTCAAGCAGATGGAGCTGAAGGCGAAGCAGCTGAAGGCTGAACTGCAGGCAGTCAGAGCCGAGGGCGTTGCCCAGGAGTCCTGGATCAAACGCTCGGCTGACTGGTTCAACCGTATGCAGGGACTAGCTCTCGGTGCAGTCGCTGCCATCTCCGGCATCACCTTCACAGTCAAGAAGTGTGTGGAGGAGTATGCCAAGATGGATGATGAAATGACCAACGTCCGCAAGTACACTGGGCAGGCAGCCGAAGAAGTCGAGCGCATGAACGAAGATTTCAAGAAGATGGATACCCGCACACCTCGCCAGAAACTCAACCAACTGGCAGAGGATGCCGGCAGACTAGGCATCACATCGACTGCTGCAGTTGAGGAGTTCGTAGATGGAGCCGATAAAATCAATGTCGCCCTCGGGGATGACCTCGGAGATAAAGCAGTCTCTCAAATCGGTAAACTCGCACAGATGTTCGGCGAAGACAAGACCAAAGGTCTGCGAGGTGCCATGTTGGCAACAGGTTCTGCAGTCAATGAGTTGGCGCAGAATTCTTCTGCCTCTGCCGGTTATCTCGTTGATTTCACCGCCCGTGTGGCAGGTGTCGGCAAGCAGGCGGGATTCACGCAAGCGCAGATAATGGGTCTCGCTTCTGTCCTTGACCAGAACATGCAGCAGGATGAGACGGCTGCTACTGCAGTACAGAACCTCCTGGCAAAAATGTTCCAGGACTCAGCCAAGTTCGCTCAGATTGCAGGACTCAATGTAAAGGACTTCGCCAAGACCCTGAAGGAGGATGCCAACGGCGCACTTCTCCAGTTTTTGGCCGCCATGAGAGCCAAGGGCGGTTTTGCCGACCTTGCACCAATGTTCGAGGAAATGAAGATGGATGGATCCAGGGCTACTGGTGTCCTCACCGTCCTCGCAGATAAACTCGATGACATCAAGACTGCCCAGAACCTGGCAAGCGAAGCATATTCCGAAGGCACATCCGTCCTCAATGAGTTCGAGACACAGAACGAGAGTGTACAGGCTCAACTTGACAAGGCGAGCAAGAAGTTCCTGGATCTCTCCATCGAGCTGGGCCAGAAACTCTATCCTGCAGCACGATATTGCATATCTGCAGCCAGTCTCGGAGTTCGAGCACTCTCAACACTCGTTGACTTCGTCAAGGATTATTGGCGCATATTAATTGTGCTGACAGCTGCCATCGTCACCTATACTGCAGTATCTAAGGCAAAGTTGATAGCAGACAAGGCGCAGATGGCATGGCTCAACATCATGATTCTACGCGAAAAGGCGCATCTCGTCCTTGTAGGTCTTAAGACATCTGCTCTCAAGACCATGGAAATCGTTCAGATGGCGTTGACACGAGAAATAAAACTGACCACTGCAGCGCAGATGTTGTGGAACAAAGTGTTGTTGGCCAACCCGATCACTGCTGTGATTGCTGTTGTTGCCGGTCTGACAGCCGCAATCGTCACACTGTCTAAAGAGACGAGCACAGCTGAGCAGGCTCAGCGTGACTACAATGATGCCGTGACCGATGCCAACAAACAGGCATCAGAAGAGGAGGCATCCATCATGCGCCTCATTTCTGCCATCCAGTCCAACACCACAGCTGAGTCTGACCGCAAGGCAGCACTGGAGGAGCTCAACGGCAAGCTGATGCGTGAGCATTTGGGCAACATTACTGAAGAGGCAGTTCGTACAGGTCAGGCTACAAGACAGATACAGTCCTACATCGACATGATGAAAAAGAAGATCGTCATTGATGGCCTTCAGAAGAGACTGGCTGAGTCTATAGCTAAGCAGGCAGAGGACGAAGACCTGTTAGGTGAGACAGACAACGACAATCGAGGCTACTGGAAGCGCTTTTGGGACAGACTCAACCCACTTGCAGGTGGCAGAACTCAGAAGCTGAATTTTGCTGCCGACCACAAAGATCAACTTCTTCAGAGTGTTGAGAGAGAGAAACAGTATCAGCAGAAGCTCATCGATAAGATTAATCAGCTCGAAGCACAACACTTCGAGGTGAATGATCCGGAGCCGTGGCGCAACAATGGCTACAATGGCAAGGGCAATGATGGTACCAACATTAAGCAGCAGAGTACAGCCGGCACTCATCAGGTTTCAGAAAAAAAGCGCAAGGCTCGTGTCAAGGCAGAGAAGGCTGCTGCAGCAGAAGCACGCAAGCGTGAGGCAGAAGCCAAACGCAAGCAGAAGCAGGAAGCCGATAGCATCAAGGCTGAGACCAACGAACTGATGGCTGAGAACGCCAAAGCCTATGCAGAAGGCAAGAAAACCTATCAGCAGTTCATCGATGACAGACAGAGCATCCAAATTAAGGGCTTTGCTAAGCTGAAGCAACTCTATGGAGTAGAGAGCAATGAGTATAAGCAGTTACTTGACAACCAGGTCACTGTCGTCAAGCAGCATGATGCTGCCATACTGAAGATGAGTGAGCAGAGCATTGAGCGTGAGCGCCTACAGAAGGAGGCTAGCATCAAGGCTCAATACAATGATGCCAACTCAGCTATCTATCAGAATGACATAGCTCTCGATGAAGCCATCTATCAGAATGATGCAGATGCCATGCAAAAGCGCCTGGCACTCTACAATGAGGGCAGCGAGGAATGGCTGGATCTGAAGGCTGAGATGGAGCAGGCATCACTTGACCACCAGCTGCAGATGCAGGAGGCATACCAGAACCAGCTGAAGGAATTGCGTCAGCAGTTCGGTAAGCAAGACTTGCAAGCACAGGAGACCATGTACCTCAATGGCCTTGACAATCTATACAAGCATGGTTTGATCAAGGAGGAGGAATATCAGCGCATGAAGTTGGAGATAACCAAGCAGTTTGCTGCACAGAGAGCGCAGATTGATGCTGATGATCATGGTGCTGGTAGCGCTCAGCTGAAGATTAATGATAAGTCATCAGAGATGGTCAACAGCGCCAGGGCTGCAGCAGGGGAGTCCCAGTCGACCGGCAATGCAACTCTGGGTGGATACTTCTCCTCACAAGTTGAGAACTATCAGAACACCATGGAGAAGTTGAAGGAGTTGTATGGCAACGACAAGCAGAACCATGCTGCATACATGCAGGCAAAGGCGCAAGTCACCTCAGATTACCTCAATGACCTGGTTGAAAAGACAGCTGTTGTTTATAATGGTATCAACGGTATTCTATCTGCGTCATCGTCATATGCTCAGGCATGCTCTGACCTTGAGCAGGCGAAAATCTCCAAGAACTACGAGAAGCAGATTGCTGCAGCTGGCAACAATTCGAAGAAAAAGAAAAAGTTGGAGGAGAAGAGAGACAAAGAACTGGCTGCAGCGAAGTCAAAGGCTAACAAAAAAGCCATGAAGATAGAAATTGCGCAGGCGATAGCATCTACAGCAATGTCTGCTATCAATGCCTATGCATCTGCTGCAGCTATACCAACAATAGGTTGGACATTAGCTCCTATAGCAGCAGGTATGGCCACAGCTGCAGGTATGATACAGCTTGCGGCTATCAAGAAGCAGCACCAGGCAGAGGCTGCAGGTTACTACGAGGGTGGTTACACCGGTGGCAACCGCTACAGAAAGGAAGCAGGTGTCGTACATGAAGGCGAGTTCGTGGCTAATCACAATGCCGTCAACAACTCATCCATCCGTCCAGCTCTTGATCTCATCGATAGGGCACAGCGCTCCAATACTGTCGGCTCGCTGACCGCTGATGATATCACACGTTCTCTGGGACAGAGTAGCAGTACCGTGGTGGCTCCTGTTGTCAATGTTAACAATGACAACACCGAGGTACGCCAGTCCCTCGATGGTGTCAATGCAGCCGTCAGCCGTCTGACACAGACGCTTGACGATGGCATTGAGGTCGAGGTTCCGATATCTGGCCGTAGAGGTCTGCACCGCAGACTGCAGGATTATCAGCGCATTTTAAACAATAAGTAGTGGAATATGATAACATGCATCATCAATGGCCATAAGGCCTATCCCATTTCTACATCATCCATCAAGGTGACATACGCAAACCAGTATGTCACCGATGATGGTGAGTACACCTATGACATCACCTTCCCCATGAATATCCTGGAGAACCGTGTCATATTTAAGAATGTCTCGCGACTGGAGGTCAAGAAGAACATCGCCAAATACGATGACTGCAAACTGTTCTGTAACAGCCAGCTCATCATGAGTGGTGTCGGTACCATACTCTCCGTGAATGAGAGAGAAATCAAACTGCAGATAGTCGGAGGCAAGTCCCGCATCAAGTTCAACGACCGCATGACCAAGCACTACATCGATGAGATTCCGTTTGGCACAGCTGACAAGCCCGGTTATACAGTTGATAAGGGCTATTCTCAAGGATGGAAAGGTTTTCCGAAGATTAATGACATCTATAGATTGGATGATGATAAATCGAAGTTCCTGGGAGTAGAGGGTAAATGGTGTTTTGTTCCTGTACGGGACGAAACAAATGATATGATTGCCAATTTTGTTGGAGTAGATAAAACGAAAGCATTTATTGGCTACAATGCACCATTTATCATGAACCTGGCTGTTCAGCCAAACTTAATGTATATCTTCCGTAAAGTGGTAGAATATGAGGGATATACGCTCAAGCGCAACGACTTCGACTGCAAGCCGTGGAACCTCCTGTATATCGCATCGGCCTACAAGACTCGTGAGCTGCGAAGGGCACTTCCTCATTGGTCGAGCTATACTTTTATAGAGGAATTTCGAAAGCTTTTCAATGCCACAATTGTTTTTGATGATATGCAAAAAACTTGTTCTGTTATCAAAAAATCAGAGCTGACAACCGCAGATTCCGTAGCGATTGAGACTCTGGCCGAATACACAACGGACTACGACGAAGACGGATCCTTCTCCACGTCATCTACAGCAAATTTGGAGTATAATCTGGGTGATTCTGCAAACAGAGATAACTATGAAGTTATCTCAAAAAAAGTCTTCGAGAATTTTGAAATAGTCCATAGTACAGCTACCTGGGACCAGCAAAATCAGTTCCAAGGAACAACACAGTCATGGTCTGAAAAACAAAAAAGACAGACCATCATTGAGTGTAATGGTAGTTACTACATATATGTAGAGAGTGAGGGCGGTTCGAAAACATGGCAGCTGGCAGGCGTTTGGTCACCATTAATCAGAGACAGTTCATCGGATGATTATGTCGATCTGAACATATCTCCTGCAGCACAAGTTGTAGAAGATATCAACTTCAAGACAGGATTCCTAGAAGATAATTACTACGAGAAGCGTTGCCTGCTGTCAATACCTAATGACAAGGAAGCGGATTCAAAGGAGTGCGATGTTGATGATGACGGATTCAGCTACACATCCGTGCAGGATGCGATAGATGATGAGTCAACACTCGACAAGTCCGAAGATGATCAGGAATGCATGAATATATTCTTCATTATTCCAGGAGAAGTACAAGTTGACAACAAATTTAGTTGGGTTAGAGCGAAGTCCAGGTGGCCAAAATTCAAAACCGACTACCGAATAAATAAAGAATATTGTGGTAGTACCGAAGGAGGGTTTGGTGGAAACGGAGGAGGTACCTTTAAAGACAAGTATCCTTACTCTCTGTCGATATGTACGAAATCTACTAATGATGTTGTTACTCTGGGCTGCTTACATGATAATGGTCTAAGATTAGACAATAAAAACTGCATGGAGGCCAAGTTTAAGTCAGATGACATACCGGATCCATCCAAGATATACATCATACGCAACAAGAAATATGTGTGCGAGAAGATAGAGATGGAAGTCAAGGACGATGCCATCGAGCCAGTTTACACGGGATATTTTTATATGCTATCATAATATATATAATAAGGTGGGGAACAGTTAGCTCTCCACCTTATTATATTATAGGATACCCTGATAGTTCTTGATATACTCATTCGCCTTCTGTATATCCTTAGGCGTATAGATGTCTGTGATGAGTATAGATGAGTGTCTCGCCTGGTCTCTGACCGACAAGACGTCGGCATTGGCCCGCAGCATATTGGTGATGCCTGTGTCTTTTAAGCTGTAGAACTTGAAGCGAGGTGAGAGCTTCAGTTCCTTCCTCAGGACCCGAGTCCAGTAGTCTCTGAACATTTTCTCATTCTTTCTTTCAGATCCAGGCATGAACCCGTCAGAAAAGAGGTAGTCCTGCCCTGGGTGTGAGAAGATGTTGAGTTCCAGCATCAGCTTGATGACATGAGTCGGCAACGTAATCACGGCATCATTGCCATTCTTAGTGTTCTCGCCATGCAGAGTGAGTGTCTGAGTCTTGATATGAATATCACAGATTCTGAGATAGGACATCTCTCGAGGGCGGATGAAGAGGTAGTGAATGATTTCACACGCCAGCAGATAGTGCCTGTTATGCTCCATCAGATAATCTCTGATGAGCTGCATGGTGCAGTCCGGTATGACATCTCTGCTTTTCTTCTGCCTGTTCTTGATACGTTCCAAACCTTCTGTTGGGTTCTTGGGTATATAGCCTCGAGCCAACAGATAAGCTGAGAAGCTCTTTGTCCAGGCAAGATAGTTGTTGCGTGTCAGGACTGTATTATTGCGGTCGATGAAAATGTAGTCCAGGAACTTGCTAACATTACCTCTGTCCCATTGGTATGAGTAGTTGAGCGTTATTCTTTTCTCTTGCTTCCATTTTTCCAGGATGCGGAGACGACTGCTATAGTCGACATAAGTCTCCTCACGCATACTACCCTCGTTGCACATTTTGGCCAGATAAGACTTATACCTGTCGAGCACGTCATCCCATTTAGTATATTCCAGGGGCTGCAGCTCCTCAATCCAAGGATTCCATCCAGCCATAAGTTTCTCGGTGAGATTCTTAATAACCTGGTCGGCATAGGCACGTTGGTTCCGCTTGCCCTTGATATGGTCAAGCATAATTTTTTTCTTTCTCATGCGGTTGACTCCTGGATCAAACGCCAAGAAGGAGATATAACATTCTGATTTCTGATGCAAAACTGGAGGTTTCCAGCCAATGACACTGCTAAGAATTGTGTCATTCGAATTTGGAGCATAATTTTTTTTAGCCATATCTTAATTTTTTTCAGATACAGCCTATTATTTATAATTTGTATAGGAATGATACCGAAATTGTACCGACCATTTTGACCACGACCAAGGCAAATCCTCAGTGTTTACGGCACATCTGACGGCTTCTGGTCGGGATTACTGGACTCGAACCAGCGACCTCATCGTCCCGAACGACGTGCGCTACCAACTGCGCTAAATCCCGATTTCTGCTGCAAAGGTACATTAAATAATGGATAACACCAACAAAAATAGACTTTTTTATCTTTTTTTGAAAGAAATTTCCCGAAAAATTTGCAGGAACCAGAAAAAAGTATTACCTTTGCACCCGCAAATGATAAATCGCGATTTGTGAAAGTTGGTGCCATAGCTCAGTTGGTAGAGCAAAGGACTGAAAATCCTTGTGTCCCCGGTTCGATTCCTGGTGGTACCACTTCTTTATGAGACTGAATCTTCGTAACAGGATTCAGTCTTTTTTTATGCCCTTTTTTATAATACTCCATTTTACACTTGTGCAAACGTTTGCGTATGAAAAATGCGCCAGGATGTTTTATAATAGCTATTTTTTCACTACTTTTGCATTGTAAAATTCAAAAACAAACTAATCTAACAAACATTCGTTAAAATGAAAAAAGCTTATTTATTATTGTTGGCTGGAATGTTGTCTACGGCAGTATTTGCCGGCAGCAAACAGACGGTTAAGATTGATGGTCAGGTCATAGAAAAGACTGTCTCAGAGATTACCTTTGATGGAGACAATGTTGTTCTTCAGTATTCAGATAATACATCTGATCAGGCAGACATGTCGCTCGTAACCCTTTCTTTCACTTATCAAACTACCGGCATCAGCCAGATAGAAGATATTAAGAAAGCATTGCAAGGAAAGGTTTATAACCTTCTGGGCCAGTGTGTAGGTTCTTCCCTCCAGGGTTTGTCTAAGGGTGTTTATATTATTAATGGTAAGAAAGTAATTATCAAATAAAAAAAGGAGGAACGCAAAATGAAGAAAATCGTATTTACTTTGGCACTCCTCCTGATGAGTTTGAGTGCAGCTTTGGCACAGACATGGACATTTAAGATTACCCATGCCGTGGCTCGTAACAGCAAGGTTAACCAGATGTATGTTACCACCAAGTCGGGTGATGTGAAGTATTATAATACTGCAGACTTGACAAGTGTGAAGTTCGAAGGTGACAAGGCAATCATAGCACCTAAATCAGGTTCAGAGAATGATGAGTATGATGCTTCTGTTCAGAAAATCAGTTTCGTTAAGAAAGTAGATCAGGGCGGAAGTGGTGATATTGACAATCCTGCAGGTGTGATTCAGATTTCTGAGGCAAAGGGCTGGCAGGAGTCTGCTTACCTGAAGTGGGCTCCATTCGAGGGTGCTTCTTCTTATAATGTATACCTCAGTTCGGGATAAGAAATAGTGCCTAAAAAAGTTGGTAATCTCCGATAT
>OGYL01003254.1_pt1 | contig 10686 bp, 6 predicted proteins | sample 1576541 | NCBI WGS metagenome assembly OGYL01 (sample SAMEA3541551, study PRJEB24748) | human gut metagenome | biome: human gut; feature: human-associated habitat; material: faeces | place: China | collected 2012 | reverse complement strand
TTTCCTGTTCGTCCATCGGGATTTCTTTATAATAGATGGTCTGGAATACCTGGGGATTGCTTTCATCCAATGTAGAGATATCGACATACTCCCGGGAACCGGGGGCCCGGAAATACTGAGGATTCAGGGCCACTTCACGGTCTTCCTGTTTCATCGCTAATAGCTCAAGAAGAGTCTTTTGATTATGAGCATTACTCAAGACATAGTTCTGAGCAATAGAGTCACCTTCAAGGCCCTTCTGGACAAGTGCAATATCTTCCTGAGATGGTCTATAGTCACTCATTCCTAACTCAGCCATAGAGTCCCTATTGACAAAGTTAGCCCAACCCGTTCTTACTGCTGACACAGCTCCCTGGTCTACAAACTGGTTCATGAACTTATTATAAAACTCATCCCAGAAGCCATAGACCTTCTGTTGCTGTGGGTCATTTGGCATTACAAATGGATGCTTAGAACCATAAGCACCAGAAGGCGTTACGGCTTTATCAATAAAGTCTCCATTCATATAGGATTGCATATTTGCCATAACTGTGTCTGCATACTCACCTGTTGTCATGTTTCCATCAGACCAGTCTTCATGCCCGATAGCTCCTTCACCACCTTGCCACGCAATAGCAGCATTTCTATATCCATAGTTCTGAATATACTCAGCTGCCATTTTATGTGCTGCAAGTTCCTGCATATCTGGAGACCAGTCATTTGGGTCATCAGCATACATAGCATAAGTACTAGGAATAAACTGATATTTACCTCTAGCTCCTGTCTTTGCATTATATGCCTCATAGTTACCATTAGACTCTGTTCCAGACACAGCAGCTAGAAAAGCGTCAACATCTGTCATTCATATCACCTCTTTAGAAACCATTCCATGACCAATCACTATATGTAGCTCTGTGGCTACCTGTATTTGTAACTACTCCACCATCATCAGTTGTATAGCTGCTCCCGGAATCACCAGAGCTGCTATAATCAGAACTAGAGTTACTACTATTATCACTAGCAGCTTCAGCTTCTTCAGATGCCTGAGCATCATAATACCACTGATTACACATATCATAAAACTCATCAAGAGTATATCCATCATGTTCATCAAAACCATAGCTAGGATCACCAAAGTGAAGTTTATCATCTACACCCCACCACCACGTAGAGTGCATACCCGACCATGCAGCATTAGCATTTTCTACTTTATAGTTCATAAATTTAGTAGCTGTGCCATACTGATCTGTAGAAGCATCAATGCCATTGGTTGCATCTGTCTTTTTAGCAAATACAGCTTTAGGCATTGGATTACCTGCAAAAACAACATAGTTCTTATTTAGCATAAACTGAAGCATAGATTTAGCTGCTGATTCATCTAGTGTGCAAGCTCTCAGATATTTGAGTGCTGTAGAGCTAACATTAGAGAAAGTATCAGAAGTAATTGGAACTGAAACATTCGTAGAAGGATTATTAGCATCTATTAATTCTGCTTCATAACCAGCAGACATAGCATTAGAAGCAAAGGCTTCTGAATCCTTTTTAAGCTGTTCACTTCGAGCCATGTTATCTCTACCTTCACAGAAGAATTTGAAGCCATCTTCAGGACTTCCTTTGGCATCAATCAAGGCACTAATAGTCTGAACATCAGAAGCCAAAGATTTTCCAAAAGTAGCTGAAAAGAGTGCTGGATTATATTTATATAGAGCAATAGCATTTGTTACACTCTTAGGATTACTAGAATCACCCATTTCATTGGCAGAAGACCCAAAAATACCCTGCTGAAAATAATTTTTATATTCCGAACGCATCCTAGAATTAGGAGCCCAAAAAAGAACTTTAGCAAAGGTATTTGTGTCTCCTGGACTAATAGTAGATAACTTTCTAGTTGCTGCATCATAGGCATCATCTGCGGAACAGTACGTATTGTCTGCCTTATTAGCAAGAGCAAGATTCAGTGAAATATCTGCACTCTGAGATTTCTGAATTTGTGCGTGCATACGTCTATTATCTAGAATCATCTGCTCTTTCTTAATCTTTTCTTCTTTAACAAGAGCGACTCTGTACTTACCATATTGTGGCTGCATCATATGTTGAGATTCTGGAGAAAGTTTATTCCACCAATTATCCAGATCATCAACAGTATTACAATTAGCCATACTTGCATACTGCTGGTTTGTCCACTCATTTGGTCTAGCCAGAGCTGTATCTTCTGCCGTCCTGATGAAGGGATTTAGGTCAATAATATCCTTTACCCGAACAGGCTTTGTGCCATCTGAATTATTGGTAATGATAATATTTCCACATTGTCTTATCTTATCTGGAGACCCTAGTTCTGTAGCTGTATCTTTTAAGACACCCTCCAACATGGCCTTTCTATCACTCAACTGATAAGACATTAAGGTAGAACTATTTATGAGCTTCTGGAGGCCACTAACGTAGTCTTCAGGACTCTTATCTGCGTTTTCACTAATATATGTAGCTGCTTGTGCCTGAAGAGCTGAACGACCAATAATATCAAGACTCTTAGATTTCTCTGCAACTTTCTCATTGGTGATGTTCAATACGTCTTGTGGATTAGACGCCCAGAACCCTTTATAGAACTGCTGAGTGTCATAAGAGTCTGCTATATTATCTTTAAGGAACTTATTCTTCTCATCAGCGTACCTCTGTCGTTCTTCCTCTGGGTCTTTAACAGGAGTTTGTGCTTTCAGAAGACTATAGTTCTGATTAAATTTCTCAGACATGTACTTACCACGAGCCTGTTCAATAGTGGATACCGCATATGGATTATCAGCCAACTGAAACTTCCCATATTTATTAAGAAGTTCAATAGCTGATAGTTTCTTCCAATCATCGTCTGTTGCTGCATTGATGAGTGGTTCAACATCTACTGTTTTTGCTCTAGCTCTGTCTTCCTCGCTAGAAGCATATTTCATTGCTGTATCTCCAAGACCAATTAAGGTATTGTAAAGCCTATCCCCTGCACCGGACTTAGTGATACCCTGAGAAGCTACCAAGTTTCTCAAAGACGGCTGATAAGTGGCTACTGGCTGTCTAGTGAACTGCCTTTGTGTACCCACTGCATTTTGTACTATATTATCCATTTATCCCTCCTATCATGGAATATTATATTTGGTCTTTCCAAGTTTACCATGATGATAAGTGTTCGTATAGTTTGCCATTGTTGGCAGAGCATTGGCATTGTAGGTAAAGAAAGACCCAGTTTCTTTTGTATCTGCACTATGAGATCCCCAGAAGTCAAATGTACCCCCTTTAGACTCAGTAGCAGATTTCTGTGTCTTGTATTCATTATACCCAGACCATGCTGTAGAAGCAAGAGACAGAATATCTGAAAACTTCTGATACCTAGAGATCTCGCTCTGTTTCTGCAACTGAGCAATATAGTCCTTTGTAGATAGAAGAGTAGTTTCCTTATTAAGATCAACTTCATTAGACTTTCTCAAATAGTTGTCCTGTACAGAAGCAACAGAACGAGAAGTGTCTGCATCAGCTGCTCTCATAAGTCTATCTGCTGTTCTACCACCACCAGCATAACCTTCATTGACAGCAGCATTGACCTGTGAGTTTAGCTGCATCTGGTTAATTCGTGTTTTAATAATATCATTTACAGCAGCGTCATAAGAATCCTGCCTCTCCTGTTCATAATTCTGAAAGGCATAGTTCATTTCTGTAGTTGCTCCCTGATACTGAGCTTCATAGTATTTTGCCTGTTCCTTATACTGTCGGCTCATCCCATAGGCTTGCATTCCTACCTGAGCTGCTATGGCCCACCAACACATAGATTAACTCCTTTCAATAATAAAATGTAGTATATCCTTTCTAAATATGTCTGGATAAAAACTAGCTCCAAGGAAATCTAAGTATTTGATATGAAGTTTGTTCTTAATGTAAAGTGTATTCGTAATGGATGGATAAGATTCCAAAAGTGTCTTTACAAGTTCTTTAGACCACCTAAGAAATTCAATAGAATGCTCTTTCACTGCATTGGTCAAAAGCATCCATCCTATGACACCTTGAGAGTAAATACCCCAATCAAGCATCTTTCTATACCATCCACCAATACCAAGTAATACCCCATTACATCGTATAACCTTCACATGCTTCAGGTTATTCATGAGGTAATGCATATGTTTCCTAAAGGGTCTACCAGACACTACCTCTACTTCTTCAGCATCCATTGGTCTAATGTTATCCGCAAATTCCAAAATATCTTTTTTTATAGCTCTATCAATAGTTATCATATAGTTCTAGTCCTCTTGATGTAATTACCTTCCCAAGTGAATCCCATAAGAGACATAGCAGTTGGAGCTTGTGTCTTAATGGAGATCTGACAGTTGTTATTCTTACTCATTATAGGAATAATCATAGACCCAGTTTCCATCGGCATAACATTCATCTTATTACTAGATGTCCCCAAGATACGAGCAGTATGATAATATACATGTGGAGATCTGGTGTCGTTATAACTAACCTGTGCTTCAAAGTAACCAGACTTTTCAAAGTTAATCTTCATTCGAGAAACCTGAAGTCTGCCATCCTCTTCTGCTACAATGCCTGCTGTTCCTTGTTGCTTAATTATAAGCTGAGAGAACTGAACATAGAACGTAAAGATTTCTCCAAAAGTGACCTTTTGTCCCCTAAGGTCTTTATTGATGTATACATTATCGTTCTTTACGTCATTATAAGTAAATTCATAATAGTGTCCATCAGAGGTAACTATACCATACCTTGCACCAGTAGACAAATGATTATTATAAGCATTACTAATATGAAGATGAGTCATATCATTGATATCATCATAATTCTCATTAGCAATTGGAGCAGACACAGCTTTACGATCCAAAAAGACTCTATAGGGCTCATCATTATAGTCTTTGGTATTATAGGTGAAAATCATCTTCTCCATGAACAACTCACCTGCTCTGGAGACTAGCATACAGAAAGTAGAATCAAAGAAACCCCCACCATAAATAGTTGCTCCTTTAAATTCCCAATAAGACCAAGAAGATTGCAACCGAGACTCTTCAGAGAACAGATATTTGTACACATAAATTCTGGAAGTGTTACCAGAAGAGAGTACAAGTAAGATGTGTTCATTGTTAGAAGGACACAGTTCATATACACCATTAGGAATAAACGAAGGTACATGGGAAGACACATCTTGCGCATCTTTAGTCCCTTGCGTATCATTCATGGAATAGTATTCGTTCATTGAAGAAAACTCAGCTCTCTTAACGATGAAGTACATTCTTCGCCCAGCCCCCACTGGCTTTACTTCTTTAGCCGAAGTAAATTGAGTAGCTAGAGGAGCAGCAGCATTCTGAGGTGTCAATACCCCATTAGCTTCCAGAATGAACTGAGAGTTAGCTGAAAACAGTACCAAGTCCTGAGCAAAGGGTACAGCGTGATAAAGTGTGTCTACCTCATTATTAGACACAGCCAAGTCAATCGGGTCTGTATCCTGTACCTCTACGGCAGACCCCATCCAGAAATTAAAGAAAGAAGCGGATCTAGAAAGAATAATATTTTCACCGCTAATAAATCCTAAACGATTTCTAAAGAGGAATACATCATTGATCTTTCCATCAACAAAAGAAGGATTCGAGTTTGAGTCCTCATCCCCGGTATCTCTATCATCCCACTCTGCTGGCTTTACCGTAAATGAATCATCGGCATTTCTGGTCATGACATGTGGCATTGTAGAGTTGTCATAGCCTGCAATAATACCTGGCTTAGCACATTCCTTCCAGACGCTTTCAGACGCCTTATAAGAGACATAATAGTCATCTGAACCAGACCCATTATCCCCCAATACCTTTAATGTATAGCCGTCTTTAGCTTCCGTAGGTAAATTCGTAAACTTCTGGGCTGTATGGAAGAAACCAAACATTCCCAACCCATTGAAACCATCAATACATTTGACACTCTTAATACTCACATCATCTTTTCGTAAGTACAAGCATGAATTGTATTTTTCTACATACCAGTGATTAGAAGCAGCTGAATCTGCTAAACGATCTCTAATGTAGTTTGTATCAATCTGTTGAGTCTGATTTGCACTATCCCCATTAGGAGTTGTAAAAGATGCAATCGTTTGTTCATTAATAATAATCTGGTATGTTCTACCATACTGCCCAGATTTGACATTGACAAGACATGAATGATCATCCCAATAATATGGAACTGGAGTATTCCCCATTTTGACTACTTTGTCGCTGTTTACGATAAAAGTATAATCAGCAATGGTGACGAGTCTAATAGACTTTTTAGGATTATCAACTGTAATATAGGATTGACCATCTCCTTCGTATTTTACATCATATGCCTTACCATGATCATCCCAGACCTTTACCGAAGAACCATCAAAGAGCATGACATACTTTTCAGTTTCATCTCTGTTTACAATGTGTACCAGAGAATTGGCATTAGTAGGTTCAGCCCCCAGATCACTCACATAGAGGGTTGGTGGCCTTTTTTGTAGGCCCGCAGACTCCGTAGAGAATCCATTGACCTGCTGATCAAGCTGCCCAGGAATCCTAAGAAGATCTGGTTGCTGAGAAATGCCAGAGATTAAGTTCTTAATGGTCTGCGAAATTCGTGTATTTTTCATTTTATCGTTCCTTTATGATCTGTACAGGCTGAATACCAAACATAGAATAGTCTCCAAGTTCCATTTCATATTCCTGAAGTGCTGCCCATGCTTCTTTTTCCTGATACATAAGATTCTGACCAATGCTATCATCATCAAGTGTCTGAGACTGAAATATACGAGATGCCTTAGCTACAATGTAGTCTCTAGCTACTGAAGGCATGTAGTCAAAGTCCACAAGTCTAATAACCTCTACTTCAATGTTAGAGTCAAATGTGTCTGTTTGCTTATCAAAGTCATCAAGCGCGAGATGGGCTCCGATTACAAGGTGAATATAGACAACAAGGCATACACCCCGCAGGAGATTTCCGCAATGGTTCTGCAGAAGCTGAAGTCCGACGCTGAGGCTTACCTCGGCCAGACCGTGACCGATGCCGTCATCACCGTCCCCGCATACTTCACTGACGCACAGCGTCAGGCGACCAAGGACGCAGGCCGCATCGCCGGTCTCGACGTCAAGCGTATCATCAACGAGCCGACCGCAGCCGCTCTGGCCTACGGCGTCGACAAGGAAGCCGAGCAGAAGATCATGGTCTATGACCTCGGCGGCGGCACGTTCGATGTCTCCATCCTCGACATCGGCGACGGCGTCATCGAAGTTCTGGCCACCAACGGCAACACCCACCTCGGCGGCGACGACTTTGATGAGTGCGTCATGAACTACCTCGTTTCCGAATTCAAGAAGGCAGAGGGCATCGATCTGTCGAACGACAAGGTTGCCATGCAGAGACTGAAGGAAGCAGCCGAGAAGGCCAAGATCGAACTGTCCGGCGTGACCTCCACGAACATCAACCTGCCTTATATCACCGCTGACGCAACCGGCCCGAAGCATCTGGACGTTACGCTGACGCGTGCAAAGTTCAACGAACTGACCGCTCATCTGGTCGAAGCGACTGCCGGCCCGGTCAAGCAGGCGATGTCCGATGCTGGTTTGACTGCCAACGATATTTCCAAGGTTCTGCTGGTCGGCGGCTCGACCCGTATCCCGGCTGTGCAGGACGAGGTCAAGAAGCTGACCGGCAAGGAAGGCTTCAAGGGCATCAACCCCGACGAGTGCGTCGCTGTCGGCGCAGCGATTCAGGGCGGCGTGCTTGGCGGCGACGTCAAGGGTCTGCTGCTGCTGGACGTCACCCCGCTGTCTCTTGGCATTGAGACGATGGGCGGCGTGTTCACCAAGCTGATCGACCGCAACACCACCATCCCGACCAAGAAGAGTCAGGTCTTCTCCACCGCTGCTGATAACCAGACCTCTGTTGAGGTTCATGTCCTGCAGGGCGAACGTGAGATGGCAGCCGACAACAAGACGCTCGGCAAGTTCCAGCTGACTGGCATCGCGCCCGCGCCCCGCGGCGTTCCGCAGATCGAGGTCACGTTCGACATCGACGCCAACGGCATCGTGAACGTCTCCGCAAAGGATCTCGGCACCGGCGCTGAGCAGAAGATCACCATCACCGCTTCTTCCAACCTCTCGAAGGAAGACATCGACAAGGCTGTCCGCGAAGCGGAGCAGTATGCGGCGGAGGATAAGGCCCGCAAGGACGAGGTCGATACCCGCAACAATGCGGATCAGGTTATCTACCAGTCTGAAAAGACCCTGAACGAAATGGGCGATAAGGTCACCGAAGCAGAGAAGGCCCCCGTCAAGGAAGCCATCGAGAAGCTGAAGACCGCCCAGAAGGGCACCGACCTCGCCGCCATCAAGGCTGCAACCGAGGAAGTCCAGAAGGCGTTCTACGCCGTGTCCGAGAAGCTTTACAAGAACGCGGCCCCGCAGGGTGAGCCGAACGCCAACCCGAATGCCAGCCAGGCTGGCCCGCAGGCAGGCGGCAATGACGACGGCGTCGTCGACGCGGACTACGAAGAGGTCAAGGACAACTAATTCGCGGAATATAGCTTGGTAGGGGCGGCCCGTCCGCCCCTATCGGCTGTTGCCCACCGAATCTGAGGTGAGAAACTATGGCAGATCAGAACAAACGAGATTATTACGAGGTGCTGGGCGTTGAGAAAAACGCGTCCGACGCCGAGATTAAAAAGGCCTACCGCAAGCTGGCCATGAAATACCACCCCGATCAGAATCCCGGTGATAAAACCGCTGAGGAAAAATTCAAGGAAATCAACGAGGCGTATGAGGTTCTGTCCGATGCCGATAAAAAGGCCCGGTATGACCAGTACGGCTTCGCGGGCGTAGACCCGAATTTCAACCCAAACGCAGGCTTCGGAGGCTTTGGCGGAGGCGGGTTCGGATTTGGAGATCTCGGCGATATCTTCGGCGATTTCTTCGGAGGCGGCACAGCGTCGTCGTCCGGCCGCAGAAGAGGCCCGGCGAAGGGCCAGAACGTCGTCAGCGAGATCGAGATCAGCTTTGAGGATGCGGCCTTCGGCTGTGAGCGCGAGATCACCTATTCGCGCATCGAGACCTGCAGCACGTGCCACGGCACCGGCGCAAAGGAGGGCACGAGCCCCCAGACCTGCTCGTACTGCCATGGCACCGGCACGGTGCGCACCCAGCAGAATTTCATGGGCATGACCATGCAGTCTAATCAGCCGTGTCCGAAGTGCGGCGGCACCGGCACCATCATCACCGATCCCTGCACCGCCTGCCGCGGCAAGGGCAAGGTGCGCCACACAAAGACCATCAAGGTCAAGGTCCCGGCCGGTATCGACGACGGCCAGTCCTTCCGCGTGCGCGACGAGGGCAACGCCGGCTCGAACGGCGGCCCGAACGGCGATCTGCTCGTGACCGTGTCCGTGCGCAAGCACCCGATTTTTACGCGCGACGGCGCGAACGTCATGTGCCAGATGCCCATCTCCTTTACACAGGCTGCGCTCGGCGCATCCATTGAGGTACCCACGCTTGACGGCAAGGTGCGCTATCAGATTCCCGAGGGCACGCAGACCGGCACGACCTTCCGCCTGCGCGGCAAGGGCATCCCCTATGTCGGCTACAAGACGCGCGGCGACCAGTTTGTCACCGTCGTCGTCGAGACGCCGACCAAGCTCACGCGCGAGCAGAAGGAGCTGCTCCGCCAGCTCGAATCCTCCGTCGGTTCGCTCCAAGCAGATTTGTCGGTTATCGAAATAATACAAAAGAGAAGCACGAAGAGAACCATGGCGATGGCAGACTTACTGATGAAAAAATCAGTGTATTCTATCAGATGGTAGAAGATGATAGATTAGATGTATTATTTCATGATGAAGTGTTGAAATATGGTATACCCTTTAGTCGAAAAAAGTATTGGATAGATAGTAATATGACAGTTAATGATATAATTTACCAAATTAATAGCACAACTCAGTATACTCCTATTACTGCAGATTGCGATAAATACTGGCACATACAAATGCATCTTCCTGAAGGAAAAGGCGGCACTGAGATTGATTCCTCTTTAATGCTTCTTGAAGCAGAGCCTATTATTGGTACAGGAGAATGGGATAATTTTCAATGTAAAGATTTTAAAGAGATTGATAATGGTAATATTGTTCTTGTGAGAAAAGGCAATCAGGCAATTGCGTTATGCCAGATTTGCGGTGATAATTTTAATAATGAAGAACTTACAGACAGATATTTAAATATCAATTTTAGAAAAGTAAGGATTTTAGCTTGGGCAGACAGTTACAAACAACCGAGGTCGGGTCTGTTCTCTCAAGGTACATTTTCTTCTTGTCGCAAAAACACAGAACAATATAATTATATAAATGATTGGTTGAAATATATGAAAAACAAGGCATTTACGGATAAATGTGCCAATCTTTTAAAATCCAAGCATAATATAATTTTGCAAGGTGCTCCAGGCACAGGTAAAACTTATAATACAGCAGCTATTGCATTGTCTGTATTAGGTATAACGGATGTGGATCTGACCGACCATACTGCTGTGATGAGAAAATACCAAGATTTGCTGGATGACAGAATCTTTTTTACCACATTCCATCAGTCTTTGGATTACGAAGATTTTGTGGAAGGATTGAAACCGCACATTCAAACTAATGCAAATGGCGAAAGTATTGGTGTTACATACGAACCCGAAGATGGT
>OGYL01003249.1_pt1 | contig 10693 bp, 10 predicted proteins | sample 1576541 | NCBI WGS metagenome assembly OGYL01 (sample SAMEA3541551, study PRJEB24748) | human gut metagenome | biome: human gut; feature: human-associated habitat; material: faeces | place: China | collected 2012 | reverse complement strand
GTCGGCGTGCAGGCCGAAGAGGAACATGTTCTCGTCGCCGAGCCTCTCATGCATCTCGACGTTCGCGCCGTCGAGCGTGCCGACGGTCAGCGCGCCGTTCATCATGAACTTCATGTTGCCCGTGCCGCTGGCCTCCTTGCCAGCGGTGGAGATCTGCTGGCTCACCTCGCTCGCGGGCATCAGATGCTCGGCGAGCGACACGCGGTAGTTCTCAAGGAACACCACCTGCAGCCTGTCGCGGCAGATGGGGTCGGCGTTGACCTCGGCGGCAAGGGAGTTGATGAGGCGGATGATGCGCTTGGCGACCGCGTAGCCCGGCGCGGCCTTCGCGCCGAACAGGAACACGCGCGGCTGCATGGCGCGGTTCGGGTCGTTTTGCAGCTGTTGATAGAGGTAGATGATATGCATCGCGTTCAAAAGCTGACGCTTATACTCGTGCAGGCGCTTGACCTGCACGTCGAAGATCGCGTCGGTGTTGAGCACGATGCCCTGCGTCTTTTTGACGTAGGCGGCAAAATCGAGCTTATTCGCGCGCTTGATCTCGCCGAGGCGGTTCAGCACCGCGGCGTCGTCTGCATAGGCCTCGAGCTTTTTAAGCGCTTCGGGGTGCAGGAGGTATTCATCCCCGCCCGCGAGCGCGCGCACGAGCTCGTCGAGCCGCGGGTTGATCTGCGCGAGCCAGCGACGGTGGTCGATGCCGTTGGTGACATTCTTGAACTTCTCCGGCTCCATCGCGCACTGGTATTTAAAAACGTCGTTTCGCAGGATGTCCGAGTGCAGAGCGCTCACGCCGTTCACGGCCATGCCGCCCGCGATGCACAGGTTTGCCATGCGGACCTGACCGTCCCAGATGATGGCCAATTCACGCGTTTTGGCCTCGTCGTGGTAGTAGTTTCCGATTTTTTCCTGATAGCGGCGCGCGATCTCGGTGATGATCGTCCACACGCGCGGCAGAAGCGACTGCATCAGCTCCTGCGGCCAGCGCTCGAGCGCCTCGGAAAGCACCGTGTGGTTCGTGTAAGCGACGGAGTGCGTCGTGATGTTCCACGCCGTGTCCCAGTCGAGGCCCGCATCATCCATCAGGATGCGCATGAGCTCGGGGATAACGAGCGCAGGGTGCGTGTCGTTGATCTGAATGACATTCTTTTCGTGGAAGTTCGCCGCCGTACCGTAGACCTCGATGTGCTTGCGCACAATGGACTGCACGGTCGCGGAGACGAAGAAATACTGCTGCTTTAAGCGCAGGCTCTTCCCCTCGGGATGGTTGTCCTCGGGATAGAGCACCTTCGCGATGGTCTCGGCCATCGCGTGCTGCTCCTGTGCGCGCAGATACTCGCCCTGCGAAAAGAGCGACATGTCGAGCGGCACGGGGGACTTCGCGTCCCAGAGGCGCAGCGTGTTGACATGCTTCGTGCCGTAGCCCGCGATCTCCATGTCGCAGGGGATAGCCAGCACCTCGGTCTCACCCTCGGGCACGACATGCAGCCGCCCGTCGTCCCAGAACTGGCGGACCGTGCCGCCGAAGCAGACGGTCTCGGTCTCCTGCGGCTTGGGCAGCAGCCACGCGCCGCCGAGGTCCTTCCAGTTGTCCGGCAGCTCGACCTGCTGGCCGTCGACGATGCGCTGGCGGAAAATGCCGAGCTCATAGCAGATGGAATAGCCCGCGGCGGGGATGTCGAGCGTCGTCATCGAGTCGAGATAGCACGCGGCCAAGCGGCCGAGGCCGCCGTTGCCGAGACCCGCGTCGGGCTCGCTTTCAAAGATGTCCGCTGCGCGGAAGCCCAGCTCGTCGAGCGCTTCGGTCAGAATTTCGCCGACGCCTAAATTGAACGCGTTTTTCATCAGGCTGCGGCCCATCAGAAATTCCATCGACAGGTAGTGCACCTGACGGCGGTGTTCCTCGCGGGTCTCGCGCATGGTGTCCACGCTGCGCTCGGCCATCACGTCGCGCAGGACAAGGGCGCTCGCGCGCATCATCTGCGCGTCGCTCGCCTCCTCCACGGTGCTGCCGAAGCTGACCTTCAGCTTTTCGCACAGCGCGTCTTTCATTTTCTTCACAGAGTCAATGGTCATAGATCGTTTTCCTTTTCTTTATCGGCAGATGGATTCGTAAATGTGGCGGTATTCCTGCGCCGAGCGCGTCCAGCTGAAATCTGCGGTCATGCCGCGCTGCTGGAGCATCGCGTAGGCGCCCTTGTTGTCATGGTAAAGGTCAATGGCCTCGCAGATCACGTGGCACATGTCGCCAGCGTTGTAGTTGGCAAAGGTGAAGCCGTTGCCCTGTCCGTTCCAGGCTTCATACGCGTGGACAGTGTCCTTTAATCCGCCGGTCTCGCGCACGATGGGCACCGCGCCGTAACGCATCGCGATCATCTGCGAGAGCCCGCACGGCTCGCTCTTCGACGGCATCAGGAAGAGGTCTGCGCCCGCGTAGATCTGCATGGCGAGCTGCTCGGAATAGCCTAGGTAGACGGCCATGCGTCCCCCGTAGCGCTGCTTGGCGTACTCAAAAAACGTCTCGTACTTCGCGTCGCCCTTGCCGAGCACGACGAACTGTACGTCCTTGCCCATAAATGCGTCGAGCGTTTCGCACACAAGGTCGAGCCCCTTGTGGGAGACAAGGCGCGTGACCATCGCGAGGATCGGCGTATCGGGCCGTTCCTGCAATCCCAGCACGCGCTGGAGCGCTGCCTTGTCCTTCTTCTTTCCGGCAAGGTCATCGGGCGAATACGCCGCTGCGAGGCTCTTGTCGCGCGACGGGTCATAGCGCTGCATGTCGATACCGTTGAGCACGCCGTGGAGCTTGCGCGCGTTCATGCTCATCACGTTTTCCAGCCCGTGGGCAAAGTACGCGTACTTGAGCTCCTGCGCGTAGGTCGGGCTCACGGCGGTCACGGCGTCCGCCGTGACGATCGCGCCCTTTAAAAGGTTCACATCGCCGCCGAATTCGATCGTGCCGCCGTCGAACCAGCCATGGTCCAGGCCGAACAGGTCTTCGACCGTGCGGCTGCCGTAGCGGCCCTGATATTCGATATTATGCACCGTAATGACGGTTCGGATTCCCTTATAAAAGTCGTCGCGCACGGCTTCATCCCTGATGTAGATGGGCACAAGCGCGCTCTGCCAGTCGTTGCAGTGGACAACGTCGGGCTTTTGCGGCAGGGACTTGAGCAGTTCCGTCACCGCGCGGGAGAAAAAGCCAAAGCGCTCGCCGTCGTCATAGTAGCCGTAGAGCTCGCTGCGGCGGAAATACGTCTCATTGTCGACAAAGTACCACGTGACGCCGTCGCGCTCGAGCGAAAAGAGCCCGCAGTAGACGCTGCGCCACGCAAGGCGCACGAACGTCCACTTTTCAAAGTGGAGCTGCTCGCCCCACTTGTCCTTCACGCGCTCGTAAAGCGGCAGGATGACGCTCACGCGGTCTCCGTTTGCCGCGAGCGCCTGCGGAAGGCTGCCGGCCACGTCGGCAAGGCCGCCCGTCTTGCAAAAGGGGACCGCCTCGCTCGTCACATACAAAATGTTCATCTGCAAGCTCCTTTCTTCTGTTTGCTGCTTTTATACAATGCTGCCCTTGCTCACGGCGAGCGGGTAGCTCTCGTGTCCGATCAGCGTGCCGCCGCGGCGGATGTGGACGTCCTTGTCGGCGATGACGCAGCCGAGCGTCACGCCGTCCTCCACCACGGTATTCTTAAAGAGGATGCAGTTTTTGACTTGGCTCCCCTTGCCGACCTTGACGCCCGGGAAGAGGATGCTCCCCTCTACGCTGCCCTCGATCTGGCAGCCGTCGGCGATCAGCGAATTGACACAGCGCGAGTCGGGCGCGATGTACGACGCCGCCTCGTCATCCTCTTTAGCGAGGATGGGCCGCTCGGCACACAGGAGCTCGGAGCGGATGGCGGGGTCTAAGAGCTGCATGCTGCGCTCATAGTATTCCTGCACCGTGCGCAGCTGCGCGGCAAAGCCGTCCCACAGAAAAGCGCGCAGGTCGAGCTTGTCGCCCATGGAGCAGAGCACATCGCTGCGAAAGCTGTATTTGTCCTGCGCGGCGCACTCGTCCACAAGGGAGATAAGAAGGTCGCGGCTCAGAAGATAAATTTCCAGGCTGCGGCAGCCGCTCGCCTTGTGCGGCGCGCAGCGCGTCTCGGTGATGCGGCCCGCTTCGTTGACGGTGAAATACGTGGCGTTTTCCACAAACTGGCCGCTCTCGGTGCAGACGCAGGTGATGTCCGCACCGCTTTCGATGTGCGCGTCCAGCACCTTCTGCAGCGGCAGATTGATGATAAGGTCGCTGTCGGACAGGACGACGTACTTCTGCCGGATCTCGTGCAGGTACGACCGCACGCCCGAGAGCGCCTCCATCTTGCCGCGGAATTCCTCCACGCCGAACTTACGCGCGTCGGCAAAGGGCGGCAGCAGCTTGAGACCGCCGTTCTTGCGCGCCATGTCCCACGTCTTGCCGCTGCCGATGTGGTCGAGCAGGCTTTGATAGTTGCCGTGCAGCACAACGCCGACGTCTGTGATGCCCGCGCCCGCCATGTTGGAGAGCATGAAGTCGACCACGCGGTAGCGCCCGCCGAACGGCACAGAGCCGGGCATGCGCGCTTCGGTCAGCTCGCGAAGGCCGGGAGCCTTTTCATAGGCAAAGATGATGCCGTGCAGTCCGTTCATCGTACCGTCTCCTTTCCGTCCACGCTGCGCATGCGGTTGGCAGGCAGCACATAGTCATCCGCGACCGCCGCGCCGGGGCCGAGCACCGTGATGCCCCACTGCTCCGGCGGCACCGCCTCGGGCGGCGCGCCGACAAAGGCGTGCTCGCCGACGACGCCGTTCTCGCCGATGATGGCGTAGGAGACGCGCGCGTCCTTTTTGACGACCGCGCCGGGCATCAGGATGGAGTACTGGACGCTTGCGCCCTCCTCCACCGTGCAGCGCTCAGAGAGGACGGAGTTCTCCGCCTCGCCCTCGACCGTGCAGCCGCGCGCGACGACGCTGTGCTCCACGTGCGCGTTGACGCCTAAGTACGCCGGCGGCGCGGAGACGGAGCGGCCATAGATCGGCCAGTCCTTTTCGAGTAAGTCAAGTCCGCTGCCGGTCGCGAGCATATCCATGTTCGCGTCCCAAAGAGAGTCGAGCGTGCCAACGTCCTTCCAGTAGCCGGAGAAGCGGTACGCCGCCATCTTTTCCCCGTTTTGCAGCATCTTGGGGATGATGTTTTTGCCGAAGTCGTTGCTGCTCGCCTCGTCGCTCTCGTCCTCGATGAGGTACTCACGCAGCTTTTTCCACGTGAAGACGTAAATGCCCATCGACGCGAGGTTGCTCTTGGGATGCGCGGGCTTTTCCTCGAATTCCGTGATCGTGTCGTTTTCGTCCACGTTCATGATGCCAAAGCGCGGCGCATCCTCCCAGGGCACCTCCATAACGGAGATGGTACAGTCCGCGCCCGCTTTTTTGTGGTGGGCGAGCATCTTGGCGTAATTCATCTTGTAGATGTGATCGCCCGAGAGGATGAGCACATACTCGGGGTCGTACATGTCGACAAAGCCGATGTTCTGGAAGATGGCGTTGGCCGTGCCCTTATACCACGACGCACCGCCCGACGCACCGGGGAGAGGGATAAGGTTTGCCGTGAACAGCACCTCGTAACGCGGACATGCGGTCCAGCTCCCAGGGCTGGCCGCTGCCGATGTAGCGGTTGAGCTCCAGCGGGCGGTACTGCGTCAGAACGCCGACGGTGTCGATGCCAGCGTTGGCGCAGTTTGAGAGCGGAAAGTCAATGATGCGGAACTTGCCGCCAAACGGCACGGCGGGCTTCGCCATATTCTCCGTGAGCACATAGAGACGGCTGCCCTGGCCGCCGGCAAGCAGCATGGCGATACATTCTTTCTTCACGCTTGTTCTCTCCTCCTTGTTTCGTTGCCGTCCGGTCACACCTCGGGCGGCTCGTTGGTTTTCTCCTCTTCCTGCCATTCGCCCTCGCCCGCGAAGAACACCGCACCGAGCGGTGGGATGGTCACGCACAGCGAGCAGGGCTTGCCGTGCGAGGGGATGGACTCGGTCAAAAGCTCTCCTTCGTTGCGCCAGTCGCCCGTGCCGCCGTATGCGGGAAGGTCGGTGGTAAACACCTCGCGGTACGTCTTTTTCGGCGGGACGCCGAAGCGGTAATCCGCGCGTCCGACGGGCGAGAAGTTGACCGCCGCGATGAGCTCGCGCCCTTTCCGGTCGCGCCGGACGAAGACGACGACATTGTTGTGGTTGTCGTCGGCGACGAGCCACTCAAAGCCCTCCCATGAAAAGTCAATGTCCCAAAGCGGGCTCTGCGACAGGTAAAAGCGGTTGATGTCCTTGAAAAACCGCTGAGTCTGCTGATTTTCTTTATTTTCGAGCAAATACCAGTCGAGCTGAGAGGCAAAATTCCACTCGTGCCACTGGCCCAGCTCCGCGCCCATGAACGTGAGCTTCTTGCCCGGATGGGCGAGCAGGTACGCCGTAAACGCGCGCACCCCCGCCAGCTGCTGCCAGTCGTCGCCCGGCATCTTGCCGCGAAGCGAGCCCTTCATGTGCACGACCTCGTCGTGCGAGATCGGCAGGACGAAATTCTCCGAAAAGGCGTACATCAGCGAGAACGTGATGTCCTTGTGGTGGAACTGGCGGAACCAGGGGTCAAGCTTCAAATAGTGGCACATGTCGTTCATCCAGCCCATGTTCCACTTGAGGTTAAAGCCGAGGCCGCCATCCTTGGCGGGCCGTGTGACGAGCGGCCACGCGGTCGACTCCTCCGCGACCATCAATGCGTTGGGGTCGACGGAAAACGCCATCTCGTTGAGCGCGCGCAGAAAGTCGATGGCCTCTAAATTCTCGTGCCCGCCGTTGATGTTTGGCGTCCAACGGCCATTTTCGCGGCCATAGTCGAGGTACAGCATCGACGCGACCGCGTCCACGCGCAGGCCGTCCACATGGAACTCGCGCAGCCAGAACGCAGCAGAGGAAAGGAGAAAGCTCTTCACCTCGCCGCGGCCATAGTCGAACACACGCGTTCCCCAGCCCTCGTGCTCGCGCTTATTGGGGTCGGCGTATTCGTAGCAGGGCGTGCCGTCAAAGTCGATGAGGCCGTGCGCGTCCTTGCAGAAGTGCGACGGCACCCAGTCTAAAATGACGGAAATGCCCTTTTGGTGCAGATGGTCGACAAAGTACATAAAGTCCCTGGGCGTGCCGTAGCGCGACGTTGCGGCAAAATAGCCGGTGCACTGATAGCCCCAGGAATCGTCAAGCGGATACTCGGTGACGGGCATGAGCTCGACGCAGTTGTAGCCAAGGTCCAGAACGTGATCCGCCAGCTCGCGCGCGAGCGTGCGGTAGTCGTAAAAATCGCCGTTTTCGTGCCGCCGCCATGAGCCGAGGTGGACCTCGTAAATGTTGAGCGGCGAGCGGTCGAGGGGTGCCTTTGTGCGGCTCGCGCGCCATACGTCATCCCCCCAGCGGTAGCCGCCGAGGTCATAGAGCTTGCTGGCCGTACCGGGGCGGGTCTCGGCGTGGAAGGCGTAGGGGTCGGCCTTGAGGACCGTTTCGCCCGATTGTGCCGTCACGGCGAACTTGTAGGTATCGTAGCGCTTGAGGGACGGCACAAAGCACTCCCAGAAGCCGTCCGCGTTCTTTTCCATCGGGTGGGCGTAGCCGTTCCAGCCGCAGAAATCGCCCACAACGGACACATGCGCGGCGTTCGGCGCCCAGGTGCGGAAGACGTAGCCGTCTTTCCCCGACCGCCGCGTGCGGTGCGCGCCGAGATAGCGGTAGGCCCCGCTGTTCGTGCCGCCGTAAAAGGCTGCGGCGTCAAATCGTCTGCCGGTTTGTTTCATGCCTCTTGTCCTTTCTCCTCATAGAGCGTATGAGAGCGGCGCAGCACCTTATTCCTCATCCGGTGCGCGCTGCACTGCCGCGCCGCTGAGGCCGAAATCGTCCTCCACGCTCGCCGTGTCGCGGCGGAGCATATTTTCCATCACGCGGATATCGCTGTCGATGTCCATCGCCTCGTTGCGGTACAAATCGTCGAGCTGCTTGTCAAAGCCCTTGATGAGGGCATCCATCGTCTCTTCGATGCGCTCCTGCGCGCGGGAGAGATTCTCGCCCTCGATGCCCGCCTCTTCAAACTTGGCGTAGCTGTCAAGCAGCTTGAGCGTCGTGGGCAGGTAGTAATTGAGGAACGTCGCGGCCTGCTGCTGCTTTTCGGGATGCTCCTCGACCTCGCGGAAAATTTTGCCCGCAACGGTCTCGAGATGGTCGATCTTCTCGCTCAGCACGGGGTCGGCGATGCGGTCGTTGGCCGAGCGGATGGCGCGCAGTGCGCCCGCATAGCCCTCGTTGGCCTCCTTGGGCGTGACGTTTTCCTTTTTCGCGGCCGCATTCGCGTAGTCGGCAAAGGCGTCGGCGCTGCGGAAGAAGATGCCGCGGCCGCTGTCTAAGTACGCGCCCGTGCCGAGCAGACCCTTTTCGACCATGTAGTCAAGGTCACTCTCGATCTTTTTGCGGCTCTTGCCCGTTACGGTGCAGAGCTCCTCCACGCTGATGTAGCCGCGCTCGCCCATCACGGCGAGATAGCGCGCGATGCGTGCACTGCGGCGCTTCATGCGCTGACCGGCAGCAAACATCGCGATACCGCCGGCGAGGAAGCCGCACTCGGACAGCATGTACTCGGCCATGTAGGAATACCAGCCGTAGCCGATGATCTCGCCGATGTTCGAGATCAGCCCGCTGCCGGCAGCCAAGGCGATAATGCCGCCGATGATCATCAGCGTGCGCGCGGTCTTGTCGGAAGTCTTCGGCGCGCGGTTCATCTGCTTCGCCGTCTTCACCACGGACTTTTCCACCTTGCTGCGCGAGGAAACGTTTGCATTCGGGCTTGTGGACGTGCGCATGCCGCCGCGCGAGGAATTCACCTTCTTCGGCTTGTCCGAGAGCTTGGAGATGAGCGCGATGAGGCCGATGGGCCACAGGCCGAAGGCAAACAGCGCCGCGATCAAAATCCAGCCGCCGACGTCGACATCGTTCTTTTTCTTCGTTTTTCCGCTGCCCTCGTCGAAGCGGAATGAGCCGCTCTCGGGGTCGTACTCAAAGTCCTTGCTCATTTATCTGTTCTCCTTTTTCTTGCCCGCTCTCGCGGCGCGCTCGCGCTCAAAGTCGACGATCTTCGTCTTTTTACCTGTCTTTTCGTCCAGCACATAGAGCGTATTGAGCTGGGATTTTAGGTTTGCCTTCACCGAGTCGATGTAGTCGCGGCGCAGCTGCGCCTGCTCCTCCTTCTCCTCGTCGGTCAAGCCTTCAGCTTTGGCCTTGTGCGCCAGCGCGTTGATGCGCGCGATCTTTTCATCCATCGTCATCACGAACAGCAACTTCCTTCTCATCCACTTCCACAGCAAACTTCTTACCGGCAACGCCAAGGAAAACACCGATAAAAAGACCTACTGCCGCAACCAGTACAGTTGCCGCGATAATTGCTCCTATATTCATACCAGTCCCCTCCTTAAATCAGTCCTGAAAATCCGAAGAAGGCAATTGCCATCAGTCCGGCTGTCAGCAGAACTGTAGGGAATCCCTGGAAGGATTTTGGAATGTCATTGTATGCGATTTTCTCACGGATACCAGCCATCAGCACGATGGAAATAGTAAAGCCCACTGCTGTTGCAAATCCGTTCACTGTTCCCTGAAGAACATTATACTCTTTCTGCACGTTTGTAAGGGCAACACCAAGAACCGCACAGTTTGTTGTGATCAGTGGAAGATACACACCAAGTGCCTGATACAGGGAAGGCATTGTCTTCTTAAGGAACATCTCTACAAACTGTACCAGCGCTGCGATCAGCAGGATGAATACGATAGTCTGCAGATAAGTCAGGTTCGTAGGAACCAGGATAGCATTGTAAATAATACCTGTCACAAAAGATGACAGTGTAATAACGAAGATGATCGCACCGCCCATGCCGGCTGCTGTCTCAACACTCTTGGAAACACCAAGGAAAGGACAGAGGCCAAGGAACTGGCTGAGGACTACGTTATTTACAATCGCTGAGCTTACAAGTATGATCAAAAGTTCTTTCATAATCCATTACCCCCTTTTTCCCTTACACATGGTATTGCCACAGGCTGCACAGCTTCCGCCGCAATCAGGATTACTTGGATCAATGCCACGTTTGGCTGCACCGATTTTGAATTTGTTCTGTAATGCAGAAAGCGCTGCCAGAACAAAGAATGCTCCGGGTGCCAGGATAAAGATTGTGATCGGTTCATAGCCAGCTTTACCTGCTGCAGCATCTGCCAGAGGAAGAATCTGATGTCCGAACAGAGAACCTGCGCCGATCAGCTCACGTACTGCACCGATACAGGTGATACTTAAGGTAAATCCAAGACCCATACCAATACCATCAAACAGAGAGGCAATCGGTTTATTCTTGGATGCATATGCTTCCGCACGTCCAAGGATGATACAGTTAACTACGATCAGAGGAATATATACACCAAGTGATGCATAAAGACTAGGTACAAAACCTTCCAGAAGGAACTGTACCACAGTAACAAGTGTTGCTACGACTACGATGAATGCCGGCATACGGACACCATCCGGGATCACTTTACGGAATGCTGAAATCCCACATCTCCCGTTACGACGAAAGTCAGCCCCTGGCATTTATTTCCCGTTTCTACA
>OGYL01003243.1_pt1 | contig 10699 bp, 7 predicted proteins | sample 1576541 | NCBI WGS metagenome assembly OGYL01 (sample SAMEA3541551, study PRJEB24748) | human gut metagenome | biome: human gut; feature: human-associated habitat; material: faeces | place: China | collected 2012 | reverse complement strand
AACATCCTGGTGCTCGACACCGAGGTTTACTCTAACACCGGTGGCCAGGCATCCAAGGCTACTCCGCTCGGTGCCATCGCCCAGTTTGCTGCCCAGGGCAAGCGCATCCGCAAGAAGGATCTCGGCATGATAGCAACAACTTATGGTTACGTTTATGTTGCTCAGATTGCCATGGGAGCCGACCAGGCTCAGTGCCTCAAGGCCATACGTGAGGCCGAGGCTTATCCCGGACCGTCACTCATCATCGCCTACGCTCCTTGTATCAACCACGGTCTGAAGGCCAAGGGCGGCATGGGCAAGAGCCAGGCCGAAGAGGCAAAGGCTGTTGAGTGTGGCTACTGGCATCTGTGGCGTTACAATCCTACGCTTGCCGACGAGGGTAAGAATCCGTTCTCACTCGACTCAAAGGCACCGGATTGGAGCAAGTTCCACGACTTCCTCATGGGCGAGGTTCGCTACCTCTCTGTAAAGAAGGCATATCCTAACGAGGCAGAAGAGCTCTTCGCCGAGGCAGAGCGCATGGCACAGCTCCGTTACAAGAGCTATGTGCGCCAGACTTTGATGGACTGGAGCAATGAAAACCAGCCTGAAGCATAACGAGGCATTGCCTGCATTATAACTTGAAGCCTCCTGCCCGAAAGGGCGGGAGGCTTTTGTTTGTTGCCCATCCTGTCGCGAGTCAGATTGCAGAGCGGGCAATCAAAGCAGCCCGGCGAGCAGGTCCCAAACATACCCCATCAAAGCGATGGTCAGCTTGACGAGTATGTATATTACAACAACCATGAGCACAATAAGCACCACAGTGATGGCAGCCTTCTTGTTGACGGCACTTATCGTGGCCCTGTCACCATGTATAAAACCATCTATTAGTTTGAAATTCTGCATGTACGACCGTTTGAAAATATCCATCAAGTCGCCTATGCCCAATGGAATCATGCCTATGGCAAGGTCACATAGAGAATTATATATGATGGCAAGAGTAAGTGGCAGCGACTTTATTTTGAATATGCTGATATACAGATAAGGCAATGTCAATAGTTGAGTAATAAAGTCGCCTACCCCTTCAAGCAACAGACCAATTACGGCATCGAGATAGTATCTGTCCATCCATTTGGCAATTTGCCCAATGCATCTGTACGTCCCCGATTCTTTTATGCCGGCATATTTTAAATGATTGTATTCTCCCATGTCTACTTGTTTGGCATTATTGAAAGCAACATTATTTCGCTGCAAATTTAGCATAAATATTTCCAAACCCTATTATCCGTGCCATATAATGTCGCCCAAGGATATCATGTATAGTTAAAAACGCAGCTGATGTAATGGCAGATAGCTTACGGTTGGCAACCATTTCTGCCAATGGGCCGTGCCATGATGGTTTATCGCGCTGCAACACCCACATGTCGGCAAATAACAAATCATGCCGATTTGCAGTGCAAAACGGCATGATAAAGAAATGTAAGTGGCTTCCGCCGATTGTCAATGCCACGCAAGCGCAGCACGAAATCCCGCCCGTGTTGCTCAGGCGCCAACACCATTGGCTGTCACTTATTTCCACGCTTAAGCATCTCCCTTGCGTACTTTGTCGGATAGCCTGGCCTTTGAGGACGCTCAGCCAATCCGGTGGCAGTGCGCAAGAACCTGCCCGACTTCTCGGGTTTAACCACCATGTCGTTGTACTTTACAATGATGTGCACTGCCAGTTGCTGCCATCGTGCGAGCATTTGCTGGGCTTTGTCGGTTGAGTATTTTGTAAGATAAGCGGCCGCTTCAGCCGGAGATTGCTTGTATAAGCTCTGGGCGTGACTTTCAACCGACTGCTGGGCTGCAAAGTATGAAGCATCGAGCGAGTCGCGCACGGCCTTCAAACTTGGGAACATCTGCTCATATCGCGGATATACCATGTTGCTAACCCAGTTCTGCATCCAGAACGCATTGTCCTTAGAGAATGTCACAGCGTCGGCCCCGGGGGTATTGTAGCAGTTGGGAGCCTTGTCCACACAACAGTAAACAGGAGTAAAGGGAGCCATGTTGGCATCATCGTTGGCGAACCAAAGCACACCGCCAATCTCACGCGGCAGCCATGAGCGCATCTGGCTGACAAACACAAAGCCCGACTGTTGGGTTGATATGGGGCGCTCATTGAAGCATTTTTTGCCGTCCACCTCGTATTCGAGCGGTGTAAGCCGATAAGGCATCTGCCATATTCCTCCGCCTATGTCACCATCCTTGTCGAGCGCGAAAGGCGTTCCCTCGTAGTGGTCGCGCATGGCGTTTTCAATGTCGGCTACCGTAAGTTTCTTGTTTGGGATAATCCACAAGGGCATGGGTTCTGCATCGGTTGCGGTGCCCTCGGCGTATGGAACATACTTGTCCATGCCATTTCCAAACATGTTGAAGAAGCTCCAAACCCTGGCCTCGCACCAGCGGCGACCGCCAAAGTCGGGGGCTGCATAGGTCATGCAGAAATTAAAATCGGCGTCTTTCCCATCATACCAGCCTTTCTCGCGTGCAAACTTTACAACATTCTTTGAGAACATAACGTTCTTCTTGTCTTTCTGGTCGAATGTCCTAATCCGGCTTTGGTTGGCATGTGCGCAAATGGCATCGTCGGGTATGCGTATGGCTACCCAAACAACGCTTTTGCTTCCGGGGCCGCATCCCATCATCTCCATTATCCACGCCTCATTGGGATCGCATATAGTGAATGTCTCGCCCTCGCTGTTATAGCCGTATTCCTCGGCCAGCTCGGTCATTACAGATATGGCCTCCCTTGCCGTGCGCGAACGCTGCAAGCCTACGTAAATCAGCGAACCGTAATCCAAAATTCCGGTAGAGTCTACCATCTCGGGGCGACCTCCGAATGTGGTTTCTGCAATGGTGACCTGAAACTCGTTGATGTTGCCAATCACATTGTATGTCACAGGTGCCTCTGGTATCTGCCCGTGATACTCGTTGGTATCCCAGTCATATATGTCGCGCATCTCTCCTTTGGCGTGCTTGCCGGCAGGATAATGGCAAAGGTTCTGGAACATGCCGTAGTCATCGGCACTGTACGAACACATCACAGACCCGTCCGCGCTCGCTTTCTTACCTACTATCAGGTTTGTGCATGGCAGTGCATAAACTGCTACTGCAAGCATGCTTAAAACTAATGATATCTTCTTCATTGATTGTTTTGTTTATGTTAATTACAGGTTATGGTGAATCATCAAGTACCAGACGCAAAGTTTAATACACCAGTGCGTCTCTGACTACAGTCTTGTTGTTTCTGTTGTCGGTGACAACAAACGTCAATGTGCGCAAACGCCCAGTCTTTTTCACTGGAGTATCTGTCAGCGAACATACGTATCGGCTGCTCTTGTCGACATGCTCAAACAGAATGAACTCATTGTCGATGTAGCCTTTCACGGATTTCACTCCGCTTTCTCCGTCGGTTACGTTAAACTGCAGCCTGTCGTTGTTGCCCCAGCCATTGCGCCCAACCTTGACCACCGTAGGCGGGCGGTCGTCATAAGCAAGTCCGTAGGCAACCCCGAGCTCGCGTATGCGTGCGGTCACCCAGCCATTCTTGTAGGTGCCTCCGAAATACCGGCCGTCGCCGCTCCTGACATACAGCTTGCTTGGGTCTATGCCTCTCGCCTGCACGGCCAGCCCCAACTCAGCCCACGACGCAAGCGGGCAAGCACTGTCATAAAAAGAATACATAGACATGTTGGGGTCTTCCCTCTTTATCTCTATCGGACGGAGCATTATGTTGCCATCGAGTATCCCTTTAGGTATTACTAGCCAAACGCCGGGATATGAGTATGTTGAAATTTCATTATGTTTCATTTTCTTTCCGTTGGCTGGCTCTTTCTTGTGGCCCAACTGTGCTTTGACGCCGCTCACCACAAAGCTATATACAGAGGTGTTGCCATAATAGTCGGTAAGAGAATACTCTACCGTATAGTCTCGCTCTTCGTTGAAATCGACTATTCCGCCGTTGCTGTCGGTAGTGATAAAAGGCAATGTATCGCCCGGGGTACGGAACGATTTCATATACCAAACTCCGTAGCGCAGGTAATGCTCATAGTCGCCCCAATAGTTTATGCGGCGGTTTGCAAATGGCGGTATACCGTCAACGCAACTCCTGAACACCTCCCTGCCGTCTACCCTCAGCACAGTTTCCCTCACTCCGTACCTGTTGTATGTGGCCTCCGTGTAATCGTTGGCCCATATTCCAAAGCCAACCTTGCCCCATGCAGTAAACCTTCGGGCCAGCTTGTGTGAACCGAAGCCAAACGAACGCTTGGCCGACCCTCCCTCAAAGATGCCTTCGCCCGCCACGGGATACGCCATGAATGCATGGGCCATTGGCGCCATGCCGTCGGCCACGCAGTTGCCCAAAACGTCAAGCGGGTCACGCAGCCGGCCCGTGCGTGTGTCGTGCATCTCAAGATGCAGGTGTGGTGCTTCGCTTGCGCCCGTGTTTCCGCTCACTGCCACAAACTGGCCGCGGGCCACCGGAAATGCCAGCGGCCCCAGGCGCACGTCGGCCACATAAGACTTATGCGCATACTGCCATTTGCGAAGCAACCTGGTAATTGCGGGGGTGAAAGATTTCAGATGGCAATACACACTGGTATTGCCATCTGGGTGGGTGATGTACAATGCATTTCCAAAACCTGACAGACCAACAGTTATCCTGCTGACATATCCGTCTGCCACAGCCATGAGCCGTTTGCCTTCCACCCCATCGGTCTTTACGTCGATGCCGCAATGGAAGTGGTTGAGCCGTGGTTCGCCGAAGTTGCCAGCCAGGGTGACGTCATAGTCTACAGGCGAAGCGTAGGTGACGCGTATCGCCAATAACAATCCTGCTATTGCGCTCAGCATGCCTTGAAGCTCATGTCGAGCCCTTTCACAGAGTGGGTCAATGCCCCTACCGACACAAAGTCGACGCCACACTCGGCATATTGGCGTATGGTGTCGAATGTTATGCCGCCGCTTGACTCTGTTTCATACTTACCGCCAATCATGTCGACGGCTTTCTTCGTGTCTTCAACAATGAAGTTGTCTAGCATTATGCGGTCTACCCCGCCGTGCGAAAGCACCCTTGAAAGCTCATCGAAGTTTCTCACTTCAATCTCTATTTTCAGGTCGAGCCCTTTCTCCTTCAGGTATTTGTGGCATCGGTCGATGGCGTTTTCAATGCCGCCTGCAAAGTCAACATGGTTGTCTTTGAGCAATATCATGTCGAACAGGCCAATGCGGTGGTTGCATCCTCCGCCTATTTTCACGGCCTGCTTTTCAAGCATCCTCATGCCGGGAGTGGTCTTACGCGTATCGAGCACACGCGTGCGCGTGCCTTCCAGTTTCTCTACATACTTGTGGGTCATCGTGGCTATGCCGCTCATGCGCTGCATGATGTTGAGCATCAGGCGCTCGGTTTGCAACAATGAGCGCACCCTGCCGCTTACCACCATGGCCACGTCACCTTTGTGTACCGTAGAGCCGTCGCCCATGAGCACCTCGACCTTCATGTCGGTGTCGAACCGCCTGAACACCTCTTTTGCCACCTCTACACCGGCCAGTATGCCGTCTTCCTTGATAAGGAGCTTTGAACGGCCCATTGCCTCTTCGGGTATGCAACACAGTGTTGTATGGTCACCATCGCCAATGTCCTCGGCAAAGGCCAGGTCTATCAGCCTGTCTTCTAATTCGTTAACGCTTAGCATATTTCTATTCTTTATACTCTAAAACCCAATTGAGGGTGTTTTCTTGTCATTGATAAGCACCGCCAGATGGCCTTTTACGTCATAAGTATATTCCGAAGCCAACCCTCAGACCTATAGTGCTGTAGTCGCTGTGGTTTTTGAACGACTGGTTGTAGTAAATCTCCGGTTCGATGGTGACGGTACGGCTGAGGAAGAAAGCATAGCCGAGCTGCACTCCCGGCAGGAAGTCGTCGTAAGAGTCGCCGGCGTGCATGTAGCTCATCGAGGCCCCGAGATACAGCCCGTTTTGCACTATATAGTACCTTGCACCTACTGCCGCGGTGAATGTCGATGGTATTTCATGCTTCTTGGAATATCCAATCTGTGCCGTTGCCATCCAGTTGTCTTCAAACATGTATCCGCCCTTTGCCTCTACGCCGAAGCTGCCTTTGTTCATACCGTTGTAACTCAGGTCAAGGCTTGACAGCGAAGCACCTATATATTTCTTGCCCGACTCAAACTGAGCCTTGCCGGCAAGTGACACCATCATGGCCATGAGCAATAGGAAAGTTTTCTTTCTCATAAGTTTATGCATTATTGGTTTGTTCACTATTTTATAGCCACCGGCCTGCCGTGACGTGACAAGCAGTTGCTGAAATGTATGCCGCAGACCCTCCGATTTTGGGTGATTCCGGCGTCGCTGTTGTCACTATTCGCCTAACTGTGCCGAATGATAGTGCAAAAATAACCATTTAATTTGAGAAATGAAAAAATAATCATAACTTTGCAACTAAATAATCATAATTATGCGACTTTTCAAACTAACAATGCCCTGCATCGCGGCGGTAGCGTTTCTGCTGACAGTGTGCCCGGCTACCGGTTCAACCATGAACTCGCGTTCACCCAAACATGAGGTCAGAGCCGTTTGGCTGACAACAATCGGAGGGCTCGACTGGCCGCACACCTACGCCCGCACGGCAGCGGCTGCCGCCTTGCAAAAGCGCGAATTATGCGAAATACTCGACCGTCTGAAAGAAGCCAATGTCAACACGGTGCTGTTTCAGACCCGAATCCGCGGCACCATGATCTATCCGTCGGCCATGGAACCGTGGGACGGATGCCTGTCGGGCCAACCCGGACTGTCGCCCGGATACGACGCTTTGCAGTTTGCCATAGACGAATGCCACAAGCGGGGCATGGAGCTCCATGCCTGGGTGGTTACCATACCCATAGGCAAGTGGAACGGGATGGGCTGCCAGAAAATCAGAAGGCGGCACCCCGGGCTTGTGCATAGGATTGGCGACGAGGGCTATCTTGACCCGGGCAAGCCGGCCACTGCCGAATACTTGGCACAGATATGCCGCGAGATTACGACAAACTATGATGTCGACGGCATACACCTCGACTACATACGCTACCCGGAAAACTGGAAACCGAGGCCAGAAGGCCACATCGGCCGCAGCAACATCACCCGCATTGTAAGACAGGTATACAACACAGTGAAAACCGAAAAGCCTTGGGTGAAGGTGAGTTGTTCGCCCATAGGCAAGTACAGCGACCTGGCGCTATATGACAGCTATGGGTGGAATGCCTACGCGAAGGTGTATCAAGACGCACAAAGCTGGCTTCGCGAGGGCATCATGGACGCTCTCTTTCCTATGCTATATTTCCGGGGAAATCAGTTTTATCCCTTTGCACTCGACTGGAAAGAAAACAGCAACGGACGAATAATCTCCGCAGGATTAGGCATTTACTTCCTTTCTGATAAAGAAAAAGATTGGGACATAGAAGTGATTAAGAGAGAGATGAACGTGCTCCGCAGCAATGGACTTGGGCACGCATATTTCCGCAGCAAGTTTTTCACCGACAACACGAAGGGGGTGTTCGACTTTGCCAAAGACGACATAGACCGCTACCCTGCCCTCGTGCCGCCGATGACATGGCTGTCGGACGCGCTCCCGAAAGGCCCCACCCGTCTGTCGGTAAAGAGAATGGCCGATTCCGACCAGCTCTCGTGGGGCGGGGCAAAAGACATGTCGGCAGGGCCGTATCTCACCTATAACATATATGCGTCGGAGACTTACCCGGTAGACATTGCCGACGCCAGAAACATCCTGGCGGCAAACCTCAGAGACAGCAACGCCACGATTCCGCTGGCAGCCGAAGGCGCATTTGTGAATTATGCTGTGACGGCAGTCGACCGCTTCGGCAACGAAAGCCTTCCGCTATGCACCAAGCCAAACATGCCGGCCATGGTTCGGTCTACCTATCTGAGCAATGACGGCAATTGGTTGGCACTGCCCGACAAGGGCAACACGCTCGACGCAGAGTTTGTGGCAATAGAGACTCCACAGGGAGGACTTCTCTGTACACGCCCATACGACGGCCCAAAGGCCGACATTTCGTCGTTGCCTGAAGGTGTATATGTGCTTAAGTCACTTAATTCAAAAGGCATTACCCACCGCCTGGGTCACTTCATCATACGCAGGCAAAGGGGCATGACCACGGACAACAAGCTGACAAGCGGGCGTGAAGACTGCCGCTGGCCGCATTTCGGAGGAGACGGCAAGCCATCGGGGCTCTGACGGATGGCAAAACTAAAGTGGGCACAGGCCTTTTTGCCCATTGGCATGACTCCACAATGTGGCCGGCCCTCATGCCAGGATATTGCAGAGGGCACGCCGGGCGGCAACGAAACCGTTGCCACAGAGCGGCCTGGGCAGGCAATCAACCACACCTTATGGCTAACGAAATGCCGGCACCATGGACATGGCCCTATCGGTATTCAATGTCACTGTGGGGCTACGGTCGTGCCATTGTCATTATTACCCCGGCCTTTGCAAACGGCAATTCGGGCCGCGCTCTGGCATTGCTGCTGCCCGGTTGGGGCAAGGCCGGATAAACGCCTGGCGGTAATAATATTTGCATTGGAACATAATTGTGGTGGCTTGCCTTTAGGTTGAGATTTAATTTAAGTATATATACATAACATATTGTTATCAAGCTGTTTATAATGGAACACCATTTCTTGTAGAGATATCGGCCGTTTTGCGATGCCAAAAGGGCCGCTTCATATTGTCACGGAGCCTGTTTCGCAATCCCGAATGGCACATTCCGTAATACCGGGCACGAAAGTCGCCTATGGTGACAGGGCATGGTGGCAGTTTGCTGTTTTGCCTGAATATTAACCATTGATATAATAAAATGCTGTCGACAGTTTTGCCGTCTCGGCCATTTGAGTTACCTTTGTAACATGATATTTTATTTTTCAGGAACCGGCAACACCCGTTGGGCCGCACGGCAAATTGCCGAAATCACGGGCGAAAGACTGTTGTCAATAGCCGGCGAGGCTAATGGCGACTGCAGGTATGCACTTGCCGAAGGAGAGCGCATTGGCTTCTGCTTTCCCGTACACGGTTGGCAGCCACCGGCCATAGTGCGCAATTTTATTTCAAAGTGCAAGTTTGACAATGCCAAGGGGCACTTTTGCTTCGCGTTGTGTACGTGCGGCGACAATATAGGCCGCACGATGGAGATGCTGGCAACAGACTTGCATAAGGTTGGCATACAGGCTGACAGTGTGTTTTCGCTTGCCATGCCAAACACTTATGTGTGCCTGCCGTTTATGAACACCGACCGTCCCGACGTGGAACGGAAGAAAATAGCCGACGCCGGCAGGGCCATTGTGGAAATAGCCCAGGCAATAAAGGAGCGCCACAAGGGAGTGTGTTCGACAGTGAAAGGCCCTGTGCCATATCTGCTGTCAAATGTCATCGGGCGGTATTTCAACAGCAGGATGATAACCGACAGGCCTTTCCGTGTGGACAGCTCAGCCTGCATAATGTGTGGACGCTGCGCCGCGGCCTGCCCAATAGGCAACATATCTGGTGGCGCCGGAAATCTGCCTGTATGGCATGACGACGGACACTGCACTTGCTGCATGGCCTGCTACCATCACTGCCCTGCCCACGCCATAAGCTACGGGCGCTCTACAAGGCACAAGGGACAATATTATTTTGGAAGGAAAAACAACAATGGAAACGCATGAGCGGTGTTCCGGCGGATTTCCATGGCGGCGACATTTTGGGCATTAAACGGCTCTGCCTTCAAGATATGTGGGCGCGCTTGCCATGCTTTGTGCTTCCCGACGACAGTCGGATGCCATGAGGCTGGGCTGATGGAGTGAATAAAACTGGACATCGGCCATGCTGCGCTGACAGATGTTGGCGAATGTACCAAGTGGATGGGCCGGCCCCGGGGAAGCGCCCGTCGCTACGCGGCCGAACATGGCAGTGGACAAGCCGGCGGGCGCCATGGCATGGCACATGCCTCGGAAAAAATAATAATCCGTTTGGGCAATATGGCAAAAGCCCAAACGGATTATTGATAAAGTATCAAAAACACAACTGTCTTTAAAGACACTGCGCCCCCTGTTACTTTTTCTTGCTCTTGTCGTTGAGCGTAGATTTATACCTCTTGTTCAGTCCGTTTATGACGTCGTTGGTGATGTCATGGCGCTTGTCGGCAAGCAGTATGTTGTCGCCGGCCTTCGAGATGATAAGGTCATACTTCTTGGTCTTGTTGTAGTCCTTCAGGAAGTTCTGCAATGAGTCGCGCAGCGCATTGTTGTACTTGGCAGTCTCAGCGTCGAGCTCGGCTCCGAGGCGGCTCTGCAACTCCTGCAGGTCTTGGTCCTGGCGCTGTATTGCAGCTTGCACACTGGCAGCCTGCTCCCTGCTGGCAAATCCGTTGTTCTGCAGCTTCTGCTGGAAATTGGCAGCGGCAGCCTGCAGCTGTTTTCCCTTCTGGGTGATAGTGTTACGGGCGTTGTTGCTCTTTTTCTGCAGCACGGCGGTGTACTCCTTGCAGAACTTGTATTGCGACATCAGCGAATCGACCTCGACATAGGCAATCCTCATGCCTGTTGTTGCCGCGGGTGAGTCCTGAACTGGCTTCTCGTCCATCTTGGGGCTGGAGTTGTTGCATGATGTCAGCATGAA
>OGYL01003242.1_pt1 | contig 10701 bp, 7 predicted proteins | sample 1576541 | NCBI WGS metagenome assembly OGYL01 (sample SAMEA3541551, study PRJEB24748) | human gut metagenome | biome: human gut; feature: human-associated habitat; material: faeces | place: China | collected 2012 | reverse complement strand
TAGACAAAATCTGTTTCTTCCGTACCGAATGAAAAACGTCCGTTCCATAAAGGCGTTCCTTCCGCCACTTGCGCCCGAACCACCAGGACAACGGCCACCCCACTACCGGCAAGGCCCAAAAGCCCCACAAGGCGACGGCATTTCCCGTCAGATACCACGCAGCCAGTACACCCAGCGTAACCACTGCCCCTACATATCCCCACAACAAGAACATGTTTCCTCCGCCTGCATCCAGATTGCGGCGTGTGTTCTGAATCATCTGCGTTATCAATTCCAAACTCTCCTTTTCGTTCAGTTTTCGATCTTCCATACGTTTTCCTCCTTACTTGTTTATGTTTTCGACATGCTGTTTTTACATTTCAGGATGCAGTCATCCCGTTTTCAGGTTCGAACTCTGTCGCAAAGATATAAGGTTTATTTTATAAACCAAATTATTATATAGACTATTTTATAGTCTGAAAAGAGGACATCTATCAGTACCAGTGTTTCACACCCACGAAATCAATCTTTCACATAAGTATTTGAACAAATAATAGGGATAAAAACAGTTACTTTTATAAATGAATTCACTGTAAACTACTGAAAATAAAACAATTACGGTGAAAGATCGATTTTTGTGAAAGCAAAATCGGAAAAACAGTCGTTTCACCCACATGAAACACGACCTTTCACCATAACCATATCTTTATCAATAATTTACAAACAGAATGAAAGATTGAAACCTGTTTAGAGAATAAGGCTTTCAGACACGGATATTTAAAGAATATACAGCCAGAAAAAGAGCAACGCACTGAACGCACTAAACACCTACTTGAGCTCGCTAAACATCTACATTACGATCACCAAGTGGCACTTTAGCTTCACAATGTAGTGTTACACTATAAAAAACGGTGCTTTTACCAGAAGAAAATACAATAAATCTACTTTAAAACAATATTAAGTTTCCTGTCATCAATGTCATGGATATTGATGACAGGAAACTTAATATATATGAAAGGAATTATTTTAATCGAATATTTATATTCAATATCCTGTAGTAAAAGAAGAAACAGGCAAACCATTTACACCAAACAAATCACCCTTAACAAAATTCTTAAATGCATAACGTACAGATACAGGCTCTTGAATTTCCTCGTTCCACACTTCTACTTCACTTCCATTCACGATTCGAGCTTTTGCTTGATGATATTGCCCATCTTTACCTGCTATTTGAAAACATTGTAAAGGTTTATAAAACGACGTCAATCCCATTGGAACTCGCTCAAACGAAAGAACAATCCTATTTCCCTTAATTTTGTATGATTCATACCGCGGAGAATGAGCAAAAACTCCCTTCTTGTCATAACTGTATGCCAATGCTAAATAAGCAAGCCTGTCGCCTACCTCTTTTTTTTGTGCCGGATGAATACAAGTCTCATTACCTATATCCATTGTAACTACCATTCCAACATTAGGGATTTTTTTCTCACAATTATATTGCGCTTGCCGCAACAATGCAGTTCCTACTGCATTTTTATCTTCATATGCATACGGTGCTATCTGTACATAGTAGAAAGGCAAAGTATCATTTTTAAACTGAAAGCGCCAATCTTTCACGAAATCTTGAAAAAGAGACTCATACAAAGAAGGATTTTGCCTATTCGATTCACCCTGATACCAAATGACCCCTCTATATATAAAGTCTTTAATAGGATGTATCATTCCATTATAAAGCATAGACGCTAACAAATGAGCATTATTAACTTGAACATCATTATTTAAATGCTCTTGTGAAATAGCAGGATAAGATTGTAAACTTTCAGAACTCATCCATGATTGAATAGCTGATCCGCTCCAACTAGCATTAATTAAACCTATTGGAACGTTCAGCGACTTATACAACTGAATACCAAAGAAATAAGCTGTTGCGCTGAAATTCATAACATTCTCCGAGGTATTTAATCCCCAACTTCCCTGACAATCCTCTAAAGTTTTTTTGGAAGCCACTTTTTTCACAGTAAAAAGTCTAATAGGAATTGTTTTTAAAGCATTAGCGGTAACCTCAATCGAATGTTCTACTGGTTGTGCTACAAATCCTTTAATCGGCATTTCCATATTCGATTGCCCTGAACAAAGCCAAACTTCACCAAGATAGACATCTGTCAAAAAAGTTTGATCCCCATCATTAAAAGCTATGTTATATGGTCCTCCAGCCTTTCCTGTTTCTACCCAAACTTCCCATCTCCCTTTATTTGAGATTGGCGCTTGATACCGTTTGGAATTCCATGAAGTAATGATTTCTACTTGTCCTTTCCCTTTACTACTTCCCCATAATTTTACTTTTGTTTGTTGCTGTAAAACCATATGATCTGAAAAGATAGAAGGCAATTTTACTTCAGCATGAATGACAGGTAATGCTATAAAAAGAAGCAATACTATTACTAACTTATTTTTCATATTTTTTTAAGCCCAATTATTTACATAGTAAAATTCTACGTCAACCACAAGAAAGTGATCAAAAACTCATAATTTCTTTATGCAATTCATCGATATCTTTCTCGGGATGCTTACGTCCTTCGGAAAGAGACTCAAGTTTAAATTTTGAAAGAATTTTATCCAAACGAGACAACTTACCTTTATCGCCCTTACGGGTAAATTCTTCACGAAGGATACGAATCTTCTCACACGCTTGTACCCCCTCTATTATTCGCTCAAAACGTATACTGCTACGAGGCTCCGGATAGACACTGTACGTATCTCCGGCTGCCCACGTACGGAAACGAGAATCACGTAAAGGATCGGCTGTCCAGCTGTTGAAAGACCAACGCAGATATCCATCATACCCTTCAGCCACGGCATGTACCATAGTCCACACTGCCTCGGCTGGACGAGAAAAAGTAAAAGTATTCGGAAAAGCCTCTGTACAACAAGTATAATAAGTACTAATCTTGCCTTGAAGTGCACGTTTTTGCTTCACATATACTGGATACTTTTGCCCCAAAGGTATACTGTAATAATGCAACTCTGACTCAATTTCAGAATGATAACTACCAGCCAAAGTTATCTTAAATTCTGGATCAGCAGCACGAACAACCTTTATGGCTTCACGCATAGCCTCCATCGGACGTTCGTCCATTGAGATCGCTGTACGCTCGAACCAACCTTTCTCGCGAAGATGGTGGGCAAAGTCTTTCAGGAAAGTACCCCAATACTCCGCATAAGCGGCATCACCCGGTTTGGTTTCCAGAAAGACGACACGATTGGTAGCTTCATCATAGTAATCAAAGTTCAAAGCCCAGGGAATCATGGTATAGCAACTGATCAGCCCTTTCAAACCGATATCTTCGGTCATGAATTCCACCCACTTGTCGAAAGCAGCATAACCAAATTCCCAGGAACCGTCCAGCTTCTTGATACGGGTCACCATACTGTCAAAATGATCCTCCGTCTGGCCGTTCCAAGGTTTATGCATAATGCTGGCCGTGATGGCCTTCTGACCGGCATTGGCCAACATCTTCATAATGGGGCGCATGGCGTCAAAATGCTCCTTGCTCCAAAGAGGCACCTGATAATAGCGGGCCACAGCATACGGATTCTGCCACAAATCCAGGTCAAACTTCCAGTCCTGCGGAGACGGAAGCGTACGGTTCACCACCTGCACTTCAAAAGGCAGGGAAAGCGGTTCCAAACCTTCGGCACTAACCGTCAGGAGAGATTTGTAGGTACCGGCCTTGACATCAGAGGGAACCCACACTGTCAGCCAGATCGGCTGCGAACAGCGCTCCTTGACATCCAGTTCCTGTGCAATGTCGAGCACATCGGCCACCAACGAAGAATCCCACTGGGTCTTGTCGGGACGATGGCCACAACCTCCCTTCCCATCCTTGTTCAATTCGTCGGTCATGACATAACGCACAAAATGAGTCTTCACGGCCGAAGCAGGAATGACGGAGCTGCCGTTCTTCAACTCACCTACTTTCACCTGAACGTTCTTCAAGGCCTGACGGGTCCACAATACGGCCTGCGCATGCACTCTCTCACCTTTCCAGGCACTCATCCGGGTAGTGCCCTTCTTTGTTTCCAAAGGAATACTCAACTTGGGATAGCGTACATCAATGCTTCCCCAAGCTAAAGACACAGGTGCCTGCATCTTGTTCCACACTTCCTCACCATCGTGAGGCTTCGTATCCGTCAGTTCCTCGTAATCCTGTGACAGAAACATAGAGTGTAGTTGAGCTCTTCCCGACAAAGAATATAACAAACAAATAAATAAAAATAAATTCTTCACGTCCAATAAAATACAATTAGCAAATTAAAACATTCTATATATAAAGCTATTAGATATAAAAGAATCTGCACTTACAAATAATATAAATCAAAATCTACTCACAAATCTTCTTATTATAAATGCTATAATTCTTTTATACCTAATAACTAGGGTATCCAGTTTAACGTTCCTAATTTAACTCACATTTTGAGCTGTTCGGTGCGTGCTGTTACCCAGTTTATGAAAATGTGCTTTTTTATAAAAGCATAAATATCCTTTACTTTAACATTGCATAAGCGCTCTTCGAAATTAAATGTTTTAGTGACAGAATCGTTCTCAAGTTTTTCATGTAACGGTATAAACAGAGCAAAAGGAGTAATACCATACAATTTGTTTGGCGACTTTTTTTGTTTGAATACACCTATATGTTGATTCATTGATAATTGATATCAGAAGAAATGTTGTGTGATTCATAAGCTCCTTTCAACTTTTCCTCTTGTTGTTTAAAGTACTCCAAAATCTTGACTCCACGGTTGTTTGCATTGCCTATTACGTACTGAGTGATATATTTCTTGCACTTATTATTGTTAACAAGGTTAAAACTTTCCGTTTTACAGATTGTTTCTATATATTAAACAGCAGCAACAGTAACCTTCAATCCAACCAATAGTTCCTTATAAACTAGAACAAAAGAATATTCATCCCGCATTTCCTTTGGGAGTTTATCAAAACAGTCAAGCATTTTACTACCCCAATCCATCCAAGAATTCAAATTCATGAATCTGGCAATACTACGCATATTTGGTGGTAAAAGATAAGTCTTATCTGTAAGATGATATCGTAATCTAATCTTTCCAAGAATAATAGTAGTAAAGTTCACGAAATCAGGATGGTTTCCATAAGCATGTTTAATGCATGTACCCATGGCATGACTAATGTCGATATGGTACAACAATTCTGATTACAAAATTCCATTTGTGAGATTATGGACTTAATCGCTAATTACATATTCAGGTTTAGCCTTAATCTCCATAATGGACTTCACAATCCCTTGCTTGATGTCGTTCTCTTTAAAGCGACCGCTGGATTTCATGCTGACAACCATAATATCCTCATGCTTAAGAGGGCGTCCAAGATGTTCAGCGAGAATATCCAGAATTAGAAGAAGTTTCTCTTGATTAACCATGATTCTTTCGTCAATGATATACGCAATTTTTTTTATCTGTAGGTTTACTATCATTCACATAAGCGGATAACTCAAATTTCTTCATCCAGTTCTCCACGGTATTATAACATAGAACCTTTCCACAATTTCCTTCGAGTACTTCGTTGAAGATTTCAAGTATCTTCACTACTATGCGAAGGCGACAGTTGGTATGAATGTAAATAAATACACAAAGTTGAACAATCAGAAGAGAGTATCTATGTCCGGGAATAGAGTCGATAACAAATTCCTTTGTTCTTCGGTTACAATCACGATTTTTACGTCTTTTTTAAGTTCTTCCCTTGCTTCTTCTCTTTGACTGCTTTCTGAGAATTGAGTTTGGTATTTTCTTTACGAAGACGTTTAACCTCTTCTTCCAAGGTCTCTTTATGGATTTTTTAATCTACTTTATTCATTGCTTTAGTCACTTAATCATTCTAATAAGTTACTAGATATCAACGAATTGCACAAACTTTCAAAGATCAATTCCGCTAATTAAAGCATTAAAATTCAGAGCGTTACATTAACAATAACAAAGGTGTTTCATACTACATTTAAGAACGTAGAACTAGACATCATATCAAATAGGATGTACCAATTCTTGCCACTGAGAATAGAAAGTATCGCTAAAACCTTCCGGTTCGGGAACATACAAAGAACGAACTTTGAAGGTCGTACCTGAAGCAGAATTGGCTATCTGACTTTTAGGTATCTTCACCTCCACCGATTCGACAGACGTGATACTTAGTTTCTTTTCTGCACCGGTATGATCAGTATACAAAACCTCGCTGCCTACATACCCTTCGGATGTGAAAGACGGGAAAGTTAACTTCACATACGCTGTTTCATCTTCGGTTATATCCGAAAGACTTGCCGTACGGTTGAGAAGGAAAGATTCATAGACTGCCCCATAAGTACGCCCGACAATAGAAGTAGACGTTGATTTCAGGCCGTCGGCACTATAAAAATACAAATCTATTAAATAAACGCTTTCAGGCAATGACTCTAAAATACATTCGGTTGCATGATTACTCAAGTCAACCGTAACCGAGTCTCGATTGCCATTCCAAAACAGCTTAGCTATAGTAGCACGGTTGTCACCTTGCTTATACCACTTGACCCGTATCCGTTCGCGACCGCCAAACGCCACAACTGTATCGGGTTTATTCAGATAAACGATAGGACCTTTTTCCACCAGCCATGCATAATTCTCGTCCATGGGATAACAAGAGGAAAAAAAGAGAACAGCGACTGATAACACTGAAAAAAAATTGAATATATACTTTTTCATTTTCATTTTTATTATTGGTTAACGGGGATTCCCCAAAATGATAATTCGGCTACACGCATACTTGACAAAGGAGTCTCCCAGGTAGTATGCACATAGAGGCGTATGTACCTGACCGCCTGTGAACCTGGGATATCGGTTTCGTATTCGGGAGGAATCAAGAAGTGGAATCCTGCATTTGCGTAAGCAACATCGGAAGCCAGTTCTCCACTAAGTTTCCAATCCGTATTACCCGACGGTTTAGTCGTTTCAAAACGACCGATGAAAAACCAAGAGGGATCCATGATTTGTTGTTGTCCAGAAGGTAGTACGACTTCGTCTTCATTAGGATTATTACTCCCCCAAATCTCGAAAATTCTGGGTGAGCCATGCGTATAGGGTAGATCATATCGATTCCAAATGGTAAAACTACTCAAGATATAACTTTTACCCAAATCAATGCTGATCCACGAAGGAACATTGATCCAAGGCCAGAACAAAGCACTGACTGCTTTATTATTAGTTATGCCATCCCACATTTTCTCGGGTTTACCACCATCTTCCCTACTTACAGCATCAGTTTTGAATTCACAGGCTTGCATCAGCGACTTATCAACAGGATATTCAGCTAACGGAGTGAGAACCGCTTGTATCATTTTAGAGCGATGTCCCCACTTGTCATAGAAATAAGCACCGTATTCGGCTTCCTCCGCTTTCTGATTTTGTATATAAACCGAACCTTTCTCCTGGTTGGCATAAGGCATGCCCATTTGCTGCCAATGGCCTTTTATTTTTTTTACCAAACCAATAAACAACTGTTCTTTGGTAGGATTATCATACATCACACGAACAGACGAGAAAGCTGCCCGCAACTCTGTAATCTGGGCTGTTTCGATCGGCGCCGCTTCAGGAGCGACCTCTACAGGAACCGCATTCGAAGCTACTTCCGAGTAACTAACACTATAGAGTTTGACTTGATATTTCCCAGTAGACAACAATCCATCAATCACAACTGAATCGGCTCCAAACGAGGAATGGAAATAAGAAGTGCCGCCTTCTGCATCCTTTACTTCTGCCTTCACATACCTGATATTCGAGGCCGAATGGTCTAATTTATACTTCACTACGGCTCCTCCTGCAATATTTTTAACTACTACATCTTCCGGAACAAGGGGCACAGTCTTGTCACCTCTGGCATCATGGATGTCGTCATTATTGATACAACCACCCATCAGCAACAGACTAACCACCCATAAAACATTCTTTAATATACTATGCTTCATAATCTTACTATTCTTTTACCAACCTAAATTTTGTTTAAGATTTTTATCTGTATATAGTTCAGAGAGTCTAATGGGCCAAAAATAGTCGCGGTTCACAAACTCCGGCTGAAAGATTAGCACCTCTTTATAATATCCCTGCAAAGAACCTTCGACTACATTCCAGCCCGTAACCGGTTTCCTCAATTCAGTTGTGGCTTTCATCCAGCGGCGAAGGTCCCAGTAACGTTGCCCCTCGAAAGCCAGTTCTATCTGCCTTTCCTGATGAATAATTTCACGCAAACCCTCTTTAGACTGATACTTGGTGGGCATTTTAGATTCGGGAGACGTCCAAGTTTCTTTCACACCCTTCAGACCAGCCCGGGCACGTACCTTGTCAATCCATGGAAGCACTTCTTCAAGAGGCGCATCACTTTCCAACAAGGCTTCTGCATAATACAGATATAATCCGCTCAGTCGCATGATAGGAATGGAATAACGTTTGGTTGCCAAACCTCCATCAGTTTTTATCACCGTTTCCACATTGAATAGCTTCCGAGGATAATATCCCGTCTGATTCCACTTCATGACATCTTGGTTCCCAGCATATTCTCCAGATCGATGTTTGATAATCAACGGATTGGTATCATCATCGCTTTTGAAGGAATGTCCTGAAGGAGTGGTTACATGTCCAAACCAAGCAGAACGGTCGAACATGAGAGACGAATAGTAACGGGGTTCGCGATTCATATTACACGCCGCCGTATACTCATTGGGGGAAGTAGTAAGATAGTACTGATGATCGGAAGTTATTTTCTGAATTTCTTTCCGATTCTCATAGTCCCAGGACTTGTCCTCGTCAATGGGCAACCCGTTTCGAGTATAGAACAGCTCGGTAATGCTGATAGGTACGGCAAAATAGCCGGAATAAGCATTGGCAGAGGCCGATAAATTAGAAATATTGCCCAAAGCACTGATGTAAGAACCTGTTTGTAAGGCATTAGCTCCATTTACAGTAGCAGCATTAGTCCAGATTACATCACTATTCCACGGGTCGTTAAACGAACCTATCAAGGTGAGCAACTGCTTGGTACGTGGAGATATATTCTTGTAGAGTTTGGAATTGTCAAACTCATACAGTTCGGTGATGGCATTGGAAGAATTGGCCAGAAAATCAATGGCTTCCTTACAGGCCTGAGCGGCATCCTTCCAAAATTGTAACTTTTCTTCACTCGTATGAGCAGGAAATAAATCGACCCCCCGATTGTCAACAACCCCCCGATAAGTACCATTGAATAATGGACTGGCACGGGTGATTAGCACTTCTGCTTTGAGTGCCAAAGCTGCCGCTTGGGTGATACGCCCCAATTCGGTAGCCCGATTGTCTATTTTCTCGGGCAAAGCACCGGTTGCGATGATTGCATCCAAGGAAGATATGATATACTCAAAACATTCGTCAAGCGTATTGCGATACACTTTTACTTCTTCCGCAGGAGCATCGACGGGCAAATCTACATCCTTGATAGGAATAGCGCCATACATTCTAAGCAGCCAATAATGATAATATATCTTCAGAAATTTTACTTCCTCTATCCAACGCGCCTTCTCCTGACTGTCCAGATCGGGCGTCAAATTAATGTTTTTCAAAAAGATGTTGCAAGTAGAAATACCTTGGTATAAATCTATTCCTCCCTGACGTCCCTCCCAGTAATTACAATATGGGTCGGAAGCGTTGTTACCTATTTGGGCAATATACCATCCATTCCCTCTCTTGGTCTGTTCGGAAGATACAATCTCCAAGCCTGCATACAGAGCAGGATCACGATCAATGGTTCCGTTCATTGGCATGTAATGGTAGCATAAATACAACGAGCGTTCAGCATCCTGCTTGGTTTGGAACATATCTTCTAGACTGTCCATATGATCGGGGGTGACATTTAGAAAATCGTTGCAAGAAGCCAGTATAGCTACCATAATAATCAATATTATTCTTTTCATCATTCTATTTGTTAAAAATTAATATTCACACCGACATTAAAAGTTCGTTGCAAAGGATAATTTAGTCCATTACCTCCCACCTCGGGATCCCAAAGTTTGAACTTACTGAAACACAAAAGATTATTCCCGGTGAGATAAAATCGTAAGTTCCGCAGATTTAACCGGTTGGTTAGCTTTTCCGGAAGCGTATAGCCTATTTCCACCTGTTTCAGCCGTAAAAATGATGCATCGCGCAAGAAAAAAGTACTTGTTTGGGCATTGTTATTCACTGAATAAGTACTTAATCTAGGCCATTCGGCATAAGGATTCTTATTTGATTCGGACCACCGATGATCAGCGATGTATTGTGCCAACTGGGTGATACCTGTCTTAGATGAACCGTCGGCCAGTTTTACCGATTTTGTAAAGAACGGAGAGAAGGTGTCATAACTTATCATGAAAGATTCGTTAGCGGATCCCTGGAAGAAGAAAGAAAAATCCAAATTCTTATAACCGACAGAGGCACCGAATCCATAAACAATTTCTGGCTGATTAGGGTATCCGATGGCAGTCTGATCGAGTTCGGAGATAATGCCATCACCATTTAAATCTCGATACTTAATATCACCGGCTCCATACACACCAAACTGTTTGGGCGAGTTCTTCACTTCCTGCTCATCAACAAACAATCCCTCGGCAATGTATCCATACATCTGATTAATAGAATGTCCTATTCGAGTACTTCGCG
>OGYL01003241.1_pt1 | contig 10708 bp, 12 predicted proteins | sample 1576541 | NCBI WGS metagenome assembly OGYL01 (sample SAMEA3541551, study PRJEB24748) | human gut metagenome | biome: human gut; feature: human-associated habitat; material: faeces | place: China | collected 2012 | reverse complement strand
GAAGGTAGACGCAAACCGTGCATTCGAGTACTGCAGAAAAGGAATTGAGGAAAAGTGCACAGCACAATGTCGATATATCCCTTTTCGCAGTCTAAAATCATCTGGTTAAACTGCGGGCGGTCCCGGTCTGCGCCAGACATGTCCTCGTCGCAGTAAACACCGGCCACCTCCCAATTCTGCTCCCGGCAATATGTAAGCAGCAGGGATTTTTGGTTTTGAATGCTTTCACTTTCGTCCATCCGGCTTTTTTTGTTCCGGTCTTCGTCCGACAGACGGCAGTAAACTGCGGCGCGAATCAATTTGATTCACGCTCCTTAATGCTTTCTTTTATAATTTCCTCCGCAATTTGCTGAACCATTTCCTGCCTCGTACGCTCATCTTCGGTTTTAAATTTGTTTTCCACAGCATATTCCATGTTACAACCTCCAAAATTGGTCATGCTGTATTATACATAGGAAAAAAATTAAATATTACAAAAAAGTTTAAAAAAAGTGGGAACTTATTTTGTCCCGCTTCGTATAAGTTAATAGAAAATAAGTAATAGGAAGATATCAGCGCCGCCAAACGCCAACTGGTTTAATTTTAAATTTAAAGTTAATTGGCGTATATCACAGGGCACGCTGTTTATATATTCATAATAACATTCTCCACTTCATCTCCTATTAATTGGGGCCTCAGCACTGCCCCAAACGGAAAAAAAACAACCCGGTGGGTCCGGGTTGTTTTTTTCCGTTTTTATAAGGTTTTCAAAAAGCCCTCTAACCGGTCTGCAATGCGAATGTGCCCTGCGTCGTTGGGGTGCAGTCCGTCAGGACAGAAGTGCTCCCGCATAATTTCAAGCTTCGGCTGAATTCCGCTAACTGCAAAAAGATCCAGCACCGGAATGGAAAAACGTTTTGCAATGACCTTTATGGCATCAACATATTCAGAAAGCGTTGCAACATCTTCCGGCTTGTTTCCACCCCGAGGATTGTCTTCATTTGACCTGTGCAGAGGTGTCATCACCACAATCTGCGCCTGGGGATATTTGTTCATCAGCTTTTCAAACAGCTCATGGCACGCGCCGCAAAAGGTGCCTGCCGTCTTGTCTGACAGTTTTCCGAACGGCGCGTCACCGTGGCCAAAATCGTTTGTGCCGCCAAACACTACAACCAAATCTGCATTGTCGTCCATCTCATCCACCCGGGACACAAAATCTAAATCGTGCCGCGCTACGGCTGACGGTGTTTGCTGTTTTGCAATTCTCGTGCCGCCAATTCCGTAGTTTACAACATCTGAAAGGCCCAACCGCTGCTTCATCAAATTAACATAAATGTGCTCCGCTCCGCTTGTGCCGTGTCCCTCTGTGATACTGTCTCCTAAAAATACCGCTTTTTTTCCTTTAAAATCCATGCTGTCTAACCCCTTTTTTCTTATTTATCGTATATAACATAATTTGCCTTATGCGTTTTTTCCTCCGGAATTTGCGCTGCATAGCCTAAAATACAATTGCCAATTCCAATATACTGGCTGCCCAGACCCCACTTTTCTTTTAGCTTTTTGCCCTCCGGCGTTTCAAACACCTCGCGTGCCCGGTGGATCCAGCAGGCTCCAAGCCCCAAAGACGCAGCCGCGTTCAACAAGTTACCCATCACCAGGCACCCATCCTCTTTAAAGGTGGACACGGTGGTGTCGGAAAACACAATAATAACCACCGGCGCGCCATAAAACGCGTCGGTCGAAGCGCCCATGATTTTTGCGTTCAGGTTCCCGATATAGCGAACCGTTTCAGGATCGGTTACAGCCACCATTACCGGCGACTGTCTGTTCATTCCAGTAGGTGCATTAATGCCCGCCTTTAAAACCTCTTTCAGCATATTCTCAGGCACCGGATCACTTTTATAGCTCTTTACGCTTCTTCTTGTTTGTAAAACATTTAAACAGTCGTTCATTTTTCTAACCTCCGTTATATATGTCTTAAATTCTGAATGTCCAAATCTTCCGGCTTGTAGCCTTCAATATAATCTAACACCTCGTCCGGGTTTGAAAGAACTTCATAAAGCTTTAAACATCCGGGCGCAACAAACCCTTCATCAACTGCTTTTTCCATCATTTCCGCCATTGCATTATAATATTTTCTGAAATTAAACACCACCATTGCCTTGTTGTGACGCTTCAGCTGCTTTAGCGTTAAAATTTCAAAAAACTCGTCAAAGGTTCCCACGCCGCCAGGCACCATTATAAATGCGTCGGCTGTCTCCTCCATAATTTTTTTACGCTCACGCATAGTTTCCGTTCTTATCAGCTCTGTGCAGTTTTCGAACAGCACGCCGTCTACGTTAAAAAAAGTAGGGGCAACACCAATAATTTTGCCACCGCCGGCATATACGCCGCGGGCCACTGCGCCCATTAAGCCGCCGGCGCCGGCGCCGTAAACCAGAGAGTGGCCGCGCTCCGCCATTTTTTCCCCCAGCGTTTCCACCGCTTCTATATACGAAGGATCTATATTGTTGCTTGCCGCTCCATATACACAAATTGTCATAAAATCCTCTCCTTTATATGTTTGATATGATTTTAGCATAAACTTTTTCCATTTTCAAGCTTTCTATTAGTTTATTCACAAACTACACAATTATATTTTACAAAAGTAATAACTTTTTTTGATTTTATTTACAGAAAGAAAAAAAAGTGGTATAATGAACAAAACGATTGTGATAAGGAGCTATTAAAATGACAAAAATCGATATTTTTTCCGGATTTTTAGGTGCCGGCAAGACAACTCTGATAAAAAAATTGATTGATGAAAGCTTTAAGGGCGAAAAGTTAGTTTTAATTGAAAATGAATTTGGTGAAATTGGAATAGATGGGGGATTTTTAAAAGACGCTGGAATTAACATTACCGAAATGAACTCCGGATGTATTTGCTGCAGTCTGGTGGGTGACTTTGGCGCGGCTTTGAAAAAAGTGCTCCGCGATTATGGGCCGAACAGAATTTTAATTGAGCCTTCCGGCGTGGGCAAGCTCAGCGACGTAATGAAAGCGGTTGAAAACGTTCACGAGCACGCGCTTGCGTTAAACAGCTACACCGCCGTTGTTGACGTAAACCGGTGTAAGATGTATATGAAAAACTTCGGTGAATTTTTCTGCGACCAGATTCGTTATGCCAAGAGCATTGTTTTAAGCCATACGGGCGGCGCAAAGGAAGAAAAAATTGCCGAGTGCGTAAAGCTGCTGCGGGAGCAAAACGCAGAAGCGGCAATTGTTTCCACCCCGTGGGACCAGCTTTCCGGCGCACAGTTTTTAGAAGCCATTGAGGGTGCGTCAACCATAAACCGGGTTTTAGAGGAGCTCAAGGAAGAAGACGCCTGCCCGGTTTGCAGTCATTCGCACAAGCATGACCACGAACATGATCATTGCCACGAGCATAGTCATGAACATCACCATGAGCATTGCCGCCACGACGGGGAGCAGGAGCATGAATGCTGTCATGGTCACGAACAGGAGCACGAGCACTGCCATGGGCATCACCATCACGGACACCATCATGCAGACGAGGTGTTCCAAAGCTTTGGAACAGAAACTACAAAACAGTTCTCCAAAGACGAGCTTGTTTCTATGCTGTCAGCATTCAACGACGAAGAAAAATTTGGTGTTATTCTGCGTGCAAAAGGCATTGTGCCAGAGAAAGACGGAAGCTGGCTGCACTTTGACTATGTTCCCGGCACGCCCGATGTGCGCGAAGGCGCGGCCGACATCACCGGGCGGATTTGCGTAATCGGCGCCGGCATAAAAGACGGCGAAATCCGCAAGCTCTTTGGGTTAGACGAATAAGAAGGGTGTTGTAACAATGGAAATTCCGGTTTATGTCTTTACAGGCTTTTTAGAGGCTGGCAAAACAAAATTTATTCAGGAAACACTGGAGGACGCACGGTTTAACGACGGCGAGCGCACTCTGCTTTTACTGTGCGAGGAAGGAATTGAAGGATTTGACCTCTCCCGCTTTACAGGGAAAAACGTGTTTATTGAATCCGTGGAAAATGAATCAGACCTTACGGGAAAATGGATTTCTTCCCTGTTTAAAAAGCACAAGCCAGAGCGTGTAATCGTGGAGTTTAACGGCATGTGGCAGTTAGACTCCCTTTACAACAACCTGCCGAAAACCTGCACGGTTGTGCAGGAAATGTTTTTTGCAGACGCTGGAACGTTTTTAAACTACAACAGTAACATGCGCTCTCTCGTGGTGGACAAGTTAAAAAGCTGCGAGGTTGTAATTTTTAACCGCACTACAGAGGAAACCGATAAAGAGATGTTTCACAAAATCGTCCGCGCCACCTCCCGCCGCGCCAACATTGCGTTTGAATATGCTGACGGGCATGTGGAATATGACGAGATTGAAGATCCGCTCCCCTTTGACGTGGACGCACCGGTTATCGCCATTAAAGACGAGGATTTTGCCCTGTGGTACCGCGATGTTTCAGAGGACGTAAAAAAATATGTGGGTAAAACTGTTAAGTTTAAGGGCATTATCGCCCACAACAACACCTTGCCCAAAGACGTTTGCCTCATTGGCCGGCACATTATGACCTGCTGTGCAGACGACATTTCCTATGGCGGCATGCTGTGCATTGTGCCAAAGGGCACCATGTTTAAAAACCGGGACTGGATGCTGGTTACCGCCACTTTGCGGTATGAATATCACAAGCTATATGAGGGGAAAGGGCCGGTGCTTTATGCAGAAAGCCTGGTGCACGCGCCTCAGCCAAAAGAACAGGTCGCAACGTTTTATTAAAAAGAAGCCTGCTAGACAGCAGGCTTCTTTTTTACAGCTCCAAGTCCTCCGGGCGGCTGAATTCATATAATTTTCTCTCCGGCAGCAAAAATGCCTTTGGTCCCCAAACTGCGTTGAAATGGCAAACGCCGTTTTTGTCGTTTTGTTCCGGCTTCCACGGCTCTCCGCTCGTTCCGTGGCCATAAAAATACCACTCACTTTTGGTTTTTACCTCATACCAGGCGTGGGCCACGGTGCAGGTAATGCCGCCGATTTTCAGCTGCGTGTCCGATGCCAGCACTTTCGCAAAGGGCGCATGTTTTTTAATAAGTTCCGGCAAATCGTTATTTCCGGGCACAACGTAAATTTCTTTTGCGCCGGAATTTTTTAATATGTCTGCAATTTGAATCAATCCGGCTTCATACTCCTCCCTTGTGCCAATCATTCTGCCCGCTTTTACCTCGTCCACCATATCACCTGTGTGTAGAATGATGTCGGGCTTCACTTTTAAAATCAGTTCTTGATAATATGGATATGTAAAGGACGATGTATCCCCCATGTGGAGCAGCTTTAAGGAGTTGGAAGCGGAAAGCTCTTTTGGCACATTGATTCCGCGCTTCATAATTATTTTCATTTTCTCCCTGTCCAAGTCTGACAGCATAACGGTGTTCATGCCCACCATTTTATACGGCAGGTGCGCCGTGTCAAAATACAGAGAGTTTTTTGGGTCTTCCGTGTCTAAAATAGAAAGACTGCAATTGCACAAATTGCGTCCGCTTTTTTTCGGAATGTTCAAAAAATGAATTAAATGCCCTGCCGAAGCGCCGTGTCCCACGAACATTGCATCCTCCTGGGGATTCAATTCCAAAAAACCCTTGCTTACCCGCGCCAAAACGTCTTCCTCAGTATCGGAATGAGGACTCCACCACGGATAAGGAAGACCTGCGCTTGCGTCCACATGGCGAAACCGTTTTTGAATTTGCTCCAACCGCATGCCGTGAAATGTTCCCGGAACCCACTCTGACTTCAAAATTTCCCGCATGAACGCAGTGGGAATAATTTTTGAGCCTGTTTTGTCCGCAATGATTTCTGCGGTTTCCATTGTTCTGGCATAGGGTGAGGTGTAAAGCGGGCCGCAAAATCCAATGTGGCGCATATAGTCTCCCAGTCGCGACGCCTGCGCGCGGCCCAGTTCCGTCAGTGGAGGATCGCCTGCCGGGAACTGCGCGTCCCCGTAGTTTTCTTTCGGCGCTACCTGACCGTGCCGGGTGATATAAAACTTCATTGCCTCCCCTCCCTTTCTGCAAGGCGGCAGTTTGGAATTTCAAACGCCGCCTCGTCTGATCTCACAATGTAAATTGGATTTGTCAGCAAAATGCACATTCCGGTTTCATCGTAAACTTCCACCCGCTGAAAGCTCACGGTGGTAAGACCAGTCCGCAGAACAGACCTTGTTGTAAATGTGCCTCCGTCAAGCGTTACAGACGCACAAGTTTTTCCGTTTTCAATGAGCCGGAACTGCCAGCCGGGCTCGGTGTGTTCCATGAAAAATTCTATTTCTACCTCGCTGCTTTCTTCCGCTTTAAAGATAGTTCCCATTTGATAGCCGTCTGTGGTTTCAAACCGAACTTCGCCGTTTATCTTCACCGGGTTCCCCGTATAGGCCATCCCCTGTTTCATAGAACGGGTGAACACCTCCTCGCCGATAGGATGGGGCAAATTCTGCGGCGCCGCAAGGTATGTTGCAAAATTGTTGCCATTAAACCAGCCGTCGTTGTTTCTGTGGCTGTCGCTGCTGCCATATCCGCAAAGAAACAGCCCGCCCATGGAGAGCAAATCCCACAGCATGACATATTCCTCTAAAGAAAACCCGTTTCGCCCGCAGGGAAAGCCTACTTCAATTAAATGTGCCCCATAGGCATGGTTTGCCAAAAGGCACGACGCCATTTTTGCTACTGTTTTACTTCTCTGTGTTTCTGAAAAATTTTGCTGTTTCAGCACTTGAATGGCCAGCGGATGGTTGATGGCAAAAATGCCGCCATGCTTCTTTACATGCTTTACTGCGTCCATGTTGGAAACCTGAAAGTTTTGTTCTGCATAATCAATGGTAGGAACGCAGGTGGAAAAGCAATTTTTATGTTCCCCCGCGTCGGAGATTTCAAAAGAAACAAAGGGCGTAACGCCGTAGCGATTTCCCACCTTAGCCGCGAGCCTTTTTTGCTCCTGATGAGCTGCTTCAAAAAACTTCCTTACCTTAATTTCAAAATCCTTTAGCGCTACCGAGAGGCACGCACCGTTTCTCACCTGCAAGACAATGGCAATGGTGTCGAATACATTGTCCCTTCCGCCAATGTCCGCATCGTCTGAAACGTCTTCCGAAATTGGCAGGCGAATTTCTCCGCCGGCAATTTTAAGGGGCAGAATCTGGGTATGGGGAGCAGATAGCCCATCTGTGCTTCCTGCTACATATAAAAGATGTGCAGGTTTTAACAAAGGTGGCCGCTGTGACAGACGAATTTCAAAAATCAGCCTGCTGTCGGGGCTGATTTTTTCTGCCGTGACATTTAAATTTAGGCACACATCCATTAAAAGCGCGGCTGTATGCCGCGCTCCGCTGGATACAAAATGAATTCCTGCGCTCTGCCAGTTTTGGCTTTTTTCAGCGCAGGCGTTCATAAATAAAGTTTTGGTTTCTGTGCAAATATTGTGGGTAAATTTTGCGGTGTTTTCGAACGATGTGATTTCAAAGCCGCAAAAAAGGCCGTTCCCCTCGTCCTTCATTAAGCTGCTGGTGTCAAAAGAAAATCCTGTAACCGGCGCTTTTTTAATACCTGTGCGAACGTCGTGGTCTGTAAACCAAATATATTTCATTCCAAGCTTGTTTGCGTTATAAAAATGGTTTGCCATTGAAGATCCAGGCTGAAAACAGGTATGAATATGCATTTGCATTGGATAATAAGTAAACTGGCTGTTGTGCATTGGTCCTCTCTCCTTTCCCGATGCACATTTGTTATAAAATGCTTTTTAAAAACTGTCTTGCGCGTTCGTCTTTCGGGTTGGTAAAAAATTCGTCCGGCGTGTTTTCTTCTAAAATTTTACCGTCGCACATGAAGATAACCCTGTCTGCCACGTCCCGTGCAAAGCCCATCTCGTGCGTGACCACCGCCATGGTCATGCCGTCGTTGGCGAGTTTTTTCATAACGTCTAACACCTCGCCTACCATTTCAGGGTCTAAGGCCGATGTGGGCTCGTCAAACAGCATTACGTCCGGATCCATGCACAGGGCGCGGACAATGGCGACACGCTGTTTCTGACCGCCGGAAAGCTGGGAAGGAAACGCCTCTGCCCGATCGGAAAGCCCAACGCGCCCCAACAGCTCCATTGCCCTTTTTTCCGCTTCCTCTTTGCTTTTTTTCAAAAGCTTTATAGGGGCCAGCGTGAGGTTTTTTAAAACAGTCATGTGTGGAAACAGGTTAAACTGCTGAAACACCATACCCATTTTCCGACGATGGATATTAATGTTCACTTTGGGGTCTGTTATATCGACTCCTTCAAAATAAACATTTCCGGCTGTGGCAGATTCCAAAAGATTCAATGACCTTAAAAAGGTAGACTTTCCGCTGCCTGAAGGGCCGATGATAACCACAACCTCGCCCCGCTTGATTTCTGTTGAAACACCGTCTAAAGCATGTATATGTTCGCCGTAATATTTACACAGTCCTACCGTTTTAATAATGACATTATCGTTCATTCTTACGCAGCCTCCTCTCTAAGATACTTACAAGCTTTGTAAAGAACATAACCATAACAAGATAAATTAGGGCTACGGCAATAAGCGGCAGAAACGGCGAATAGGTTGTGGCACGGATAATATTTCCGCCCATTGTCAAATCCCTAATTGTAACATAACCCGCAACAGACGTCTCTTTCAGCAAAACAATAAATTCATTTGCAAGTGCAGGAAGCACATTTTTAAATGCCTGAGGAATGATAATATAAATCATGGTGCTTCTGTAATTAAATCCAAGACTTCTCCCAGCCTCAAACTGCCCCAAATCAATTGACATTATGCCCGAACGAACAATTTCGGCAACATAAGCACCGGAATTGATTCCAAAGGCAATAATTGCAACCAACAGGCTGTTTCTGGAGGACGCAAAAATTATGTAATACATAATCATCAGCTGAACAACCACAGGCGTTCCCCGAATTACGGTAAGGTAAATCTTACAAATTCCGTTCAGAATCGAGAAAAGTATTTTTTTTATGCCCTTGTTCATTTCGGAATACGTCTTGTCGTAGCTCGATCTTACAATCGCTACAACAGCACCAAGAAAAAGACCTAAAATAAGTGAAAAAAACGTAATGATAAGGGTATTTTTAAGGCCGCTTGTAATAAACGTCCATCTTTGTTTTTCTACAAAATTAAGAATAAAATCTGCTTTAAAATCAGCAAACCACGCCATAAAACGATCCATATTTTCACCCCAACTTGTAAAGGTAGAAAAATGGGGACGGAGATGCTCCGCCCCCATGATTTCTTCTAAAATTATTTGTTGTTTGCCGCAACATAAGCCTTGGCAGGCTCATTGTCAATAATTACGCAGTCAACCTTACCCGTAATCAGCGCCTGAACCGCTTCGTTACCAGAAGCGTATTTCATAACTCTGTCCGCGCCGAAATCCTCTTCCGCATAAATATCACCTGTTGTACCCTTCTGTGTACCTACGAGGTAGTTTTTCCCTTCTGCATAAAGGTCGTCGACAGATGTAATTTCGCTGTTATCCGGAACGATGACCGACTGGATGCCGGTTGCATAACTGGAAGAAAAACTGATGTTTGCAAGTCTTTCCTCTGTAACGGTCATGCCAGCCATACCAAAGTCAGATTTACCCGTTTGAACCGATGTAATAATCGCGTCAAATTCCATATCGTCAATTACAAGCTTTTTATCCAGCTTGTCGGCAATTGCACTAGCCATTTCAGCATCAATGCCGACGATTTTCTCGCCGTCGTAGAACTCATAAGGCGGGAACTGTGCGTTGGTAGCCATATGAATTTCTTCTTTTCCTTCAGCATCAGCCTGAAAAACAAGGTCATGCTGTTTGTCCGAAATATATTTGTCAACAATGGCCTGGGCTGTTCCGTCGGCTGTAAGTTCCTCAAGAGCTTTGTTAATACTTTCTAAAAGCGCCGTGTTTTCTTTTGCCACGCATACTGCATAATCTTCAACAGCATATTCCGTGTCAAGGATTTTTAAAGAAACCTTACCGTTACTGCCGCCTGCGGCGCTGTTTCCTGCATTGTTTCCTCCGCATGCTACCAGTGAAAATGCCGTAATTACGGCAACCGTCAGTGCTAATAATTTTTTCATAAATACTCTTTACCTTTCCGCTCACATAATATTTTAACAGTGCACACACGTGAGCCATGTGTTAACAGGTAAATGCATAAACTTACATTTTTGTGCATAAACCCCTCCTAAAAATCTTTTTAATTATATCATTACTTTCAAATTTTGTCAATCAAAAAAGCACAATTTTTTCATATATATTCTGCTTTTAGAAAATAAATTCGAAATTATCATTGATTTTTGCGCAGAAAATGGTATAATGTATTTATGTGGTTTTTTTTATGATGGTAGATTGGGATAAAAATTGTAGTTTTAAATGAAAAAAGACTCTATCGAATATTTTTTCGGAGGTTTGATAAGTTTGGAAAAACTGGTGATAAAAGGGGGCAAGCGGCTTTGCGGCGAGGTCACTATCGGCGGCGCAAAAAACGCGGCCGTCGCGATTATTCCGGCGGCTATTTTGGTCGACGGCCCCTGTACCATTGAAAATGTGCCGGCAATTAAAGATGTTACCGTTATCTGCGGAATTTTAGAAGAACTTGGCGCAACGGTAGCCAAAGGAATGAGCGTTTCTGACATAGAGGAAGAGATGCGTGAGATTTATGAAA
>OGYL01003236.1_pt1 | contig 10717 bp, 10 predicted proteins | sample 1576541 | NCBI WGS metagenome assembly OGYL01 (sample SAMEA3541551, study PRJEB24748) | human gut metagenome | biome: human gut; feature: human-associated habitat; material: faeces | place: China | collected 2012 | reverse complement strand
CCAAAACTTCCAACCGGAATGTAATATAACCTTTGCACTTGTGTTTCTTATAAGTTGCCCCAATAACATTACTTTTTCTTCATCAATAAGTGTTCCATCACTTATTTCTCTTTGATGTGTATCATTCCAGAAATTAGAGTTAAGAACACCATCAATATCTAAAAATATTACTTTCATAATATATAATTCCTCGCTAAATTCACAGTTTTTATCTTGTAGTAATCATATTGCATCTTCCCCAAAATTCATCCTTAAAACTAAACGCATTCTCTGTTAACGTTCTTTCCTTAAATCCCACTTTTTCATAACATTTCTTCGCACCAGGATTTTCCGGAAAACATTCAAATGTACTGCATCTGCTTTCGCTATTTCAAATGCATATTTAATAGCTAGTTTTAGCATTTCGCATCCATACCCTTTATTTCTCATAGTATTGTCAATCACTACAAATTTAAGCATCCCTTCATTTGTATGCAATTTCACAGAAAAACAGAAAAAACCAACCACCTGTCCGTCATTTGTGGTAGCAACAAAGGGACTATCTCCAAATCGTTCTTCCACTTCTTACAGTAAAGCATCAAAACTATTTTTCTCCAGTGGATAAGTCATTAAATTGGCACACCATAAAGCATGTGAGCGCTCATCTGTTATCCATTGAGATATGATGTCAAAATCTTTATTTTGATAGGGTCTTATTCTCATTGCTCTTCACCTCGTAGAATTCCGATTTTCTCAATTCTCCAAACTTGAATTGACCGAGCTGATAGTTACCGTTTTCTAACACTCCATTCATCATCTTGAGCTTTTCTTTCAGCATAGTAACCGCAAGGCATATCCTTTAGAATACCAACAGAATTATCTAAGTCGAATACTGATTTTAAGGATACTAACTTTGCTTCGTCTGTTTCATGTGCTTTTCCACATAGAAATTGCCACATTCCATCATCTTCATCATGTGATACATACAAAATAGGTTCTCCATTCTCTAATATGTGGCAACAGGTTATTGTAGCTGTATTTGGTGCATCATAAAATGGGAATTTCATATTTAACACTCCTTTCAAACTTGAATTTTATAACTTATCAATCCCAATATAATATTATCATATGGTCTATCTTCTTGCGGTCAGTCAGCTCTATAATATGAGGATTATTCTCTTCCTGAGCTATAATCCATACTTTATAGTTTCCACATTCATCACTATCTCCAACAAAAGAAATATTACTTGGTTCAGCAACACCACTTTTTTCAATATATCTCTCTATTTGGGAAATAGGTAAAACTGTGTCAATCCAAAGAGCATCGGCGTATGTTGATTTTTCTCCTTTACTATTTGTGATTTCATAGCCATAAGTAGATACATAAATTACACTATCTGAGTCAGCAGACTTAATCTGTGCTACAAAGTTTTGTAAAGGATTAATATCTTCTTCGTCTAAACAAAAACTATTATAATCCTTACTTTTTTTATCAAAGTAATTATCAAATCCCATCAGAACATCATCATTCAAATCAAATTTTCTTGAATTAAAAACTATTTCTAATATGCCCATATTTTATTCCTCAAATTTCAGTTTGTTTAAGCCTTATGACCGCCGATTTGCTCGTTTCGGTCTTTGGCGGTTGCACCTTCTTCAAGGTTCATTCCCTTCAACACAGCATTCTTGCCAAACTTCTTTTTGATACTCAGCATTGCTTCTTGCATACGCCTTTCCCGTTCTAATTTTTCTTCTTCCTCCGCCTGCTTCTTCCTCTGTGCTTCGTAATCGGTAAAGAGGTCGAGTTGCTGGTATTCATCTTCCTGCTTGACGGATTTTTCATCAACAAGTTTATTCGCTGTGATTGTTATTCTGCGTACAAGCAAATGCTCGTCAACTATCCTGTCATACAAGTCCATCACGGCGTTGGTAATCAATCGAGTAGAGGAAGTCTTTTTCTCAAGATTCGCTGTTCCGTGTGCGTGCTTTGGAACTTTGCGTCCATATCGGTCAATCGTAACCTCGCCTTTGTATTGATATTTTAGGTTCGGATTACTTAAATTCTCAATATCATAGCCGATTGTCAACACAAGCTGGTCAGTTACAAGTCCTTTATCCACCAAATCAAGCACCATTTGGTCGGTCATTTCTTTTACAATCAACTTTGCCTTTTCGTAATCATACGGGCAGTGAAGTACCTGTCCTGAACATACACTATTGGTTTCCGGCTTATAGGCTTTGACCTGCTCCATCGTACAAGGTTCATATCCCCAAGCATGGTCAATTAGCAATTCCGCATTGATACCAAACAGCTTGTACAGCAATTCCTCGTTATACAGTTCATTCGGCTTTCCGATAGAACATCTTGCAATATCGCCCATTGTATAAAGTCCGTGTTCCTCTAACTTCTTCGCATAACCATTTCCGACTCTCCAGAAATCGGTTATCGGGCGATGACTCCACAATTTCCGGCGATATGACATTTCATCCAATTCAGCTATTCGCACACCGTCCTTGTCCGGCTCAATATGCTTTGCCACGATATCCATCGCAATTTTACACAAGTACATATTCGTGCCGATTCCGGCTGTTGCCGTAATTCCTGTTGTTTTCAAAACATCCTGTATCATCGTCATGGCAAGTTCCCTTGCAGTCATCTGATAGGTGTTCAGATAATTTGTTGCATCTATGAATACTTCATCAATCGAGTAAGGGAATATATCTTCCGGAGCAATGTATTTCAAGTAAACACTGTAAATCTTAGTGCTATACTCCAGATAGTATGCCATACGAGGTGGTGCAACGATATAATCAATCTCCAATGCCGGATTCGCATTTAATTCTGTACTGTCATCAGACGAACCAGTAAATGTACGATTTAGTGCTTTCCACCTTCGGGTATTATTAGCTTCTTTTACCTTTTGCACGACTTCAAACAAGCGTGGTCTGCCGGGTATCCCATAACTTTTTAATGACGGAGATACCGCAAGGCAGATGGTTTTCTCTGTCCTGCTTTTATCTGCAACCACAAGATTTGTTGTCAAAGGGTCACGATTTCGCTCTTTACACTCCACAGAAGCATAGAATGATTTGAGGTCAATTGCGATATAGGTCTTTTGCTTTGCCATCATTCTATGCTCCCTTCTAAAATTCCTTCGAGTAAATTATGCTATCGTTAGTGTCAATCCTCGGTATAAAAACCATCCAATACATATGTTGTGACTGGTGTTATATACAATTCATATTTAATAACCAGTCTGATTAAATCATTTCCGTCAATCAATGTTATCGGCGTACCTTCTCTCGCAGCCTCTCTTGCCTTATTGGTAAATCGGCTATTAGTAATAAATACTCCATAATCGGCTTGATATTTGTTCATTGCCCCAAGAAATTGATTGATATCCGGCTCACTCACTGGATTTGAATTAAATCTTTTACACTGAATAACCACTCTGGTTGTTCTAAAATCATCGGCATCTACGTGATATCCATAACCATCAATGCCACCATCATTTGACACCTGAACGCCTTTGTTGGTAAACTCCACTCCCATCTTTGTAAGAAGTGCTCGTGAAAATTGTTCAAACTTTGCTGGAGACATATTAGCGATTGCACTCTGAAGTTTTACCTTGAAATCATCTAACAATTCGTCATCTGTGGATTCATTCTCCTCGTCTTCAACCTCCAGTGTTTCTACTGGCTTGTTTTTCGATTTGTTCTTAGTCGAATGTTCCTCCCAATAGCTTCGTGCCTTATCCCTTACTTCTGTCTTAACATCAAAATCTGTTAAATCTACATTTGCTCCATCTTGAGTAAGTGTAATCTTTGGATTGAATTTCACATAAGATATGAGTCCGACATAACTAAGCTCTTTAATAGCAAAATTAAACTTAAAATCAAATTTTTTGTACTGATTTCCTGTTTTATTAGATGTATATAGTTTCTGTTCAAATTCAGCAATATGCTCATCTAACTCACTAATTCTGTCTCTAATTTCAGAACGCTCTAACTGTCCACCTGCTTCCTGAAGGACTTGAAGGATTGGTTTAATAAGATATGATACTTGTTCTTCTGTATTTAAATCGTCATAAAACATATTTACATTTACACCTCTCATTTACTGTGCATACTTCTTGAAATTCTCTGCCTGCTCAAGAACTTCCTTGTAAACATCATCAATGGTTACTGGCGGATAGCCGAACTCATCAAGCAGCAATATCAAATCCACTTGCAAGTTTGCCTTAATATCATCACGGGCAGACCAATCGGTATAGCGTGACTTATCATCAACAATCAGCTTTATCCTTTTGGAAAGTTCAATCATTTTATCGTCCGGATATTCAAACTCAAACTTCTTGGAAACTGCTTTCAAAATATCATAGAAAGCCTTTTCTTCATAATCTATTCCCATATTCTTGAAGGAGTTCTTTTCTGTTTTCAGTTCAGACAACAACTGTGCAAGCTGCTCCGCAACATCATCAAGGACTTCATTGGCATACGCTTCATCACGACGTCGGTTATTATACTCATCAACAACTTTCTTGAGTCTGTCTGCAAATTCCACACCCATAATCTTATTAACTTTCTTAAACTCGTCAATCGCCTGAGAAAGAAGTCTTTGAAGTATCTTGATTTTCGTATTCGGCAACTGAATAGCATTTATCTTATCCATATACTCATCGCTGAAAATATCAACCGATATATGTTTTCCGGTTTCAAACAATTCCTCAATGCCATCAGACTGAATTGCACCCTCAAGCATTTTGCGGACACGAGCGTTCATCTGCTCAATATCCGGTGCATCGCCTTTTGTCAACTTGAAAAGGATAGAACGGACAGCACAATAAAAATGGATATAATCCTTATCTTCATCGGAGAATTTCTCACTTGAACTACAAAGGTTAAATGCCTGTTTCATTCTCTTGACTGCTGCCATAAATCTTCTTTCCAGTTCTTCAGACAACTGCACATACTCAACTGCACGATTCAGGCAGGCAAGCTGTTCAGTAGGAGAACCGTTGAAGAAATCACTACTGTTAAAGTTGTGGAACATCTGACCAAGAACTTCTAACTGGTCTTTTACAATCGTGATAGACTGCTCCACACCTTCAAATTCTTTGCTCTCAAAATTCGTATATTTCTTGAGGGCAGTGTTCATGTTTTTTTTGATACCTATGTAGTCAACAATCAAGCCTTTATCCTTGCCCTCGCATACACGATTTACACGGGAAATCGTCTGAATAAGGGTATGCTGCTGAATAGGCTTATCAATATAAATCGTATCAAGCTCCGGCACATCAAAACCAGTCAGCCACATATCTACAACAATGGCAATCTTAAAGTTTGACTTCGGATTTTTGAACTGACGGTCAAATTCTTTCCTATCCTCTTTTGTGCCAAGCATATCAAAGAGGTCTTTTTCATCATCTTTATTACGAGTCATAACCAACTTGATTTTTTCCATTGGCTTCAACTCTTTTTTATCTTTCTCACTCAGAACAACACCGTCATCACAAATCTTCTTTTCTGTCCATTCCGGTCTGAGTTCCTTTACTATCTTATAGAAATCGTATGCTATATTTCGGTTGGAACATACAAACATTGCTTTGCCTGCTACGGTTGCACCTTCTGCCACACGGGTTTCATAATGCTTGATAAAATCCTCCGCAACAGCACGAAGTCTATCAGGGTCGCCAATAATAACTTCCATTTTGGCAACTGCTTTCTGACTTTCTTCTACTTGATGTTCATTTGCTCCCTCAAGCTCACACTGTGCATAATATTCTTCAATCTGTCTTACCTTGTCCTGATTAAGCATAACCTTAGCTGCACGACCATCGTAAACAAGATTAACTGTAATACCGTCCTTAACAGCTTCCGTCATTGTATATGCGTCTACAACACCACCAAAGACTTCGATTGTTCCATCAACCGGAGTTCCGGTAAATCCAACATAAGTTGCATTTGGTAAAGAGTCGTGCAGATACTTTGCAAAGCCATAGGTTTTCTGAACACCTGACTCTGTAATCTTAACCTTTTGGTCGAGATTGATTTGGCTTCTGTGTGCTTCATCAGAAATACAAATAACGTTCGTTCTGTCTGTAAGAAGCTGCAAATCCTCTGTAAATTTCTGAATGGTAGTCAGATAAACACCGCCACTCTCTCGTCCCTGAAGCTCCTCACGAAGTTTCTCACGGGATTCAATGCTTACAACAGTTTCATCTCCGATATATTTCTTTGAACCGACAAACTGCTTGGAAAGCTGGTCGTCAAGGTCTGTTCTGTCTGTAATAATGAGAATAGTCGGGGAAGAAAAGTATTTGCTTTTCATCAGCATACGGGTAAGGAAAAGCATTGTATAACTCTTGCCGCACCCTGTTGCTCCGAAGTATGTACCACCTTTACCATCTCCTTCAGGGCGAAGATGAGCCTTGATATTCTCATACAATTTATTTGCCGCAAAGAACTGTGGATAACGGCACACTATCTTCAAATCCTTATCTGAGTTATCCGGAAAATAAATAAAATCTTTGATAACTTCAAGCAAACGGTCTTTTCGGAAAAGTCCTTTTATCATTGTTACAAGAGAATTGATACCGTCCAGTTCTTTATCGTCTGAGTTTATCTTTCTCCACGCATAGAAGAAATCATACGGGCTGAAGAAAGAACCATATTTATTATTTGCTCCGTCACTGATAACAACAAACGCATTGTATTTGAAAATCTCCGGAATATCTCTACGGTAACGGATTGTAAGCTGCTTATATGCGTCCATTATGGTCGTATTCTCTTGTACCGCACTCTTAAATTCAAGAACAACAACAGGAATACCATTTACGAACACAATGCCATCAGGAATACGCAACTGATTATTTACGCCTTCAATTTCAAACTGATTAACCACTTTGAATATATTGTTTTCGGGAGTGTCGAAATCAATAAGTTCAATATAGAGGTCTTTCTGCGTTCTATCCTCACGGTTAAGAATAAATCCATCGCAGAGCAACTTAAATACAGCTTTGTTTGCTTCATAAATCGTACCGGAAATATTACGCAGCATTAGAATGACACTATCCACCTCACTCGGTGTGATACCATCTTTCGCATAGCGATTATAGAGGTATTGCTTCAGGTCGTCCGTAAGCAAAACCTCTGTCCTTTCTCTATGTATCTGGTCGCCGCTGACATAGGTGTACCCCTCGTCTTTGAACAACTCCATTATTGACATTTCCAATGCGTGTTCATTAAAATTTGCCATTGCGTTCACTCCTTTTTATCAGCATATATCTCTTTCAATATTTGCTTATGTCGCTGTTCCATTTCATAATCCTGATATTTCAGTCCCAATTTTGCAAGCATTAGAGTTCCTTCCATATCATCTATATTTCCATAACTCACTGCACGGCTCACTCCAGTCAATGCCCCAAGTATTAGCCTTGTGCAATCAAGAGCAAAATCTATCAACTCCTGAATGTCAGGATATGTAACCGGATTTTTGTCCCATACCTTTTCTTCTGCTAAAATATGTTTCTCATCATTATGAGCATATATTTTATTTCTTTGAACACGAATATTCTCTTGTTTCTTGCTAAGAGAGCAAAAACGCTTTTGATATAATTCTAAAAGCCCTGAAAATGTCAGATTAACTCGTACTGGTACTTTTTCAAAATCAGGTGTATCAAACAGTTTTAGAATTTCTCTTTGGCTTTTCACTTCATTTTCATAGAAACATTCTTCCGTTGGTTTCAAATGATGCTGGTATGGCACTTGAAAAGAATATTCTCTGCCATCTTCCTTAATTGTTACTATATCTCTATATTCGGGAAATAAGTCCAAATTATCTCTGCAATACTTTAAGAGCAAACCAACTGAAACAACGTCTTTTGTTTTATCATACAATTTTGCAATTTCCATAAAACAAGCCTTTTGCAACGCCCCATACACTACTTGATAAAAAGCCGGCGAAAGATTCATTTCATTGTTGTACTTCTTGCTCATTTCTCTATACTGCATCATAATTGCATAATACGCATTAGCGTCAAATGCACTTTGATATAAGTCCTCTGCAAGTTTGATTAACTTTTCTTTATCCATTTTTCACACTCCTTGCAGTAAATGATAATTTAGAAGCGACCGCTCAAGCATATTTTGACAGCCTGTTTTTTGATGAGTCAGAACCTAATTGCACTTTGGCTGATATTGCCCTTGTCAATCCTGTTCGACCTCTTGCTAAAGGTGTCGAAGCTCGTTATTTTGAAATGGCAACGCTTCCAACAAATGGCTGTATTCCAACAGGCGATTTTATTAAGCCTTATAATGGTGGAGTTCGTTTTATTAACGGCGATACACTTATTGCACGAATTACTCCTTGTCTTGAAAATGGTAAAGCTGCATACATAAATATTCTTGAAGATAATGAGGTTGCATTTGGTTCAACTGAATATATCGTTTTTGCATCTAAGGGCAATATGCCATCAAGCTTCTATTATTTTCTAATCAGAAATGCAAAATTTGTCACTTTCGCATTGCAATTTATGAATGGCTCAAGTGGACGCCAACGAGTTTCAGGAGAGGAATTAGCTTCATTTCCACTTTGCCGCCCATCTTGTGAAAATCTTGAAGCATTTGATAAGGTAGCCTCACTTGTTCTTGAGCAAATGAAAGATAACACCTATGAAATTCAGAAGCTGAAGCAACTACAAGAGGTCATAGCAGCAACCATTTCAAGCTGCTAAATTATCATTTACAATAGAACTCCCATCAGTGGCGGGAGTTAAAACAAGGGACTGCCACTGGTAGTCGTTCTCTTAAAAAAGAAAAGGAGAATTGACTATGAAACAGAACCTAATCACTGATGTTATTCAAGGAATGTTACCTTATCTGAATAACGCACAGACAGAAAGATTGCAAGAGGTGTTGCAGTATACACTTTTTGATTATGAGGTAACAAAGATAAAAAAAGATGAGGAACTTTCAGAACAGAATTTAGTAGAATCTTTCCTATCGGCAAAGCGTATTGAAGGCTGTTCTGAGAAAACTCTGAAATACTATAATGCAACGATACAGTCAATGCTTGATGGTATTGGAAAGAGTATCAAATATATCGTAACTGACGACATTCGTTGTTATTTGACAGAGTATCAAGCAAAGAAAAAATCAAGTAAAGTTACGATAGATAATATAAGACGAATACTTTCCAGTTTTTTCTCTTGGCTTGAGGACGAGGATTATATTTTGAAAAGTCCGGTCAGGCGAATACATAAGGTTAAGACCGGAACAAACATTAAGGAAACTTATTCAGATGAAGCACTTGAATTGATGAGAGATAATTGTACAGAACTCAGGGACTTGGCGATGATTGATATGCTTGCTTCAACGGGGATGCGTGTCGGAGAAATGGTGTTGCTAAATCGTGAGGATATAGACTTTAACGAAAGAGAATGTGTGGTTTTCGGCAAAGGCGATAAGGAGCGAATAGTATATTTTGATGCAAGAACAAAAATACATTTGCAGAATTACTTAAATAGCCGAAAGGACGACAATCCAGCACTTTTTGTTTCATTACAATCTCCGTATAATCGAATGAATATCGGAGGTATTGAAGTGAGATTACGACAGCTTGGAAAACGCTTGGGATTAAATAAGGTACACCCTCATAAATTCAGGCGAACACTTGCAACAATGGCAATAGACAAAGGAATGCCAATAGAGCAGCTTCAGCAGCTCTTGGGGCATAGAAGAATAGATACGACATTGCAATATGCAATGGTCAAGCAGAGCAATGTGAAAATTGCTCATAGAAAATACATTGGTTAAGGTGGTAGGAATGGAAAAAGGATATAAGATATTAGGCAATTACATTCGACTTGTGGACGAGCGTAATAAGAATTTAGCCGTAACAAAGTTGCTTGGCGTAAGTATAAGTAAAAAATTTATTCCTTCAATCGCAAATATTGTAGGAACTGATTTATCGAATTATAAGATAGTCAGAACGGGACAGTTTGCATACGGACCCGTTACTTCACGAAATGGAGAGAAAATTTCTATTGCTTATTTAGATGAAGAAGATTGTATCATTTCAAGCTCTTATACAGTTTTTGAAGTTGAAAATAAAGAGGAACTTGACCCTGAATATCTTATGCTTTGGTTCAGCCGACCAGAATTTGACCGTTATGCAAGGTATAAGTCACACGGAAGCGTAAGAGAGATTTTCGATTGGAATGAGCTTTGTATGGTGGAACTTCCAGTACCAGATATTGAAAAGCAGAGAAAAATAGTGAAAGCCTACAAGACGATAACCGATAGAATAGATTTGAAACAGAAGATAAATGATAATTTAGAAGCTACGGTGCAAGCAATCTTCAAATCAGAATTTATTGACTACGAAAGAGCCAACTATTCCGATTACATAGAATTTGAGTTTGGAAAATATCCTGCCACTTGGAACTTGGTTGACTTGGATACCGCCGTCGATGTTCGTGATGGCACACACGACTCGCCAAGCCCAACTGAATCTGGTAAATATCTTATCACTTCTCGTCATCTGCTCCCATACGCTGTTGACCGTAGTGATGCGTATTTTATTAGTGAAGCCGATTTCAAGAAAGCCAATGAGAGAAGCAAAGTCGAATATGGGGATATTCTTTTTAGTATGATTGGAACAATCGGTATTATTTCATTCATAACAGACAAAGAAGTTGACTTTGCGATAAAGAATGTAGGTTTGTTCCGTACCTCT
>OGYL01003235.1_pt1 | contig 10717 bp, 6 predicted proteins | sample 1576541 | NCBI WGS metagenome assembly OGYL01 (sample SAMEA3541551, study PRJEB24748) | human gut metagenome | biome: human gut; feature: human-associated habitat; material: faeces | place: China | collected 2012 | reverse complement strand
GTCAGCGGCGCAGAGGGCTTTCAGAAATGGAAAAAAGTCTCGTCAGCGGCGCAGAGGGCTTTCAGAAATGGAAAAAAGTCTCGTCAGCGGCGCAGAGGGCTTTCAGAAATGGAAAAAAGTCTCGTCAGCGGCGCAGAAGGCTTTCAGAAATGGAAAAAAGTCTCGTCAGCGGCGCAGAAGGCTTTCAAAAATGGAAAAAAGTCTCGTCAGCGGCGCGGAAAGTAAAGAAATAGTAATTTTTAATCAATATCAACATGAAGGCAGTTAAAGTTTTTAAGACGATCAGTCTTACCCGTTTGTCTTTAGCGGAGCACGTAACGTTTATGCGCCGTATCTACGATGAGTTGATCTCGTTGTTGGATCGGTCCACGAAGCTGCATATTCCAGACGAGTTGATGGCGGAATTTCTTTCGTTCATCAATTTGGAAAGCGATTTGCTGAAAGAGACAAGACGGTTGTTGAATACCTCTACACGAGATGTGATCGACCGGGAACGCGACGATGTTGCGATTTATCTTTTGCAGGAAATAAAGAACGCAGGTCGTTCGCCCATCGTTACCAAGCAAAAAGCAGGTGTGGCACTGGGCCCGATAGCCGATGCGTATGTAGGAATCCAAAATGAGGCGCAGGACACGGAGACGGGTTCTATCCGCGGGTTGATCATCGACTTGCGCAAACCCGAGAACGCCCCACATGTCACAACCTTGGGCTTAGACGAGGTGGTGGATAAATTGGAGGAAATAAACGATCGATATGACAGTGAACGGAAGGCTCTGTCTGCCAAAACCAAGTCGGATCAGAAAGCGAACTCCCGCGAAGTACGTCCGCAGACGGATGCCATCGCTCTCCGTATTTTAGACTTGATTTACGCCAGCGAATTGCTTTGCGACGTGGAGTCGGGCGATTTGGCGTTTATTGAAGAAGAGATCGATAACATCAACATCATCATCGGCGAGTTTCGTACCCGTCATAATATGAGCCAAGGGCAGAAAAAGTCCAACCAAAAGGAAGATCCGGACTTGGAACTTAAGCCAGTGGAGCCGAAAGAGTAGAAAACGAATAACAATTAATGTACACTTGTTTAACCTAAATATAAAACTTAGGAAAATATGATTGAAAAAGTAAGTAAACTAGGATTGGCGTTATTGGGTATGTTATGTATTCCAGTAGCCGTGCAAGGAGAAACAGTTCCTGTTGGACCTATCAGTATGTTGTCTCAGCAAGATGGACAGATTTCAGGTGTGGTAAGTGACAAGGCGGGACCCGTAATCGGAGCTTCTGTGATTGTGAAAGGAACTACCAATGGTATAACAACCGATATGGATGGCCGGTTTTCTTTGGCTGGATTAAAGAAAGGGGATGTGATCCAGATCTCGTATATCGGTTATGTTACGCAGGAAATCAAATATACAGGCCAAGTATCTGTAGAGGTAACCTTGAAAGAAGATGCCGAAGCTTTGGATGAAGTAGTAGTTGTTGGTTTCGGTACACAGAAGAAGTTGAACTTGACAGGTGCTGTTACAGCTGTTTCGGGTGAGACGATGACTAAGCGTCCTGTTGTTAACACAGCAACCATGTTGCAAGGTCAGGTTCCGGGTTTGCGTGTTAATTCAGCTACAGGAGCTCCGGGTGATGAATCAACTTCATTCCGAATCCGTGGTCAGGGAACCTTTTCTAGTGCAGGATCAGACCCTCTAATTCTTGTTAATGGTGTACCTGGATCTATCACCAATCTAGACCCTAGCGTTATCGAAAGTGTTTCTGTATTGAAAGATGCTGCTTCTGCAGCTATTTATGGTGCACGTGCTGCTAATGGTGTTATTTTGGTGACGACAAAAGAAGGTGCAGATGTAAGTGATGGAAAAGCGCATATTGGTTATCATGGAAATGTTGGTCTTTATACACCAACACGAATGTATGATTTGGTAACCAATTCGGCTGAATACATGGAGTTATTTAATTTGGCTCAGAAAAATTCCGGATTAGGAAATGCGTACACACAAGAGCAGATCGATGCTTATCGTAATGGTGGAGGTAGTGCACAATATCCAAACTTTGACTGGTTAGACTATATGTTTAATACGGCTGTTGTGCAGAATCATAATTTATCTATTGCCGGAAATTCGGGTAAGACAACATACAATGTCGCATTGAATTTTGTGGATCAGCCAGGTACCTTGAAAGGGTTCGATTATCAGAAATACAATGCAACAGTAAACCTGACTTCTCAAATAACTGACTTTATTAAGATTGGAACTTATACCAGTTTAATGTATGGCGACCGTGAACAACCTCGTCAGGGACAGGATGATGTACTTTTGTCCACAATGTCTCAAGCTCCAACGTATATGCCTTGGTTACCTGATGATGGTTCCGGTGGAGTGAAATGGACATCTTCGGCATATCCATTTGAATCTCATAATAAGAATATGCCGGCTATTATAGGGACAGACACGAAGAAAACATTCCAGGATTTTGATATCAATGCACAATTGTGGTTGGAAGTCAATTTAGCAAAAGGCTTGACTTGGCATACAAAAGGTGCAGCCCGTTTACAATCAGGCAAGACAAAAGAATGGGGTGGTTCAGATATTCCTGTCTATAATTATCATACAGGAGAACAATCCGGTTTCTTAGATCGAGGAAGTAATGGTTTTACGCTGGAGGATACTCGTCGTTTTTATACCAATTTGTATACGTACTTGAAGTATGATTTTTCATTGGCCGATAATGCTCATAATTTCAATGTGATGGTTGGTTATAACCAAGAATCGGAGAAATACGAAAACATAAAAGCTTATCGAAAAGATTATGCATTTGATCTGCCAGTGATTAATGCCGGTTCTTCTGCTAATTGGTCAAATTCAGGAGGTGAAGAAGAATGGGCGATTATGTCTGTTTTTGGGCGTCTCAATTATAACTATAAGGAACGTTATTTGTTTGAAGCTAATATGCGTTATGATGGAACTTCCCGAATTGCATCCGAGAATCGGTGGGGTGTCTTCCCTTCATTCTCTGTCGGCTGGCGTGTGACAGAAGAAGAGTTCATAAAGAATTTGAATTGGAGCTGGCTGAACAACTTGAAGATCCGTGGATCTTGGGGACAATTAGGAAACCAGAACATCGGCTTATATCCATATCAAGCCATGATTGATAAGGTCACAAATTATCCGTTCGATAAAGCGAATGAGACGGTAGGATACCAACAGAAAGCATACGCTAACCGAGATATCAAATGGGAGACAACGACCATTACTGATGTTGGTGCGGATTTACAGGTATTCAATGGTTTGAACGTGACGTTCGATTGGTATAAGAAAGTGACATCTGATATTTTGAGAAGTTCTCAGGTATCTGGTTTGTTAGGAATGAGTGCGCCTACCATAAATAATGGTGAAGTTGAAAATAAAGGTTTTGAAATTGCCTTCAATTATAATAATATGATAACGGAGGGTGTTTTCAAAGGATTGCAATATAATGCAGGAATCTATTTTGATCGTGCAAGAAATAAATTGACCAAGTTTGGTGCAGAGGAAATAGATTCTTACTCTATCAAACGCGAGGGATTGCCTTATGATCAATATTATATGTTGGAGTGTATCGGGATTTTTGCAGATGAACAAGAAGTCGCAAATTCTCCAAAACAATTTAACGACAACACATTGCCTGGTGATTTGAAATACAAAGATCAAAACAATGATGGTGTGATTGACAATGATGACCGTATACCGATGGGTGGTCGTTTCCCGAACTTTGAATATTCGGTAAATTTAGGAGCGAGTTGGAAGGGTTTTGATATATCTTTGATCGGCCAGGGTGTAGAAGGTAAAAGTTTCTACACAAATGAATGGGGTATTTATCCATTCCGTCAAGGGTCTGCTCCTGCAAAAGAATATGTAGCAGGTATGTGGACGGAAGAGAATCCTTACAATGCGAAGTTCCCTAGATTATATTTTGATAATTTTGGAGGTAATAAAAATACGCGTCCGAACAGTTATTTCTTGCAAGACGCTTCTTATTTCCGTTTGAAGAACTTGACAGTAGGATATACATTGCCTAAACAAATTACAGATAAAATTAAAATGTCAAGAGTTCGTGTTTATTTCTCTGGAGATAATTTAGTGACTTTTACGAAGTTTTATGGACTGGATCCGGAGCGAAATGCTGATGGGCGAGCAGCTCAATATCCGCAAAACCGGATTTGCTCATTTGGTTTGAATGTTGAATTTTAATACATAGAAAAATGAAAAGAATAAATATCTATTTGGTATCGGCCTTGTTGATGGGTACAACAGTGTCATGTAGTGACTTTTTGCAGAAAGATCCTCCTTCTTCTCCATCCCAATCTATCTTTTGGCAAAAGAAAAGTGATTTTGATTCAGCTTTGGCAGGTACTTTCTCAATGATGTATGAGTGGCCGGGGGAAATGTCGCAAATTATACCTTGTTTCGATAATTTGACAGATAATTCTATATGTCAGCATAACGAAGATACCTATGGTAGATCACAGACTATAGCATTGGGCGATTTGGATCCTAATACAACAGGATATGTTTCATATATGTATTCACATTGTTATACAGGAATCGCTCGGGCGCATTTAGTTATGGAAAACCTGGCTTTGTATGAAGGAAGTGATATGACGGAGGCTGATAAGAACTTTATCATGGCTCAATGTAAGGCTTTGAGAGGTTATTTTTATTCGTGGTTGTATTTGTGTTACAAAGAAGTTCCATTGGTGACAAGTTCGTTGACGATGGAGAATATGTATCAGCCCAAATCGACTCGTCCGGAAATATATGCACAAATCATGAAAGACTTTGACGAGGCTATTGCTGCATTACCTGATAAGCCTTATTCTGATTCTCAAATGAGTGGATATTTTTCTCCAGGAGCATTAAAGGCATTTAAGGCTCGTTTGATGTTGAATGATGCTTATGATGAAAATGGTAAAGCAATTCCAGAGAAGATGAAAGAAATTGTTCCTTTATTGGAAGAAATCCAAGGTTATTCTTTAGCGGATCGGATGCGTGACAATTTTATTTCAGAAAAACAATTGGCTTCTCCTGAAATTATGTTTTCTGTTCGTTATTTAGCTCCCAATATAACGCATAGTATGGATTTGTATTATGGTAGCTGGACAACTTGTGGTGTAACGCGTGACTTAGTGGATGAGTTTGAATGTACAGATGGTTTAAAATGGGGAGAATCTCCATTAACTCAAGAAGTGGATGAAACTTTATTGAGTACAAACTCCATGGCTGATGATGCTTATAATGAACGTGAGAAATTATTTCAAAACAGAGATCCTCGTTTGCGTGAAACAGTAACCCACAGTGGCTATGCTACATTTCCTGATGAAGGGTATGAAGATAAAGGACGACTGAAATTAACAGATCAACAACAGACTGGTTTTGGTATGATGAAATATCTTCAACCAACAACAATAATGCCTAGTTATTCAACCATTTCAGATGCAGATGTTATCATTTTACGATATGCAGAAGTCTTGTTGATGATTGCAGAAGCTGAAAACGAAGCGAATGGACCTACTCAGAAAGTTTATGATGCAGTTAATGCTGTACGAACTCGGTCAGAAATGCCTCCTCTGCCAGATAATTTAAGTCAAGATGAAATGCGTGAACGTATCCGTCATGAATGGCGAGTTGAATTTGTATTTGAAGGACAACGTTATTTCCAATTGAAACGTTGGAAATTAATGGAAGAATTGGTAGATGGAGCTGTTGATCCGGCCTTACCTACTTATATAAAGGTATTCAAACCAGCTTTCTATTATTGGCCAATACCTCAAACAGAAATTGATAAAGCTGGAGGAGTTTTGGTTCAAGATCCCAATTATAAGTAAGTATTATTAATCAACTTTCACTACAATCTAATCCCGTTGGATTGTGGTGAAAGTTTATTTTTGTATAGACGTGATCAATGGAAGTGTGGATTATTTTATATAGAATTATTCAATAAGCAAGATATGAGGTACTTTTTGTTGATTGTCGTTGGTCTTATTTTTTGCCATAATATAATAGCCCAACCTGAAAAATGGGGATATTGGACAAAATGGGGTGATCAAGGAAATGGAACTTATCTAAATCCGATCATCCCTTCAGATTATAGTGATATTGATTGCATTCGTGTTGGGGATGACTATTATGCCATATCATCAACTATGCAATTTTCTCCAGGGATGACAATACTACATTCAAAGGACTTAGTAAATTGGAGAATTTGCGGAAATATAATTGCAGATTTAACAGAAATTTCTCCAGCATTAAATTGGGACCGCATGAATCGCTATGGTCGAGGTGTATGGGCGGGAACTCTACGCTATCATAATCATCGTTTTTATTTATACTTTGGAACTCCAGACGAGGGCTATTTCATGACATCTGCCAGCCAACCAGAAGGACCTTGGGAACCACTTACTCCCCTTCTTTCAGAGGCGGGTTGGGATGATTGTACTGTTATGTGGGATAAAAATGGAGAAGCCTGTTTTGTCGGTACTCATTTTGCAGATGATTACAAAACGTATTTATTTAAGATGTCAGCAGACGGAAAATGGATAGACCGGGAATCAGCTTTACTTATTAACTCAGGGAATGGGCGAGAGGCTAATAAACTTATAAAAGTGAATGGATGGTATTATCTGATCTTTAGTGAACACAAATCTGGTATTGGGCGATATGTGATGGCTAAACGTGCAAAAAACATGTTTGGACCTTACCAAGAAGAAAAACAACTAGCGTTGCCCTCTCGTGAAGCAATGGAACCTAACCAGGGTGGTATTATTCAAGGAAAAGATGGAAATTGGTATTTTCTTACCCACCATGGAACAGGTGATTGGAGTGGAAGAATCGTTAGTCTTTTACCTGTAGTTTGGGAAAATGAATGGCCTATTATTGGTAAATCGAAACATGGTATTGGTTCGATGGTTTGGTCTGGGAAATTACCATCCAAAGATGGTGATAAGTTCAAGATCCAAAGGAGTGATAACTTTAACAGTTCTATACTTAACTCACAATGGCAGTGGAATTATCAACCTCGGTCAGAAATGTATTCTTTGACTGATCGCCCCGGCTGGATGAGACTAAAAGCATTCCGACCATTAAAGCCGAATCAATTATTAAAGGCAGGAAATACTTTAACACAACGTTGCTTCCGAAAAGAAAAAAACGAAGTAGTTGTTAAAATGGATATTTCCAAGATGGCAAACGGACAAAGAAGCGGTCTTTGCCATTTTTCATCGCAACATGGAGCTATTGGAGTATTTAAAGAAGGAGATATTTACTTTCTTGAATTTCGGGAAAATGACGAAGTTAAAAGAATCAGAAAAATTAGGACGCAATATATATGGTTCAAATCCAATTGGGGATTAGATGGTGTTTCCTATTTTTCCTATAGTTTGGACGGGAAGTCTTTTTCAACCCTTGGTGCCAGTTATCAAATGGTGTGGGGTTTTTACCGGGGAGATCGCATCGGAATTTATTGTTTTAATGACGAAAGAGAAGAAGGATTCGTTGATATCGATTATTTTATGTATGAATAATCCTTCAAAAAAATTTTTTCACCTAATAAATATTAGAAGCCTATGAAAACTTTCATTTATATATTTTTATTGTGTAGCAGCTATTGTTGTTTGTTTGCTCAAAATAAAGTGATATATCCTTATGATTTAGATGTAAAAGAACATCCAGATCATTTAAGATATCATGTTAAAGCCCCAGATTATTCTGTATTTGATAATAAAACACAATTTATTGCTTTAAGAGACCTTTCAGGAGATAACTATAAGGAACGTATGTCTTTATGGGTTGACAAATATAAACTAGGGAATATATTGTGGGTGTCCTATCCATTGATTTATCAAGATAATTTGAAAGAGGTTGTTTCGGAAATAAAGAAGAGGAATTTATATTTATTTGATTTATGGGGCTACATTCCTGGTTCCGGTCCTGGTGGTTATTGGCAACAATTTGTTATTCCAGATGGTGTTCTTGATTTATTTAAAAATGAATTGGAAGAACGTTGGTTAGGTATGGATAATGGGGAACAAGATGGTCGTTATGTAGGAAGTTTTGCTCCGAGAATGTATCCTATGGGAAGTGATAGGAAACAACAATATTTTAATTTTCAACGTCATTTCCAAGAGATGGGAAACCAATTGGGTAACAAGTTGGCAACATTGGTTTCTTTGAATTTTGGACATTATTTTTTGAAGGAAGGTATTTATACATTGATAGGTGCTGAAACAGCTCAAGGACTTCCCAATTCTCAGATCTATTATTCATTTATACGCGGAGCAGGAAAGCAATATGGTGTACATTGGTTTGGAAATGCTTCCGTTTGGAACCGATGGGGTTGGAAGAATTATGATCCAAAGACTATTAGCTATGCTGAGAACGATTATGGCGCAGGTAATCCTTTAAAAGGAACATCTTTAAGTTTGCTAAAACGTTTGATGTATACACATTTATTCTATGATTGTGTGGCTGTTGGGTTCGAGGGCTCTATGGAAATAGATGAAAAGAGATTGAGTCCAATAGGCAAAATACAACAAGAAGCTGTAAAATGGTCTGAAAAGTATCAAGATCCCGGAACCATGTACACGCCTGTTGCTTTCATGACAGATTTCTTTTCAGGATGGTCTTTCCCCAGACATCTTTATTCTGGCGACGCCTATAAAGTTTGGGGAAATTTGCCTTATGAAAAATCGGATTATTTAACTGACAATATGTTGAATATCATATATCCGGGATATCAGGATGCTTCGTATTATCATGATGAAAGAGGTTTTATTACGCCAACTCCTTTTGGAGATATGGTCGATTGCCTTATGAGTGATGCTCCCTTGTGGGTACTTAAACAATATCCGTTGCTGGTGATCACAGATGAATTACAATCTAATATTGAGGTAAAAGACAAATTAAATGCGTATGTCCAAAATGGTGGTCATCTGGTTATAACTTCTGGTTCTTTGAAAAATTTACCCGATGGAATTGCAGGTATTCAAGTGAAAGGAGAAGTTAATGTAAGTTCATCCGTTGTCTATGGTGGAGAAACTATAAAAGAAAATGATTCTTTTGTCTTATCTGAGTTAGAACTACCTCAAAAAGCTACTGTTATTCAGACTTGTGGTGATGTCCCCGCTATTGTAGAAATAACTGAAGGAGCAGGAAAAGTAACGGTCATAGCTTCTCCTTTTGGTGTTTCAGAACATCCTCAATGTCCTCTTCCGGTTAAGATAAAAGAAGATCAACCATTAGACAAACCATATCCGATGTTAAAACACGTACAAGCATATATGGAAGATTTGTTTTCTACTCATACGTTGTTTGAAACAGATCCGAATTTGAGTCTTGTTACATGTGTGAAAAGTGCCAATGAGTATTCAGTTTTAATTACTAATAGCAGTTGGAATCCTTGTACATTTGACATCCGTTCAAAAATAGGGGAAATATCGTCTATTGAAGAACTGAAAATTAACCATGATGAAATGAAGGCTGTTGGATATACACCTAAAGTTGTATCTGTATCTCCAGGGAAAAATACGTCCACTATCATTGCCGGTGGAGGAACCAGAGCTTTCCGCATTAAAATAAAAAATCCAAAAGTCAGTGTGGCAGCCAAAATTTCTCCAGTACCCAATAATACAGGATCTGCATTAGTACTAAGAAATATTCGGAATATAAAAGAAGAGATATTATCTCGGCCCACATTTTTTGCTCATTATGATCGGGTAGTAATTGATTGGAGATATTTGGAAGAAAAAGAAAAGAATGTTCTGGCAGAAGAGTCTGGTTGGTTGAAACGCCAAAAACTAAAAATATCTGTTGATTTAACTTCCGGTTTAAACTTGTATCCAGATCTTCGAATAGTAAATAATGATAAAGTTTATTATGAGAAAAGTATGAATAGGATCAAGCAAATCATAGATAAGATGTCCATCTTGGGAAGTGATAAATTGATCATTTCATCTCAAAGAACAATAGAAAATAATTTTACAGAAGAGCAATTCAATAAATCTTTAGTTGAATCGTTTCAGATTATAGCAGATTATGCGAAAGGGAAAAATATTCAGGTCGTTTATCGTCCTTCTTACCGAAGAGCTGCAGCAGACGTTCAATCTGCTATTAGTACGGTAAAGCATGTAGAACGTCCGAATTTTTCATTGGCTCCTTCAATAGCCTTATTATTATTGGATAAAACAAATTTAGATAAGAATATTGAAGCATTAAAACAGACTGATGTATCAGATCTGATTGTGTCAGCTCCTCAATTTGATTTGCATCATCAGATATGGAATATGAATAGGCCCATTTATCAATATGAGGATAAAGAAGCTGTATTGAAAATTATAAATAGTTTCCCCAATATCCATCGGATCATGGATGGGCTTTATGATTCATGGGATGATGAATATTTGGATAGTAGGTTTTTAAATAGTAAATAGTGTGATATATAAAATGTATCAATGATATGAATAGAATTATTAGTAGTCTTTTCTTATTATGTTTGATTTTTCGACTACCGTGTAATGCACAACAAGAACGGATTAATTTGGCAGGATCATGGAAATTTTCATTAGATTCGACTAAGTTTGACTCAGAAATAAACTTGCCTGGATCAACAGATGAGGCAGGTATTGGACGCAGGAGCGAACCGGACTTTTGCTGGTCATGATCTGGCTGATAAATTTCTGCTT
>OGYL01003233.1_pt1 | contig 10721 bp, 6 predicted proteins | sample 1576541 | NCBI WGS metagenome assembly OGYL01 (sample SAMEA3541551, study PRJEB24748) | human gut metagenome | biome: human gut; feature: human-associated habitat; material: faeces | place: China | collected 2012 | reverse complement strand
TATCTTTATACTTCGCGTACCATGAATCCCAAACATCCGCATGAGTGGGCAGGAAACAAACGGTGGTGGTGCTGGTAAAATCATCGGTAGAATGTTTTCTGGTGAAACTTTATTTAGAAATAGTTATACGGCAAATGAAGATGGTTTAATTGCCTTTGCCTCAAGTTTTCCTGGAAAAATTGTCGCTATTGATGTAGAGCCTGGAAAAGAAGTCATCATTCAAAAATCTGCTTTTCTAGCTAGTGAAGAAAATGTAGAAACATCGGTTTTCTTTAATAAGAAATTTTCTTCTGGTATATTTGGTGGTGAAGGTTTTATTTTAACAAAGGTTTCTGGACACGGAACATGTTTTGTTGAAATTGATGGAAGTACCGTAGAATACAATTTACTACCAGGTCAACAAATGGTTATTGATACCGGTTATCTTGCAATGATGGATGCTACTTGTAAAATGGATATCCAATCAGTTCCTGGTTTAAAAAATAAATTTTTAGGAGGAGAGGGATTATTTAATACCGTGGTTACTGGTCCTGGTAAAATTGTGGTTCAAACAATGCCTATTTCAGCTGTTGCAAATTCACTTGCAAAATTTTTCCCTCAAGGTAAATAATGAAGAAATTGTTTTGTTTTGATATTGATGGTACTTTAAGAACAACCACAGATCATCAAATACCAGAAAGTACCATCAAAGCCTTAAATTTATTAAGAGAAAAAGGTCATCTTTTATTAGTATCTACAGGTAGAAGTGTTGATTCTTTAAAGAATACTCACATTTATGATACTTTTGCCTTTGATGGGTATGTATGCAATAGTGGACAAGCTTTATTAGATAAAAATTTAAAACTTATTCACAAAGAAAGTTTATCTACAACTGTTGTTTTAAAAGCTTTAGACGCTTCTAAAAAACACAACATTCCTTTAGCTCTTAAATGTACACCAAGAATTATTAATATGGAACCCAATGAAAATGTCATTCGTTCATGTAATTATTTCAATAATCCAATTCCCCCTGTTGGTAGCTATACCAATCAAGAAGTAGGTGCCATGATTGCTTATGGTCCTTTAGATTATGACTATCAAGAATTTAAAGATATTGAAGAACTTGATGTGATGGTAGGAGAAAGTAGTTATGCTGATATTACTATTAAAGGAATTTCTAAAGCAACTGGCATTGCTTATTTTATGAAGTTATGGAATATGAAAAGTTATGTGGCTTTTGGGGATTCTTTAAATGATGTTGAAATGTTTAAACATGCTTCTTTTTCGATTTGTATGGGACAAGGAAATAATGAGTTAAAGAAATTAAGTGATTTTGTGACAACTTTTATTGATGAAGATGGTATTTATTATGCATGTAAAGAATTAGGCTATATCTAAAATAGCCTTTTTTATTTCGTCTAAGTTCTTACCTATTAAAAGTAAATCAAAGAGTTCTTCATATTGTTTGGTTGATAGATTTTCTAAAAAAATTGGATCTACATCAGAGAAGCGAATAAGGAAAAGTTTGAGAGCATTTCTTCTTGCAATCAGTTTTTTTGTTTTTCAAAAGAAGTATTTTATTGATTCATAAAAAGCCTCCTTCTTTCATTATAGAAAAATATATTTTTTTATAAATGGACAGATAGTCCAAAATACTCCTTAAAATTATGCCCAAAATAAAAATGGTCTTTCGACCATTTTTTAATTATCTTAATTTTGTAATATCAATTAACGATGGCACACCATGTTTACGTTTTTCAAGTGAATCAATAAGTGCTTTTGCTGTATCAAGTGAAGTATAAATTGGAATACCAGCTTCTACAGCAAAACGTCTAATTAAGAAACCATCTTTTAAGTTATCATTTCTTGTTGGAATATCGATAACTAAATCTACTGTATCCGTAAACATTAAGTCAAAGATTGTATTTGTTTTTTCACATATACGGTTAACAAAATGTACAGGTACATCATGTTCTTTTAAGAATTTATATGTTCCTTCTGTGGCATATAAATCATAACCAAACATATAATATTGTTTAGCGATTGGTAAGAATTCTTCTTTAGAAGAATCTTTAATTGTACAAATGATATTCTTTTTCTTAGGTAATTGAATACCTGTTCCCATGAATGCTTTATAAATAGCTTCATCTAAGTTTTTAGAAATACCTAAAACTTCACCTGTTGATTTCATTTCAGGTCCTAAAGAAATTTCTGCACCTTTGATTTTTTCAAATGAGAACACTGGCATCTTAACTGCAATTGTTTCTTTTTCAGGAACAATACCATAAGAATATCCTTGTTCTTCAATTGTATGTCCCATAATAGCTTTTGTAGCAATAGCTACAATTGGGATATCTGTAACTTTTGAAATATAAGGAATTGTTCTTGAAGATCTTGGGTTAACTTCAATAACATAAACTTGATCTTCATAAACAATGAATTGAATATTGATTAATCCAACAACATGTAATGCTTTAGCAAGACGTTTAGTATAATCCACAATAATTTCTTTAATTTCAGGTTTGATTTTTTGTGGTGGGTAAACAGAAATACTATCTCCCGAGTGAACTCCCGCACGTTCAACATGTTCCATAATACCTGGAATTAAGATACCATGTCCATCACAGACTGCATCAACTTCAACTTCTTTACCAGACAAGTATTTATCAATTAAGATTGGATGTTCTTGATATTGTCTATTAATGATTTTCATGAATTTTTTAATATCACCATCATTTAAGGCAATTTCCATACCAGCGCCACCTAATACATAAGATGGTCTTACTAAAACTGGATATCCTAATTTATTAGCAACTTCAATTGCTTCTTCTGCAGTAAAGACTGTTGAACCTCTTGGACGATCAATATGACATTTTTCAAGAATTTCATCAAATCTTTCTCTATCTTCTGCAGCATCTACATCATCGGCATCTGTTCCTAAAATTTTAACACCCATATCTGTAAGTGCTTTGGTAAGTTTGATAGCTGTTTGTCCCCCAAATTGAACGATTGCTCCATCTGGTTTTTCAATGTCTACAATACTTTCTACATCTTCAGCAGTAAGTGGTTCAAAGTATAAACGATCAGCAATATCAAAGTCTGTTGATACTGTTTCAGGGTTGTTATTAACAATGATTGTATCGTATCCAGCTGCTTTTAAAGCCCATACACAATGTACTGAACAGTAATCGAATTCAATACCTTGTCCAATACGAATTGGTCCTGATCCTAAAACCATGATTTTTTTCTTTTCTCTTTGTGGTTCTACTTCGTTCACTCCACCTTGAATTGAATAGTAATAAGGTGTTTGTGCATCAAATTCTGCCGCACATGTATCAACAACTTTATAAGCTGCCACAATATTATTATCTTTACGCATTTGATGAATTTCTTGTTCTGTTTTTCCAGTTAATTCAGCAATGACTCTATCTGGGAATTGTAATCTTTTTGCTTGTTTTAATAAATCAACTGTTAATTCTTCTGTTTTAATTCTTTCTTCCATTTCTACTAAATGTTTGATTTTATCAATGAACCAAACATCAATTTTAGTAATTTCATGGATTTCTTGTTCAGTAATTCCTTTTCTTAATGATTCAGCAACTGCAAAGATACGTTGATCATCAACATCTTTTAATTTTTGTTTTAATTCATCATGTGTTAATTTTGTAAAGGCATCTAAGTGTAAGTAGAAAACATTTTGTTCAAGAGAACGTAAAGCTTTCATTAAAGCTCCTTCAAAGTTATTACAGATTGACATAACTTCTCCAGTTGCTTTCATTTGTGTTCCTAATTTTCTTGAAGCATCAACGAATTTATCAAATGGCCATTTAGGAATTTTACATACCACATAGTCTAATGTTGGTTCATAAGAAGCATATGTTTTACCTGTAACGGCATTTTTGATTTCATCTAAAGTATATCCTAAAGCAATTTTAGCTGCTAATTTAGCAATTGGATAACCTGTTGCTTTAGAAGCTAAAGCTGATGAACGAGAAACACGAGGGTTTACTTCGATAACACAGTATTCAAAACTATTTGGATTTAAAGCGTATTGAACGTTACATCCACCTTCAATATTTAAAGCTGTAATAATATTTAAAGCTGATGAACGTAACATTTGATATTCTTTATCAGATAATGTTTGAGAAGGTGCCACAACGATACTATCACCTGTATGAACCCCAACAGGGTCTAAGTTTTCCATGTTACATACAGTAATGCAGTTCCCTGCACTATCTCTCATTACTTCATATTCGATTTCTTTCCATCCAGCAATACATCTTTCAATTAAACATTGACTTACTCTTGATAGACGTAAACCATTTGAACAAATATCATGAAGTTCTTTTTCATTATTTGCGATACTTCCACCAGTACCACCTAATGTATAAGCAGGTCTTACAACAACTGGATAACCAATTTTTTCTGCAAATTCTAAAGCATCATTAACATGGTTAACAACGATGGATGCAGCACATGGTTCGTTAATTCTTTCCATTAAGTTTTTAAATTCTAAACGATCTTCTGCAAGTTTGATTGTATCTGTATTTGTCCCAATTGTACGAACATTGTGTTCTTCTAAGAATCCTTCATCCGCTAAAGCCATAGCGATGTTTAATGCATTTTGTCCACCTAATGTTGGTAAAATGCTATCTGGTTTTTCTTCCATGATTAATTTTTTAACAACAGGTACAGTTAATGGTTCGATATAAACTTTATCTGCGATATCACCATCTGTCATGATAGTTGCTGGGTTTGAGTTAATTAAAACAACTTCTACCCCTTCTTCTCTTAAAGCTCTACAAGCTTGAGTTCCAGCATAATCAAATTCTGCTGCTTGACCAATGATGATAGGCCCTGAACCGATAACTAATACTTTTTTTATACTTAAATCTCTTGCCATCTTATTTTACCTCCATCATTTTTTCAAATTCATCAAATAAAGCATCTGTATCTAATGGACCAGCACATGCTTCTGGATGAAATTGTACTGTTTTAATATTTTTACCCATATATTCAACACCTTCGATTGTTTGGTCATTTACATTAATAAACCAAGGTTTTGCAATATTACGATCAATAGAATCATCACAAATTACATAGTTATGATTTTGTGTAGAAATATAAACACGACCTGTATTTAAATCTTTAACAGGATGATTTGCACCATGGTGTCCATATTTTAATTTTTCAGTTTTAAATCCATGAGCTAAAGCCATCAATTGATGTCCTAAACAGATTGCAAAGATTGGTAAACCACTTTCAGATAGTTTTTTAACTTCTTTAATGATTTCAACATTTTCGCTTGGATCTCCAGGACCATTTGATAACATCACTCCATCATAGTTTTCTTCAATGATTGTACTTGCAGGAGTAGATGCTGGATAAACTGTGACTTCTATATTTCTATTTGCTAATGATTTAGCAATATTTTTCTTAGCACCAAAGTCTAATAAAGCAACTTTTCGATTTCCTGTTCCTACTTTATATGGTTTGTCACATGTTGTTTTTTCAACGACACCAGTTACTTTAAAGTTATGTATTTTTTCCATCACTTCACTTAAATCATCATATTTTGTTGTTGTAATCATTCCATTCATACAACCTTTATTTCTAATGATTTTAGTTAAATGTCTTGTATCGATTCCTTGAATACAAGGAATGTCATGTTCAATTAAATAATCTTTTAAATCAATATTTTTTCTAAAATTACTTCCAAGTCTAGCAAGTTCATTCACTACAAATCCTTCAACATAAGGTTTTGTAGATTCTTGATCTTCTAAACATACTCCATAGTTTCCAATTAATGGATATGTCATAACAACTGATTGTCCTGCATAGGAAGGATCCGTTAATACTTCTACATATCCTGTCATTGAAGTATTAAATACAAATTCACTGACAACTTCTTTGTTAGCCCCTACGCTTTCACCTTCAAATACGTTTCCATCTTCTAAGATTAAATAGGCTTTCATATATTTTCCTCCTTTTTTTTGTTATAAAAAAACATATCAATTAAAAATGATATGTTAGAAACAATGAGAATATAAAAATGAGGTACTCGTATTCAATTGTAAGCAATCATATTTGACACTTTGTTGTAACATAGCCCTCATCTCCTTTTGTTCTTGAATAGTATAGTAGATTTGATAACATTTTTCAACACTAATTTATAATTTTTTATTATTCTGTAATTTTATTTTATTAACAATTTTTTAGTATAAGAAAAAAGAGATTTTTCTCTCTTTCTATGATTGAAAATACTTTTCTATTTCTTTTACTTCCTTTTCAGGTATTTCTAATAAGTTAATTGCTTCTTTAAATGACATTTGTAATCCTATCATTAGTTTTTTACATGCGCTATATTCTTTTCTTTACGTTCTATTTGTTTGCCTTCATTTCTTGCTTCTAAGGCAATGCTTTCACCTAAATCACAAATATCTTTAACCTCACTTTCTATTTTCTTTGTATCATTCTATAATTCTTTGTTTCCCATTATAATCTAATACATTATTTAAAAAGGCCATCAATGGTGTCAATAATTCATCATATACTTACTTTTTATTTAAATCATGTTCTTTGTTTGAGTATACCACAAGAATAACTTCCTTGTCATAAACTTCTTTTTCTTCTACTGTTGCTCCACAAATAATCCTTTCGTTTGTTTCATAGGCATTCATATGACCATCTTTTCTTTTAGGTGCCTTTAGCATGATTCACAAAGAATAGATCTTCTTCATTCCATCATAGTTTTTATCATCATACTCTGTTTCCAATTATCCTGACACTATCTTGGAGACATAAGCATAGCCACTAGTAATAACAGAATATCCTTTTTGTATTTCTAAATTTAAATAGACTCGTATATTCTTTCCATCTTCTTGTGGCACATCAATATAACACAAAATATCATAATAAACCACGCCTTCATCTTTGATAAAGCCTTCCTTATCTACAAGATGAAAATGTGGATTGACCATTCTATCACCTATATGTACTCCTTTTATTAGTCTTCTAATTTCTTCAAAACTTAAATACTTTGCTTCATCTACAACTACCTTTATGATTCTTGATAATACTTCTTCATTTCCTATGATCATCTTGTATAAATGATCATACATTGTTGTTTGTTTACTTGTTGTTATTTTATTTATTTTGTCCATAAGTAGTCCTCCTACTTATCTGTTCTTTTTTGAAAAAAATAAAAAAATTGTTAGGAAATCAGATAATTTCCTAACAATCATGTATCTTAGTCTTTAATAGCTTTATGATATTCTTGAAGCGATTTTACTTCATGTGTTCCATGAATTTCAGCCTCTAAGATACCTTCTACAGCTGCATTTGCAGCAGCAATGTTTGTCATGTATGGAATTTTCATTTTAATAGCTGTTTTTCTAATATAACTATCATCATGTGCAGATTCTTTACCATGTGGCGTATTGATCACCATATCAAGTTCACCATTTGTAAGAGCATCTACAATATTTGGACGACCTTCTTTGATCTTTTTAATTTTGATAGCTGGAATATTATTGCTATTGATTAATTCAAATGTTTTACCTGTAGCCACAATTTCAAATCCTGCATCATAATATTTTCTAGCAAGAGCAACAACATCTTTTTTATCTCTATCAGAGACAGAAATTAAAACACGCCCTGATGTTGGTAATTTTGTTTGAGTAGCTTCTTCAGCTTTAAAGATAGCCGCTCCATAAGAATTAGCTAAACCTAATACTTCTCCTGTTGATCTCATTTCAGGCCCTAGAATTGGATCAACTTCAGGGAACATATTGAATGGGAAAACAGCTTGTTTTACACCAATATGAGGAATCTTTCTATCTTTTAAATCTTTAACAGGTGATGGTCTACCTGTAAGTTCACGCGTAACGATATCTGTTGCAAGTTTTACCATGTTGATGTTACATACCTTAGATACTAAAGGTACTGTTCTTGAAGCACGTGGATTTGCTTCTAAAACATAAACTTTATCATCAGCAATGGCATATTGCATATTCATTAAACCACGAACATTCATTTCTTTAGCAATTTTCTTAGTATATTCTTTTATTGTTTGTACATGTCTTACTGGAATATGTTTAGATGGTAAAATACATGCTGAGTCCCCTGAGTGAATACCAGCAAGTTCAATATGTTCCATAACAGCAGGTACAAAAACATTTTCTCCATCAGAAATAGCATCTGCTTCACATTCCATCGCATCATTTAAGAAACGGTCAATTAAGATGGGACGATCAGGTGTTACCCCAACAGCAGCAGCCATGTATTGTTTTAATGATTCATCATCATAAACAACTTCCATTCCTCTACCACCTAATACATAAGATGGTCTTACCATTAATGGATAACCAATTCTTTGAGCAATTTCTAAAGCATCATCAACTGTAACTGCCATTCCTGATTCTGGCATTGGAATTTCTAGTTTTTCCATCATTTCATTAAATAAATCACGATCTTCAGCCATATCAATAGTTTCAGGTGTTGTTCCTAAAATATTTACACCATTTTCTTTTAATTGACTTGCAAGATTTAATGGTGTTTGTCCACCAAATTGAGCAATAACTCCTAGTGGTTTTTCTTTTTCATGAATACTTAAAACATCTTCTAATGTTAATGGTTCAAAATAAAGTTTATCAGATGTATCATAATCTGTTGAAACTGTTTCTGGGTTACAGTTGACAATAATTGTTTCAAAGCCTAATTTCTTTAAGGCAAGAGAAGCATGAACACAGCAATAATCAAATTCAATACCTTGACCAATTCTGTTTGGTCCCCCACCTAAAATCATGATTTTCTTATTATTTGAAACTTCATCTTGATCTTTTCCATTATATGTAGAGTAATAATAAGAACTATCTTTTGTACTTGATACATGAACAGGTTCCCAGACTTGATGCATACCCATAGCTAATCTTTGATTTCTAATTTCTTTTTCTTCTACATCTAATAACTTAGAAATATATTTATCAGCAAATCCATCTTTCTTTGCTTGTTTTAAAACGTCATCTGGTAATTGATTTCCTTTATAAGAAGCAATTTTTTCTTCTTCTTCAACGAGTTCTTTCATTTGTTCAATGAAATAATGTTTAATTTTTGTAAGTTCAAATAATTCATTAACAGTAGCTCCTTTTCTTAAAGCTTCATACATAATGAATTGTCTTTCACTTGTTGGATTAATTAATAATTTTAATAATTCATCTTTAGATAAATCATTAAAGTTCTTTGCATATCCTAAACCATAACGTCCTGTTTCTAAAGAACGAATTGCTTTTTGGAAAGCTTCTTTATAAGTTTTACCAATACTCATAACTTCCCCAACAGCTTTCATTTGTGTACCAAGTTTATCTTCAGCCCCTTTAAATTTTTCAAAAGCCCAACGAGCAAACTTAATAACAACATAATCCCCATCAGGATAATATTTATCTAACGTTCCATATTTACCACAAGGAATCTCATCTAATGTAAGTCCAGCCGCTAACATTGCTGAAACTAAGGCAATAGGGAAACCGGTCGCTTTAGAAGCTAAAGCAGATGAACGTGATGTTCTTGGATTGATTTCAATAACAACAATACGATCTGTTACTGGATCATGAGCAAATTGAACATTTGTACCGCCAATAACTCCAATTGATTCAACAATACGATAAGCTTGTTCTTGTAAACGATCTTGTACTTCTTTAGAAATAGTAAGCATTGGTGCACTACAGAAAGAATCTCCAGTATGTACTCCTAATGGATCAATATTTTCAATAAAACAAATTGTAATCATGTTATTTTTAGCATCTCTTACAACTTCTAATTCCAATTCTTCCCAACCTAAAATAGATTCTTCAATTAAGCATTGGTGTACTAAACTTGCTTGTAAACCTCTATTGACAACTGTTTTTAATTCATCAACATTGTAAACAAGTCCTCCACCTGCTCCACCCATTGTATAGGCAGGTCTTACAACTACTGGATATCCTAATTTATCAGCAATAGCTAAAGCTTCATCAACCGTATTTGCAATTTCACTTCTTGCCATTTCAATACCAAGTTCATTCATGGCTTTTTTGAATTCTAAACGGTCTTCTCCACGTTCAATAGCATCTACTTTTACCCCTAATACTTGAACGTCATATTTGTCTAAAACTCCGGCATTACTTAATTCAGAACATAGATTTAAAGCTGATTGTCCACCTAAGTTAGGAAGTAAAGCATCTGGTCTTTCTTTTTCAATGATTTGTGTTAATCTTTCTACATTCAATGGTTCAATATATGTCACATCTGCAGTTTCTGGATCTGTCATAATTGTAGCTGGGTTAGAATTGACTAAAACAATTTTATACCCTAATCCTCTTAATGCTTTACAAGCTTGTGTACCTGAATAATCAAATTCACATGCTTGACCAATAATAATCGGTCCTGAACCAATGACTAATACTGTGTTAATATCTTCTCTTTTTGGCATCTTTAATCCTCCTTTTGATTGTAAAAAAAACATATCTTAGAAAAGATATGTTTCAAATTAAAAAATAAAAAGCGAAAAAGGGCCCATGTCTTTATATTGAATTGTCATAAGTAGATCTTTTTTCATAATGGCCTCCTATAAGCAATTTCGCTCTATCCATAGAAAGATTATATAAGATAATGATTGGGAATTAAATAAATTAAAATATAATTATCATACTAATTTTTTATTTCCATACCAAATAATATCCTTGCCAATTCTTTTTAAGTTGAGC
>OGYL01003231.1_pt1 | contig 10724 bp, 9 predicted proteins | sample 1576541 | NCBI WGS metagenome assembly OGYL01 (sample SAMEA3541551, study PRJEB24748) | human gut metagenome | biome: human gut; feature: human-associated habitat; material: faeces | place: China | collected 2012 | reverse complement strand
GACGCTTTTTTTGCAGCGGTGGCGGCAATTGCCGGCAGAATGTATCGTTTTATGGAAGTGTGCGGAAAATTCCCCGCATTTTTGGGCGGATGGATCTGTCCGCCCGCAGGATGCACTGGTTTTTTATGGGGACTCTGGAGAATTCGCGGCTCCCCAACGGGCCGATGTGGGCATCGGCCCCTACGACCAAGTGGGAAAATGTATACGAATTCGCCGAATGGCCGTCGCTTTTTGCCGCCGCCTGCCGCTTGACCTCCTCTTGGGTAAGAAAAATGCGTGACTGTAACAGTCACGCATTTTTGCTGTTTGAAATAATCTCTGTTAAGCCGGAAGGCATTTATCTGGTCAGCGCGGCGGTATCCTGCGCGATCATGAGTTCTTCGTTGGTCGGAATGACCCAAACAGTGACCTTGGAGTCGGGCGTAGAGATCACGACCTCTTCGCCGCGAAGCTTATTCTTCTCCGGGTCAAGCTTGACGCCGAGGTATTCCAGACCGTCGCAGATAGACGCGCGCATGGAGCCGGAGTTTTCGCCGACACCAGCGGTAAAGACGATGCAGTCCACGCCGCCAAGAGCCGCGGCATAGGCACCGATATACTTGCGGACTTCGTAGGCAAACTTGTCGAGCGCCAGCTGTGCAGCCTCGTTGCCCTTCTCAGCGGCGGCATCCAGATCGCGGAAGTCGGAGGAAACGCCGTCGGACAGGGCCAGAACGCCGGATTTTTTGTTGAGCATGGTCAGGCAGTCGTCGGCGGACATATTGTACTTGTTCATAATGAACTGTGCAACGCAGGTGTCGATATCGCCCGCGCGGGTGCCCATCGGGACGCCAGCCAGAGGGGACAGGCCCATGGAGGTATCCTGGCACTTGCCGTCCTTGACAGCGGACAGGGACGAGCCATTACCCAGATGGCAGACGATGACGCGGTGTGCGTTCTCTACGCCGCCCATCAATTCGATGCAGCGCTTGGAGACGAAGCGGTGAGACGTGCCATGGAAGCCGTAGCGGCGCAGATGGTCTTCGGTGTAATACTTGGTAGGAATGGCATAGCGGTATGCCTTCGGGGGCATGGTCATATGGAACGCGGTGTCGAACACGGCGACCTGCGGCTTGCTCGGCATGGCCTTTTCGCATGCTTCAATGCCCATGAGGTTGGCGGGATTGTGCAGCGGGCCGAGGGGGATGCAGTCGCGGATGGCCTGCTTGCAGGCCTCGTCGATGATGCAGCTTTCAACAAACTTGTCGCCGCCGTGCAGAACACGATGGCCGACAGCGTCGATCTCATCGACGGATTTGATCACACCGTATTCCGGATCGACCAGAATGGACATAACGGCCTCGATCGCCTCCTTGTGCGTCGGCATCGGAATGTCCTTTTCATACTTCTTGCCGCTGGCCGGGACCTTGTGGGTCAGACGGCCGTCCAGACCGATGCGCTCACACAGCCCCTTGGCGGTGACGTCGCCGGTGTCCGGGTTCATGAGCTGGTACTTGAGGCTGGAACTGCCAGCATTGATAACCAGAATGTTCATACTTCCATTCACTCCTGTATTTCTTTTTTCAATCATTCGTGTTACTATATCACATAGCTATTGTTCATCATACAACAAAAGCCAAACAGAAACAAGGGCTTTACAAGATTTTTTTACCGGAGGTCATTCCATGCAGACGGTCGGCGTGATCTGTGAATACAATCCCTTTCATCTCGGCCACGCGCGGCAGCTGAGCCTGATTCGGCAGCAGCTGGAACCGGAGACGGCCATTGTCTGCCTGATGAGCGGAAACTATGTCCAGCGTGGAGAACCTGCCATTTTTGACAAGCGCGTCCGGGCACAGGCGGCGGTGGAAGCCGGGGCCAGTCTCGTACTGGAACTGCCGGTCACATACGCGCTGCGCTCGGCAGAGGGCTTCGCCGCAGGCGGTGTGCACATCCTATCGCAGCTGCGCTGCGGCTTTCTCAGCTTCGGCTGCGAATCCGGGGACGGAGCCGCAATTTTCCGCGCAGCGGAAGTCTCCTGCTCGGTAGAATTTGAGCAGGCGCTGCACGTCTGCATCCAGACCGGCCTCAGCTACGCCGCCGCGCGGCAGCGGGCACTGGAAGCGCTCGGGCAGGATGGGCAGCTGCTGACAAGGCCGAACGACATTCTGGCCTTTGAATACTGCCGCGCAATCCTCACGCAGAACAGTCACATGCACCCGTTGGCCGTTCTGCGTCCCGGCGATTATCATGCAGATGCGCCGGATGCGGAACATCCGTCCGCCACGGCGGTACGGCAGCTGATTTTGTCGGGCGGAGACTGGCGGCAGTACGTTCCGGCAGCCTGCACCTATGAAAACGCGGTTCCCCACGCACTTTTGTGGGGCGAGAAGGCCCTGCTCGCGCGTCTGCGCGGCATGGAGCAGGCAGACTGGGTACAAGCCGCACACGGCTCTGAGGGTCTGTGGTCAAAGGTTTGGAAGGCCGTGCAGGCGCAGCCGGACTATGAACGCGTTCTGGAAGCGTCAAAATCAAAGCGCTATCCGCGTACACGGCTCCAGCGGCTGCTGCTGTGCGCGTATTTGGGTATTGACACGCAGACGCTCCTGCGCGAAGCGCCGTATGTGCGCGTGCTGGCATTCGATGAAATGGGCCGTACCGTTTTGCGGCAGGCCAAAAAAGACGCGCGTCTCACGCTCGTCAATGCGGGCCAGACGCCGCCGGACGAAGTCTATTATGCGCTGGAGCGCCGCTGTGCAGCGCTTTACGGCCTGTTTGCCATGCAGCCGGAACTTTTTTCGGAACAAGTTGCACGGATCTATCAAAAGCCTCTGGGACCGGCATAGACCACGAAAACGGACATCCCCGAAAAGTAGGGATGTCCGTTTTTATGCAGCATCAGTCCGGCCAGAGGCGTTCTTCGTAGACGCCGGCGGCCTTGAGCGCACAGATCGCTTCCTTGACGGAGGCCAGATCCTCGCGGTAGGTCACGCCGTGCCATACCTCCTCGCAGGGCAGCACGCGCACGCGCGCTGTCCCTTCCTCCAACTGCTGGTTTACGACACTCGGGAGGTAAAACTCACGCTTCAGCGGATCCAGCGGAACCTCTTTCTCAAAAAACGCACCAAGCCGTGTCCAGAACTCCGAAACAGTCGGCTGGGTAAAGCCCCAGATGTTCATGGAGACAATGGTATCGCCCGGCAGATCGACAAAGTGTTCGCCGTCCTCGGTATAGGCGGCGTGGTCGCCACGCTGGTAAATCTTTGTCTGCTCGGTGATGCCCATGAGCATGCCGTTTTGGACCTCGCACACGCCGCGCGCCACGGAGCCGAACTCCGTCACGGTATTGCGCACCCGATAGCCGACCATGGCGTAGCAGTGCTCGTCGTCGTTCGTACGCAGAAACTCATAGATCTCGCTGAATGCTGTGCGTCCGTAGAAGTCATCGGAATTGATCACGGCAAACGGCCCGTGCAGCACGTTCCGGCAGCAGGCAATGGCCTGTCCCGTGCCCCACGGCTTGACACGCCCGTCCGGGACAGTGCAGCCCGCCGGGATATCTGTCAACTCCTGATAGATATATTCCACGTTAAAAAACCGCTCCATGCGGTTTCCGATGCGTTCACGAAAGAGCGCGTCGTGTTCGCGCTTGATGATAAAGACAAGATCGCGGAACCCCGCGCGTCTTGCGTCGTACATCGAAAAGTCAATGATGCTGTGCCCCTCCTTGTCAACGGGCTCCATCTGCTTGAGCCCGCCGAAGCGGCTGCCCATTCCAGCGGCCATAATGACAAGTTTCGGTGCTTGATTCTGCATGTGAAATGCCTCCTGCAAGTTACTGCCTCTATCGTATCGGTTCCGACAGAAGATTGCAAGCCCTTTTCGCAGGAAATTTTGCTTCCGACACGAATGGCTTGCGAGCGGCGCGCATTTGTGGTACACTATGTAAAATCTAGGTTAAATCCAAATATGAAACGGGGTGAATGATATGCGTCTGTCTTCTCTGATTGCCAATGCCAGTCCGGTCGCGGGCATCATTATCTCCGTCGCGCTGATGCTGTTTTCCGGATTTGCGATGACGCGGCTGACGAAGCTTGCGCGGCTGCCGAACGTGACCGGTTATATTCTTGCCGGTATTCTCATCGGGCCGTATGTGCTGAATCTCGTGCCGCAGCGTATCATTGACGGCACAGATTTTCTTTCCGATATTGCCCTCGCATTCATTGCGTTTTCAACGGGCGAGTTCTTTAAGCTTCCGGTCTTGAAGAAAAGCGGCATGAAGGTCGTCTGGATCACGGTCTTCGAGGCGGTTCTGGCTTCGGTGTTCATTTTTATCCTGACATATTTCATTCTTCGGCTTGATCTTGCGTTTTCCATTGTGCTTGCAGCCCTCGCTTCGGCGACGGCACCGGCATCCACAATGATGACCATCCGGCAGACTGGCGCAAAGGGTGATTTCGTCGATACGCTTCTGCAGGTCGTGGCACTGGACGACGTGGTGGGGTTGGTCCTTTATTCTATCGCAATTTCCATCGCGCTGGCTTCCTTAAGCGGCGTGAGCGGATTCTCGTTCGAGACGCTGGGAAATCCGGTGCTGCTGAATCTTCTGGTTCTGCTGCTTGGCAGCATATTCGGGCTTTTCATGAAGCTTCTCATGCCGCAGAAGCGCTCGAAGGATAATAAGTTGATCATCTCCGTCGCGCTGCTGTTCGCGTTCTGTGGTGTGTGCGCGCTGCTGGATCTTTCGCCGCTGCTCGGCTGCATGGTGATGGGCACGGTTTATACAAATATTGCGGACGATGATAAACTCTTCAAGCAGCTGAACTATTTCAGTCCGCCGCTTCTGCTGCTGTTCTTTGTCCGCTCCGGCATGTCGTTCCAGCTGGACGCGTTGATCTCTCCGGCTGGAGCCTTAGACGGCGTACCGCTGCTGGTGATTGGTGCAAGTTATTTCCTTGTGCGCATTCTTGGCAAATACGCAGGCGCATGGCTCGGATGCCGGCTTGTCAGAAAAGACAGGCTGGTGCGCAATTATCTGGGACTTGCGCTCATCCCGCAGGCAGGCGTAGCCATTGGCCTTGCGGCGCTTGGCGCCAGAACGCTTGGCGGCGCGATGGGCAGCGACCTGCAGACCGTTATCCTTGCTTCAAGCGTCCTATATGAACTCATCGGCCCCGGCTGCGCAAAGCTGGCGCTGTACTTATCCAAATCGTATTCGACAAAGCTGGAAGACGTCGTAGTCGTTGAGGAACTTACGGAAACAGGTGAGAAAAAGACCGACGTGCAGCTGCTCATCGAACGCATCCAGAAAATTCAGAAGGAACTTCCGGCACTGGACAGCGACATGTCGGAGGAAGAGGCCGCTTTTACCGAGGCGGCAGAGGAGCAGCTGGCCCAGACACAGGCGCAGCGCAGATTTTTCTATCTCAGGAGGTAAGAGCATATGAAAACAGATTGGATTGCGGGCTTTCTTGGCACATGGAGCACAGAACTGACGCTCGGCGCAATTTTGCTGCGTCTGGCGCTCAGTATGGCGCTGGCCGCCATCATCGGCTGCGAACGCTCGAGCAAGCGGCACTCCGCCGGTCTACGCACATTCATCCTCGTGAGCCTCGCCGGTACGTCCACAATGCTCATCGATCAATATCTTATGGACGTTCTGCCAATCACAATTCCGGTCCTGTCGGCGGCAGCCGTCATCGGCATCACGACGATCAGCGGAAACTCCATCCTTTTCAGTTCCAAAAACCAGATCAAGGGCCTTACGACCTCGGTCGGCCTCTGGTGCTGCGGCATCGTGGGGCTGGCGCTCGGCGCGGGGCTTTATACGCTGGCGCTGGTGCTGTTTGCAGCCCTGCTTTGCAGTATGTCAGGCCTGCCAGCGCTGGAGACGCACTTAAAAGACCGCTCGAACCACTTCGAGGTGCACCTGGAACTAAAAAACAAGCTTGATCTGCCGGATTTCGTCTCGACTGTCCGCGCGCTCGGTATCCGCATCGACGATATTGAGTCGAATCCAGCGTACTTGAACTCCGGTCTCAGCGTATTCACCGTCTCCTTTACCGTTGACAGTGCGGAACTTAAGCAATACAAAAAGCACGGCGAGATCATCGAGGCGCTCCGATCGCTGGATTATGTGTATTATATTGAGGAAATGAACTGAGCGCAAAGAGCCGCCAGCGGTCCTGCTTTTTCTCCCGAAAGAGAAAAAGATGGAGGAAAAACGTGTTTTGACGCGTTTTGTGCGTGCTGCGGATACAATTCCGGAAAGAACCGGTTTTTGTATTTTTTGAAAGACTTACAGATATACGAAAAGCCTCCCCTTGTCGCATGCTGTGCGGCAAGGGGAGGCGGCATTTTCGGAGCAAGGGCGGACGAGATAGTCAGCAGCGTGCGGAGCGGTTGGAAATATGCAGTGCAGATACCTTTCAGTCAGCCTCCTGCGATTTAAAGAAGAACCTTTGAAGTGAGAATATGCGTTAAAACAGCCGTACAAGAAGCTGGGAGACAAGGACGACTGCGATCAGGGCGATGGGGTAGGTTGCGGCATAGGCGGAGGCGACATTGCTCGTTCCGGCGACGTGGATGAGCGTGCCGAGGGCGGGCGTGGAGGTCATGCCGCCGGTGATGGAGCCGAGAATGTTCAGCAGGTTCATCTTCAATAGATGCTTTGCCACAACATAGCCCACGACCATCGGCAGAAGCGTCATAAAAATGCCGTAGACGAAGTAGATGGGCTTGAAATACCGCACGAAACTCATGCCGCCGGAGACGCCTGCGCCGATGAGGAAGACCATGAGGCCAAGCTCCCGGAACGTTTCCAAGACCTTCTGGCTCGGCATAAGATCGGCCCGGCCAATATGGCCGAAGTGACCGAATACCAGCGAGACGAGCAGTGCGCCGCCTGTTGTGGTGAGCGAGAAGAAGTTGAAGAACTTTATCGAGCCCAGCAGAATGCCGAACACAGCTGCAACAGCAAAGGGCGTGAAGCCGAAATCGTCAAACTCCAGCAGCTTTCCCTTGAACTTGGCAACGTCGCCTGTTTCCACATGCGTAATTTTTTTGCGTTCCTCATCCAGATCTGCATGAACGACGCGCGGCATCAGCTGCACAAACAGCACAACGCCAATGACGCCGAACAGATACGCAATGCCATAGCCGACCGTGACTGCGTCCTGATACTGGGCTGCAACAGCCTCTTTGGTTGCCGAGAACGCCGGAGTCGAGGTCAGACTGCCCGCGAGCAGGCCGGAGATCATAGCCGTAAGCTGGTTCGGGTCGTAGCCCGGCTGCCCGGCTTCAATCGCACGGCCGACGAGCAGACACAAAACTGCCGTAATGCCGCCGGAAAGAATGATCACGACGCCGAGCAGCACATAGGACTTGAAGTTGTGCTTCATGTTCTTGAAGAAGTTCGGGCCCGCGATAAAGCCGACCGAGGTCACGAAGAACACAAGGCCCAGATTTTCGATGATCTTCAGCGCCTGCGAGGCGTAGTTGATCTCTTCAATGACAAATTTGGAATTGAAGTGCGTTCCGGAGAACGCGCCGTAAATCAGCGCGATCACGAAAACGCCTGCCGTGCCGAGGCTGATGCCCTTGATGGTGATGCGCCCGAGCAGATACCCGACTGCCGCGATTCCGAATACGGAAAGCATCAGAAAATTCGCGGCATTGATGGTTGCACTCATCTCTTTTCTCCTCTATTTCTCCTTATTTTTCTGCGGGATGGATCTTTCTGGCGTAGTCCGGCAGCAGCTGCGGGGAAAGGCGGTGATCCGTTACACCGGCCTGCTGCTTTTCGGATTCAAACGCAGCAATATGGTCAAGCGTCAGTGCACCGACAGTCACGGATTTTGCCTTTTCTGCGGCATGCTGGCCCGCGTTGCGGCCAAAGACGATGACGTCAAGCAGACTGTTGCCCATCAGACGGTTGCGCCCATGGATGCCGCCTACGACCTCGCCTGCGGCAAACAGGTTTTCCACATCCGTCTGGCCATCTGCCGTAATGTGCAGACCGCCGTTTTGATAGTGCAGCGTCGGATAAACCAAAATCGGCTCTTTCCGGATATCAATGCCGTGTTTTGCGAACATGCGCATCATGGCCGGGATGCGCTTTTCAATCGTGCCCGCGCCGTTTTTCAGTTCGATCATCGGCGTGTCAAGCCAGACCGCCTGCCCAGCGGGAGTCTTGACGCCCTTACCGCGCTCGGTGCATTCACGGATGATGGAGGCAGCGGCCACGTCGCGCGTTTCGAGCGGGTTCATGAACACCTCACCGTCCGCATTCACGAGCATTGCGCCGACAGAGCGCACCTTTTCCGTGACCAGCGCGCCGTAGATCTGCGCGGGATAGGCCGCGCCTGTGGGGTGGTACTGAAGTGTATCGGGATAAAGCAGCTTCGCGCCCGCGCGGTAGCCGAGCACAAGGCCGTCGGCTGTTGCACCGTAGTGGTTCGAGGTGGGGAAGCCCTGATAGTGGAGCCGTCCTGCGCCGCCGGTGGCAAGAATGACGGTTTTCGCCTTCGCAACCAGCAGTTCCTTCGTCTCCATGTTCAAAAGCACCGCGCCTGCGCAATGGCCGTTTTCATCCTTGATGAGTTCGACGGCGGAGGTAAAGTCAACGACGGGAATGCCTCGATTGAGAACCTCGTCGCGCAGCGTGCGCATGATCTCAGCACCGGAATAGTCCTTGGCTGCGTGCATGCGCTTGCGGGACGTGCCGCCGCCGTGGGTGGTGATCATGGTGCCGTCGGGCGCTTTGTCAAATTCCACACCGAGCCCGGACAGCCACTGAATAGCCTCCGGCGCGTCCATGACGAGTTTATACAGAAGATCCTTCTGCGCAGCAAAATGGCCGCCGCCGTAGGCGTCAAGGAAGTGCTGGGCAGGGGAGTCGTTCGGCTTGTCGGCCGCCTGAATGCCGCCCTCGGCCATCATGGTGTTCGCGTCGCCCATGCGAAGCTTCGTGACGACCATGACCTTTACACCAGCCTTGTCGGCTTCAATGGCTGCGGAGCAGCCTGCGCCGCCGCCGCCGATGATGAGAACATCCGTCTCATAATCGGGCTTCGTCAGATCAAACTGCTCGTGCAGGATGCGCGATTCACCCTCCAGCAGTTCCGCCAGTTCCAGCGGAACCTTTTGGCCCTTGTTGGGGCCGAAGCGCAGTTCGGTAAACTGTTCGGCGCGGTAGTCGGGATGGAATTTTTTCAGCAGCGTGTCCTTTTCCTCCGCCGTCATGCGGCGGGGGTCCAGCTTCGCGTTTTCTTCGCGGGCCGCTTCCACCTTGCGGATGGAGGCCAGCATGTTAGAGTCCTGATACATGATATGCGTCCTCCTTACTTTTCAATCTCGCGGTGGTTGTAGAGTTCCTTGATCTCATCCAGCGGCTTTTCCATGAGACTTTCGATGAGCGCCTCAAATTTGCCGTCCTTGACCTCCTGCACGCGCGCGTCCAGATGCTCACAGTGCGGGGCAATGTACTTGCCGTTCAGACGGCGGGCCAGCATGGCGACCTGCGGGTGGGAGATGCCGGCCGGACAGCGGGACGAACATACGCCGCACATGACGCAGTCGAAAGATTCCTCGGCGCACTTGTCAAATTCGCCGCGCTGGGCATAGGCAATGTACTGCACTGCCTGGCTGCCCTGTCGTTCCTGTTCCCGGCAGCCGGACTTTGCCTCACCACATCCGGTATGGCTGTCAGCGCTGTCTTTGGAATGCCGGGCTGCATTTTTCTTTTGCTGATTAAATTGATTTGCCGGCTGTGATACGCTATAATAAAACATGGTTTATTATAAGCAGCTGTGGGCGTGCAGCGCGGCACAGCGGCAGGGTAGGTGGAAGAGATGGAAAAAACTGTATCAGCAGTATTGGTGGCGGCGGGCAGCTCGACCCGCATGGGTTTTGATAAGCTCAGCTTTGATCTGGGAGGCGAAACGGTGCTGCACCGCAGCATCCGCGCCTTTGCTCAGTGCCCGCAGATCACCGAGCTTGTGCTGGTGGCGGGCAAAAACCGGGAGTTTGTGGCGCAGCAGGCGGCGGATTGCCCAAAGCCTGTGCAGATCGTAGTGGGCGGGGCTACCCGCGCTGAGAGTGCAAAAAACGGTGTGCTGGCTGCGCACGGAGAGCTGGTGGCGGTGCACGATGCCGCCCGTCCCTTTGTGAGTGCGTCGGTCATTACGGCGGCGCTGGAAGCTGCTGCCCGGTGCGGCGCAGCAGCCCCCGCGGTGCCGGTGAAGGATACCATCAAGGCCGCTGCTCGGGGCGATGGCAAAACCGTGCCCCCGGACTGCGCGGTGCACGCTACCCCTGACCGCAGCACCCTGTATGCGGTGCAGACCCCCCAGTGCTTCGACCGTGCGGCGTATCTGGCCGCGCTGGACGAGCTGGAAGCAAAGCTCGGCAACGCCCGCCGCCACACCCGGATGCAGGCCGACTTAGACCGCCTGCAGTTGCTCGTCACAGAGATTCGCTGCTCGAACTCCGGCTCCTTCACGCCGGACCCGCGGATCACGAACGACACCGCGGAGATGCTCACGATCTTACACCGCTTGGACACGCAGGAGGATGCCGATGGCCTTTGAGTCTTTAACAGAGCGCTTGAATGGCGTTTTCAAGAAGCTGCGCGGCAAGGGCAAGCTGAACGAGGCCGACATTAAGGCCGCTATGCGCGAGGTGCGTATGGCGCTGCTGGAGGCCGATGTCAACTACAAGGTTGCCAAGGACTTCTGCGCTCAGGT
>OGYL01003228.1_pt1 | contig 10731 bp, 6 predicted proteins | sample 1576541 | NCBI WGS metagenome assembly OGYL01 (sample SAMEA3541551, study PRJEB24748) | human gut metagenome | biome: human gut; feature: human-associated habitat; material: faeces | place: China | collected 2012 | reverse complement strand
GCTGCTTCCAACGCAGTATTCACATCCATATCCATCAACTGTGGCAGGGAATACTTCGCTCCCTGTTTCGTCTCATAGCCGATCTGCCATGCTTCCTTCCCATACCGTGATCCGTTGCATTCCGGACATGGTACATCTACATCCGGCAGGAATTGCACATCAAGACTGATTTGCCCTGTTCCATCACACACCGGACATCGCAGCTTTCCGGTATTATAGGAGAAATCGCCTGCCTTATAGCCCGCTTCCTTCGCATCTGGTGTCTTTGCATATATCTTCCGCAGTTCATCGTGTACATTCGCATACGTTGCGACTGTCGACCGCACATTGATTCCGATTGGCGATGCGTCAATCAACTTCACATGCGCGATTCCCTCTGCCGAAATCTGCTTTACATGTGCTGGTAGCGCGGCTCCCTGCAAAGATGCTTCCAAGCCCGGAATCAGGCTTTCTAAAACCATCGTTGTCTTTCCGGAACCAGACACTCCGGTTACCACAGTCAGACGCCCCTTCGGGATATCCACTTCCAACGGTCTGACCGTGTGAATCGTATCCGTCGACAGATGCAGTGCTCCAAAGTCAAACATTTCCTCCGCGCGTGCCTGCTTGCGCACACGCATATCCGCCTTCCGCGCCAGAAATGGTCCGATCATCGAATCCGGATTTGCGATAATCTGCGGAATATCACCCTGTGCGATCACATAGCCACCACCGGCACCTGCCTCTGGTCCCATCTCAATAATCCAATCCGATTCCGATAAGATCTGTGTATCGTGGTCGACCAGAAGCACCGAATTTCCGTCTGCAACAAGGTCATGCATAACAGCATTCAAGCCTTGAATATTCGATGGATGCAGTCCGATCGACGGCTCGTCCAATACATATAATACACCGGTTGTACGATTCCGCACGGCGCGTGCAAGCTGCATCCGCTGCCGTTCCCCCGTCGAAAGTGTAGATGCTACACGATCAAGCGAAAGATAAGAAAGTCCCAAATCCATCAACCGTCTGGCTACGGTCTGGAATGACTCACAGATTGCCTCTGCCATCGGCCGCATCTCCTCAGGCAAAGAATCCGGCACACCAGCTACCCAGTCAACCAATTCCCCAAGCGTCATCTTACAGGCTTCATCCAATCCAATTCCGCGCAGCCGTGGTGCCCGCGCCGCTTCAGAAAGCCGGCTGCCACCACATGCCGGACATACCTCTTCCTTAAGGAATTTCTCAACACGCTTCATGCCCTTTTCATCCTTCACTTTCATCAAGGCATTTTCCACTGTATAAATGGCATTGTAATATGTAAAATCAAGTTCTCCCGCCTGATTCGATTTTTTCGCCTTATACAAAATATGCTTTTTCTCCGCCGGTCCATGATAGACAATGTCTTTCTCCCGCTCCGTCAGCTCACGAAATGGAACGTCTGTACGCACGCCCATCTCCCGGCAGACATCTGTCATCAAAGACCACATGAGACTGTTCCAAGGTGCAACGGCGCCATCGTCAATGCTGATGGAATCATCCGGCACAAGCGAATCAATATCCACCGTTCGGACACTGCCAGTTCCGCCACAGTTCGGACACGCCCCCTGCGAATTAAATGCCAGTTCCTCCGCACTTGGTGCCTGCACCGTCGCCCCGCACTCCGGACACAAAATCTCCTGTTCTGCTGCCACCTTTAATGTGGGCGGCACATAATGTCCGTTCGGGCAGCGATGGGATGCCAGCCGGGAATACATCAACCGCAGGCTGTTCAATAGCTCCGTCCCGGTTCCAAATGTACTGCGAATCCCCGGAATGCCCGGCCGCTGATGCAGTGCCAGTGCTGCCGGTACATATAACACTTCATCCACCTTTGCCTTTGCCGCCCCGGTCATCCGCCGCCTTGTATAAGTCGACAACGATTCCAGATATCGTCTGGAACCCTCAGCATACAACACGCCAAGCGCAAGTGATGATTTGCCCGACCCGGACACACCTGCAATCCCAACGATCTGATGTAATGGCACATCCACATTGATATTCTTCAAATTATGTACGTTTGCGCCTCGTACTACAATCTTCTTCGGTTCATTCTCCGTCATGTTCGTTCCTCTTTTCGTCCAAAGATCCAGTCAATCTGTATTTCTAAATTTTATTTACTCAGCCATGCCGCCCTTTGCAACATACTCAGCAAGTGTCAGGTTCTCCGCCTTCATCCGTCTCACTCCTCCATCTTCAAAATTTTCTTTGCACTTTCCGTAATGCTCTTATAACTCTCGCAGAATTCCTTCAAATGCTTCGCCCCCGCATCGGTCACCGAATAATATTTCCGGATCGGTCCAAGCGGGGATTTCTCTTTGCGGCACTTAATATAGCCGTTCTTCTCCAGCCGCGTAAGCACCGGATACATCGTTCCTTCGCCAAGCTCAGTGAATCCGGATTCCGTCAGCCGTTGCAGAATCTCATAGCCGTATGTCTCATGTTCCGCAATCACCGATAGCACGCATCCTTCCAGAATTCCTTTCATTAATTGTGTATCTATCATGATAGCTCCTCCATTATGGGGCAGTTTTCGTATTTCTTCTATCACACTACTTTGTATCGCCAAGTAGTATGATAAGAAAATGCCACAGCTACTTTGTATTGTCAAGTAGCTGTGGTATTATAAATTTATTTATTTTCTTCCTTCTTCAACCAGACGGTTGACTTTTCCAGATCATATGCCCTCGTATAACCGTCATCGTCATATAACTGATAGGTGCTATTCGCATATCCAATCAGCTGCAGGCTGTCCATATCAATCTCATCCACGCACTCTGCAGCATCCACAAGCGGAATGCACTTGCCCTGACGGATAAATAAGATAACCTCGTTCAACGGAACCTCGACAAAATGATGTCCCTTCGGCATTTCCGTCTGTTCGATTTTTCCGTCCGGGCAGAAACGGACAAGCATCATCGCTTCCGGCAGGTACACATATCTGCCGATTGCATTCTGCGTATACACAGGTGCGATCATGATTTCATTTCCGAGCATCAACTGATCTTCCACATTTACAGCCATCCGATCTTCCGGGTACTCAAATGCAAGCGGCTTAAACATCATGTCATCGGTCAGTGCAGCCTTCATATATTCGCTGTAAATGTATGGAATCAACCGATACCGCACACCGATTATATGCCGGAAATCCTCAATGTGTTCAAACTGATAACACTCCTGTTCTCTTGTGTTCTCGCAGGTATGATCCCGCATAAGCGGTGTAAATACACCGAGTGCCAGCCAGCGGAGCAGCAGATCCCGTGTCGTGTTACAGCCAAAGCCACCCAGATCGGCACCGGTATATAAGAATCCACACATATTCAAGGATGGCAGCATCTTCAGATTCAGCAGAATATGTGACCACCAGGATTTATTATCGCCGGTCCAGATTCCACCGTAACGATGCATTCCAATATAGGATGAACGCGAGAACAACAGGCAACGCTTATCCGGCGAAATCTCACGGAGTCCTTCCCCCGCCGCCCGCGTCATGTTATATCCAAACAGATTGTGCACCTGATCATGCTGCACCATCTTACCATCTACATTGTGATACATAGCTGCATAGTCTTCCGCATTGTTCGCAAGTCCGGTCACCTGCGCCCCGATTGCCCATACGTCCTGCACGGTTTCCTCTTTGTCGATGAACGCTTTCATCGCTTCCTTTACATCTTTTACACCCTCCGGTGTGAAAAAGATCGCCGGTTCATTCATATCGTTCCAAAAGCCGTCAATTCCCTTGTCGATCAGAATCCGGTACTTATCACCAAACCACTGTCTTGCCTTGTCATCAAGCATATCCGGAAAGCAGCATTTCCCGGGCCATACCCCGATAATGAAATCTTCTCCGTTTTCATCCTTACAGAAGTATCCGTTCTCCTTACCTTCTTCGTAGACGTCATAGCCATCTTCCTTTTTTACACCACCATCAATAATGGGAACGAGATGGATATTCTCCTTCCTCATCTCTTCGACAAGCTCTTCAAAGTCCGCAAAGCTGTCCCTGTTAATCGTAAAATCTTTGTATCGCTCCATATAATCAATATCCAGATACACACTGTCCATCGGGATATTGTGCTTTTTATACTCTGCTACCACCTCACGCACTTCATCCGCTGTATCATAACTCCACCGGCTCTGTCCATAACCAAAGGCCCATCTGGGTGCAATATAGCTTCTTCCGATCAGTTCACGGAATTCCTTCACTACATTGCTGTAGGAATCTGCCTCAATCAGATAAATTTTATAGTTCTCCTCTTCCATGGAAATGCAAAGATCATCAATATCGGTATAACCAATATCGAAGGTCACCCTGCCCGGCGTATCCACAAACAAGCCATAGGTTTCATGCACTCCGTCACCCACCATAATGAAGTTGTGTGCCCCATACAATGAATTGGTATTCTCACAGTGATTCGGATTATCGCTGCAATTGCTGATGTAACGCCATCCTCTCTTGTTGATGCCACGCACATTTTCTCCAAGCCCATACACGATTTCATCCTCTTTCAAAGAATAATGAAAACCGTCTTCTTTTTTCTGAAAAACACCATCGCTCCATGCAGAGGATGCGAGCTCCTTTACCACAGCATCTGTTTCAATCGGTTCTCCAAAGATATATTTCCTTACCATCGTTCCTGTCCCTGACTAGCCTTTCACTCCGCCAGCCATCAATCCTTCCTTAAAGTATTTTTGTGCAAGAGTATAAATTATAATAATCGGTATCATAGAAAGCAGACTACCTGCCATTAAAATATTATACTCTGTTCCATACTGCCCGTTCAAGCTGTTTAATGCCAGGGTCAGTGTCATTATTGAAAAAGCTTGATCATATGGAAAAGAAGATCTATGATTAATATTTTTTAAACACCATTTTATTTATTACCCATTTATATGATACGACAAAGCTCTTCCATCACTTGAAAATAATTTCATTTTTTTGACTGTCTCCTGTTTAACAGCCTCGACTGCAGCCGGAATCAAGTCAATAATCCCTTTTTTCACACTGCTAAATTTTTTTAATTCTGCTTCTACCGCCGCAACATTTATATCAGTAAAAATATTAACCTTACTGATTCCCTCCTGTATTGCCCTCTTAAAATCTGCATCTGTCAGGCCGGAACCTCCGTGCAGCACTAATGGAATATCAACTGTATTTGCGATTGTTCTGATTCTTTCAAAATCCAATTTTGGAGGAAGGGTATAGGCACCATGCGCTGTACCCACTGCGATTGCAAGCGCATCTACACCTGTTTTCTCCACAAAATCCTTTGCCATTTTAGGATCTGTATAATATTTTTCAGGATTCTCATCTCCCGACTCTCCTTCAGTAGATCCTTCATTATCACCTACATGCCCCAATTCCGCCTCAATGGTTGCACCATATGAATGTGCTATATCTGCCATTTCTTTTACCTTTTTTACATTATCTTCATAGTAATCTGTTGAGCAGTCATACATAATGGAAGAAAATCCTAATTCCAGTGCCTTTAAACAAGTTTCCTTCTTTAAACCATGATCCAAATGTACTACAACAGGAACATCTGCCTTTTTTGCCATGGGAATTAGATAATAGGAGACCTCTTCTAACGGCCCATATGGAAATAACACTTCCGCAGTGCCAATAATCACCGGGGCTCTCATACTCTCTGCTGCTCCTATGATACCTCTGGCCAATTCCAAATTAACTGCATTGAACAATCCTACCGCATATTTATTTTTTTTTGCCGGGAACAGAACATCATTCATATTTACTAACATCTATTACTCTCCTCATATAATTTTCAGACATTTCCGGGTACTTTAACCCATCCTTCTTTTATTTTTTTCTGCAATTCACTAAAAGACTTTAAACCGCTCAGTGCATCATACTCTGTTACACAAGATGCACCGGTTGCTGTGGAAAGCTGCATACATTCTTCGATCGTATAACCTCCAAGCATGGCTGTCAAAAAAGCCGCAATACTTGTATCCCCGGCTCCGGTTCCTGACAATACTCGCTCTGGTATATAGCTTTTTTCAAACCCCTCTTTATCTGCCCATCTATTTATATTAAGCTCTGCTTTTTTTCCTACTTTCATAAGTGTATTCCTGCCTGCAGTTCGATAATATATACCTGGAGTGCCGCACTTGATCAATAATACCTTTGCACCAAAGTCCATACACTGTTTGGCAAGTGGCTTAATATCCTTTTCAATATCCAATATTTCTGTAATATCCTGGCTTCCAGCACGTTTCTGCCAGTCGGCAAATCGTTCCTTATCCAGCATATAACAAAGTTCCTCTGCACTTGGCATAAAGAAATCAACATACGGAATGACTTTCTCCAAAATTTGTTTCCAATCTATATGTCCGACATCGGCAGCAGAATCCACTGCAGCCATATCCAAAGAGGTAGCTGCACCAGTGTCCTTGACTTTTATCATAAGCTTTTGCAGTTCTTCTCCATGATGTTCATACATCTTCTTCATCAATGGCGGATAGCCAAAGTGGAACAAAGAAGCGTTTTCCAGTTCTTTCTGTGGAACATCATCTGCCTGAAAGGTATCATTTGCACCTGGATTATGTAAAAAAATACGGTCAATTCCCGGAACAGCAAGAATAACGGAATAAGAAGTAGATTCTCCCTCCATAACCAGCATCCCCTTTTCCGCTTTATATTCTTTCAGAATATTATGGATCATATCACCAAAGGCATCCTTGCCTATTTTTCCCATAAGAGTGACATCCGCACCTAATATTTTCATAGCAAGACCCGTATTAGCTACAGAACCGCCTGTATGTACATCAACTCCCTTCATTTGTATCAATTTTCCCGGTTGCAAGATGCTGCTCATTGTTTTTTTACCAGCCTTCGAAAAAACAGGTGTAATGTCCAAGCATATATGCCCAGCTGCAATCACTTTTTTTCCCATATCATCCACCTTGCCTTATGCATTATTTTCTCTTATATACAGAGAATATACCCTTAACAATAATTGATTACCTGAAATCCCTGTGCTTCTAATTTTTTCTGTAAAACTTGTGATATCTGTTTATCCATTGGCATAAAGTTCTGAACACTTTTGCCCAGCATTTTATATTTATGTTCCCCATAAGAATGATAAGGAATCAACTCTATCCTCTGGATGTTATCCGCATGTTGTAAATACCTGCAGTAAGCTTCTATTTCCTTGTCAGAGTCATTAACATTTTTAATGCATGGAATACGAACCCATATAGGAGAATTTTTCTTTAATTTGTTTAAATTTGTAAGTATTCGTCCATTATCCACACCTGTAAACTTTTGGTGCTGATTACAATCCATGCTCTTTAGATCATATAAAAATAAATCTGTGTATGGTAAAATCCTTTGAAAATATTCCCATGGTATATTACCTGCTGTATCCACAGCAGTACTGACTTCCATTGCTTTACATTTCTTTAATAACTCTTCTAAAAAATCAATTTGTAGCATAGCTTCACCGCCTGAAAATGTGACGCCGCCTCCAGAGTTATTGTACAGATGAGTATCCTTCATAACTTCTTCCATAACATCCTCATCTGTATATTTTTGTCCTATAATCTCTAATGCCCTTGAATAACATACTTCTGCACATTTTCCACAATTTGTACAAATATCATATAAATGTATCAACTGGCCATTTGCAATCCGGCGTGCCTTTCTTTCACAGATATCTACACATGCACCACATCCAATACACTTTTTTTCATGAAACATTAATTCAGGAATGGCACTCTGCGATTCTGGATTATGACACCATGCACATTTTAAATTACATCCCTTGAAAAATACCGTTGTACGTATGCCAGGACCATCATGAATAGAAAAATGCTGTATGTTAAATATTGTTCCCTGCATCCACTATATCCCATACTTTCCTAGTTTATATAAAACCGATTTTCATCATTAATGTGCACGGTTTCTGTTAATCATTTCATTTTGAAGTTCCTCATCTAATGCCGTAAAGTATGCACTGAATCCCCAAACCCTTACAATCAGATTTTTATATTTTTCCGGATTTTTCTTCGCTTCTTCAAGAACTCCGGAATCTGTAATATTGAAATCAACCACATTACCTCCCATATCCAAAAAGCTGCGAACAACTGCTGAAAAAATAGTGCTGTCCATATTATTGGGAGAAAATGGAAAATCCAAATATAATACTGCTGATGCAGGATAGTTTTCCATACGCAGCTTATCCAGTCCTTCCATGATCCGGCTGATATTTGTCGGACCAACTGCTTCGCTCGGTCCCATTCCTCTGGATAATATATCACCTTGCTTTCTTCCATCCGGTGTAGCCTCTGTGTTACGCAAAGAAACATACCCGGTATTTGAAAACAGAGAACTTTCAAACCACCCGCCACGCGAATTGGGAATACCTGAAAATATCTGTGATAAATCCTCAGATACTTCTGAAGCCAGCTGGTTGATTTCTCCGCTGTCTCTCCCCCACTTGTCTACTTTGTATGTCAAAAAAGCCCTTGTTCTTTCACAGTCAGAAAAATTACTATTCAGACATTTTATCAGTTCATCCAGCGTCATATCCTTATCTTCAAAAACTACTTTTTTGATTGCAAACAAAGAATCGACCAAAGTACCAAATCCCACAGGAGAAAAACTGGATGTATTGTATTTTGCCCCTCCCTGCGTCATATCCTTTGCCTTTTCAATGCATCCGGTTATCGTAGCCGAATATAATGGACAGGGATTATACTCATACCACATTTTTTCATATTGGTTAAAGTACTTTGCCACCTGATAAATAATCTGCCTGATTTTTCCAACAAAGCAGGAATAGAACTCAGCATAATTCAAACAAGTATGCACATTGGGTTGTTCAATACCTTCGTGTATCCAGAAATCTTGGGTTCCGACACCTAAAATGAGTAATAAAAGTTTCGGCAAACTTACATAGATATACGCACGGCAGTTTATCTCTGTTTCACTTAAAAGTGGTTCCTGACACCCTCCAGCAACATATAATCTGGCATCTGCCAATTCCTTTCCCTGTCGTACATTTGCCGGAATTAGTATTTCGTCATTAAAAATGGAGAGAACGTTCTTACCCTTTGCAATAATTTTTCCTAATTTTTCGAAATACTCCATTGGATGATTATGACTAATTCTTGCCTGAAGCTTCGGGTTTACCAGCTCCTGTTCTTCAAATATTTCCAATATCATTTGGGTCACTTCATTATAAACAGGCGCTCCATTCCTGCTACATCCTCCGATGGTCATGGCCGTATTGGCACCACCATCCGGCGGATGATTTCTCAGATCCCATTTTGCATCCGTCAAATGAAGTGCAAAAGCCAAAAGATCCTTTGCTTCATTTCTTGTTAAACTGCCCTCCTCTATATCCTTTTTGTAGTACGGATATAATAGCCTGTCAAAATGGCCTATAATTGCAATCCCAATGCCTTCCATTCCCATGACAATTTCGCGCATAAACCATATGGTATTCAACGCTTCATAAAATGTTTGTGAAGGCTTTGCCGGAATTTGTGCTGCTGTTTCAGCAATGGTCATCAAATTTTTTCTAATCTCCTCATTACTTTCACCATCTGCCAAACTGAGGGCTTCTGTAGAAAAGTTCTGTGCAATTTCTTTTAACACCTCACATCCATAAATCGCGCTTTCTAAAAATGCCTTTTCCGATTCACCCTCAATCTGCTCTTTTTTTAACTCCGCCTGTGCAATGATGCCGTCTAAACCATAATTAAGGACTTTTTCATATCCGATACAATGATGAGCAAAATCCGTAAAGAAGAACGAGATAAATACATTGAGCTCCTTATAATAATCTCGAAATGAAAAAAAATCGTGCTCTATTTCTCTGTTTTCCCGCATCATTTCGCCACCAATGCCGGGTTCCGGTGGAAACGAAGCAGTCAGCCCATTTCTTGCCCTTCCTGTGCACAATTCAAAATAAAAAGGAAAATTTCTGAAAACATGTACCTTACACTTTCTTGCCAATTCATAAACCTTTCTTTTTTCCGTGCATGGATTTTCATCCCTTTTTTCCTTATCCAGTTTTCCTATTTCCTTTTCAACATCAATCGGATATGTCGAATAGTATTCATCAAATTCTGCATAAAATTCTTCTTTATACTTTTCAAACGATAATACATTTCCCATCAGCCAATTTCTCCCTAAAATGTTAAAACTATTTTTAAGCCCTGACGTTTTCTTATTAATTCAAAGCCGTCTTCATAATGCTCTATCGGAATTTTATGTGTCACATAATCAGACAAATTAACCATTCCCTCTTTTACATAATTTAAGACATCCTTTTGAATTGTAATCAAATGGCTGTAATCAGGCCATTGAACTGAATGGATTTTCCAGCTATAATCCGAATGCTCCCAATCAATCATCTGATCATTCTTTAATCCTATTCCATAAATTCCAATCGTACCGCCTGGCTTAATACATCTGAGCCCCTGGCTGAGTGTATTTCCATTTCCAACTGCATCTATATACAAATCAGCTGCACCCATGTACTTATGAACCTTTTCTACAATATCTTCCTTATGTGTATTAACTACCACATCAGCTCCTACCTCCAAAGCTTTAGTCATCCTGGCTTCATGATGTCCCCCAAGCAAAATGAATTTTGCACCTAATATTTTACAAAAATTAGCCATTGCTATGCCCACCGGTCCACATCCCATAATCACTATACGCAATCGTGCGACAGGCAGCCA
>OGYL01003223.1_pt1 | contig 10738 bp, 10 predicted proteins | sample 1576541 | NCBI WGS metagenome assembly OGYL01 (sample SAMEA3541551, study PRJEB24748) | human gut metagenome | biome: human gut; feature: human-associated habitat; material: faeces | place: China | collected 2012 | reverse complement strand
GACGGTATGAAGTATCGCTGGTTTATGCCCTCCACCCTGTGTGAGTAGTCACCGCCACCGGCCTCCAATGCCGAAGCCTGATAAGCCAGCTTGTAGTCGGTATCCCCGGCCGCACTCTCCGATTCGGCCAAAAAGAGATATACCCCCAGTTTCTTTACTGCATACTCTTCCGCTTCATCGGCCACCGCACGCGACAGGACAATGTCGTCGGGCGCAGGAGTGTGGACTACGATCCGGATGCCTTCCGAACCGTCGGGAACCGTAGTATCGGGACCACCCGACAACGGTTCCCCTTCGCTGCTACACGAGGTGCCGCACAAAAGCAACGCCAGCAGCGAAAAGGCCAGAACAAAATGATTTTTCTTCATCTCTCTAATTGATTTTAAGTAATTATTTTGTTTTGTTTGTCAAAAAGTTTGTTTTATTTGCCAAAGTATTTAATATTTATAAACCATTCCAATAAATTATTAATTATCCAAAGGTTCCTCCGTCCACCCAGTCAGATATACCAACTGAAACATACGAACTGATGACCACCGACCCGTCCATTTTGATGAGCAGGCGGATGCCATAGTCCTGCACTTGTGCCCTATCGGCAAACCATCCCCACGAATTAAACACTTTCTGCAGGCTTATAGGACGGATAATCTCCACACCGTCTTGCCACAAATGCAGGGTGGGCAGGCTGTCGTCGGTATAGCGCAGACTAATAATACTGGCATCGAGTGCCATCTGACGCAAAGGTACTTGTACCACAGTACTACATGCCTGTCCAGTAAAAGCAGGAAATAGCTGCGCACCTATAGTCGTTGCTTGAGTAGGACATAAACTGTACGCATCGTTTACTCCTTCGAGCTGCATATAACAGTCTGACGAAGAACTAGGCACTCCCTCCCACTCGACCCTTACCCTGAGCTTGGCATGTACATTAGAAAGCTGAGTGATGTAATTGTTAGACTTACCGGGCACCCGTTCAAAGACGCCCACTCCCCAAAAGAGAGGATCGCCGTTGTTCAGTGCAGGAGTGGTGCGGAAGTAATCGTCAGCCTGGAAACAGAGGGCAGACAATCCCTTACCGGCCTCGCCTACAAACCAACCATAGTCCTGAAGATTGGCCACGGCCAACATGGTATAGCGACCATAGTCGAGCGAGTCGAGCTTGACACGGTTCAGCTGACCATCGGCCGCATGAAGCTGGCAGAAAAACTTACCGTCTGCACCGAACACCAAATAACGCATACTCTGTATCTGGTCGGCAAAATAATCACGTCCGTCGTACTCAAGTCTGAAAAACATCACGTCACTCTCGGCACAGCAGAGGTCGCGCATGTCGTATACATCGCATCCGTAGAACAACAAAAACAATAGCAACCACAAGCTTTGGCGGATGTGTCGTCGCAATCGCTTCATGGATGTCATTCCTCTAGAACATTAAGTAATCTCATTTTTTTCTCCATCGAAGACGAGATGTCTTCAGATGTAGGTAACCATTGAAGAATAAAAGTAGAATCGACGGTTGGTAGCTCCAACGTATCAGAAGCGAGACGGCGAGTCCATTCACCTTTAATATAGTAATAATGGACTTCCAATGAAGCTCCTCGAGCGGATCCGACAGCCAAGGTATCTTGATAAAAGAGTGTATCAGAAACGGCTTCATTACGACCTACACAGAAATAGGCATTATTCCAAAAAGGATCGGAACGATACTGCAAACGACGATCCAGATAACATTTGGCAGAGCGAGTGATATAAACCACTGGAGAAAAAAACAATCGCTTACCATCGGATCGCGTTAACACCGGTGATATACGAAGTATTTCATCTCCTGTAAGATCTGTTAAAACAGAAGGACAGCTAAAGCTTAAAGATAGCATGCCAGGTTCTACCCAACGGGCATGTGAATTGTATGCCCGAGCAATATTCACAAAATGGAAATTCTGTGCCTTTAATGAACCTACATGACAACAATAAGTCCACCAAAGACAGATCCCCAATACCAGAAATCTGTTCATTTTAATTGTTTATTTTGTTTGTTTTGCTTGCTTCAATAAATGTAGTAGACCACCGATAGTGACAACTTAACAGGACCAATCCAATGGCGTTCAGCCTCTTTAATAGGAGCAGAACACGGATCACTACCATACTTAGTATACCGCATATAGGCATAACCTACACCCGTAGACAATTCGACTCCCCACCGGCGAGCAAAGGCCCACTGATAACCGCAACTGATTCCACCGGCGGTAACATGACCTTCGTAGCGATGAGAGCGGAATATATCGGTAAAAGGAAGGCGGAAGCCTCCTACATTAAAATCGCAATAACAGCCTAAAACACCTACAAACCAGCGCTCATAGGAATGGCTAAACCAATATTTGTATTCACTAGCTCCCAGCCAATGTTTTAGCTTAGGAGTAGAAGCAACTTCGGCTACAGAAGAATTTGAGAAACGAAAAGGATTGTAACCCACAGAAACAGATAAAGTAGAGTGGGAACTGACACAAACATCCAAACCGACATTAGGCGTAGTAGTGAGTAGATAAAACACGTTGGTACGCATACCTACCGTCTGGCAGTGACTCTCTCCTAATGCGTAAATCATAAAAAAGTTTAATAATATGATAACTCGACTCATTATCTATATTGTTTGTCTGTTTGGTGGAACAAAGAAAAGAATTTTTTAAAACTCAAAAAAGATACTAAATATTAAAAATCTATTTAACTGTTCTAATCATACTATACCTCATTATGAGTATTTCAGAAGATTCTTAATACATTTTCTTCAGAAAAAAAGATATTCCTGCTGAACAAAACAGATACTTCGTCTGTTATATAAATGTGTTTTTCATAGTATTAGATATAAGATTAATTGAAACCAAAAGCCGGCTTGTGAAAGTAGGTGGAGGCACAACAGAGGCGTCTGTTGATTTAATGAATGCTTTAAGAGCATCGGTTTACCCCAAAACCGATGCTTTTTTTTACCATTATTTGGCATTTTAGAAATATTATTCGTAAGTTTGTCACATTGATAAAAGAGACAGAATATGGACATTCCTGTTATATTCCGGTATTTGAAAGACCTGGCCGCCAATAATAATCGCGACTGGTTCAATGCCCATCGCGATGCTTACGAATCGGCCCGTAGTGAATTCGAAAATCTCTTGACGGCTGTCATCGCACGCATTTCAACGTTCGACGAAACGATTCGTGGTATCGAAGCCAAAGACTGTACCTACCGCATCTACCGCGACACACGTTTCAGCCAAGATAAAACGCCCTACAAAATACATATGGGAGGCTATATCAACGCCAAAGGAAAAAAATCAGATCATTGTGGCTACTACATCCACCTGCAACCCGGTAACTGTCTGCTGGCCGGAGGAAGCTATTGTCCCCCTCCTGCCCTGCTGAAAGCCTTGCGCCAAGCCGTATATGACAATATCGACGAGTTCCGAGCTATTGTGGAAGATCCCGCTTTCAGCCACTACTTCCCTGTCGTCGGCGAAACGTTCCTGAAAACTGCCCCGAAAGGCTTTCCCAAGAATTTCCCTTACCTGAAATACCTGCAATGCAAGGAATATACCGTCAACTGTCCCCTGTCTGACGATTTCTTTCTGGCTCCAGATTTCTTGGACCGTACAACAGATATCTTCCGTCAGATGAAACGCTTTGCAGACTTCGTAAACTACACGATAGATGATTTCGAATAAAATTGATTATAACTAACTAAAACATTTGGATTATGGTAATAGACAAACTGGAAAACATAGAAAAGTATGTATCACTGAACCCTCTGTTCGCCCAAGCCGTTGAGTTTTTGAAATCGCGTGACTTGAATACGCTTGAGCTTGGCAAAACTGAACTGAAAGGCAAGGACCTGCTTGTAAACGTAACGGAGACCAAGCCCAAGACCAAAGAACAGGCACGCCTTGAAACCCACAGAGACTTTATCGACATTCAAATCCCCTTATCAGGAACCGAAATTATGGGTTATACCCCCGCTTGCGATTGCCTGCCTGCTGATGCCCCTTACAACGCAGAAAAAGACATTACCTTCTTCGAGGGACTGGCTGAAAGCTACATCGACGTGAAACCCGGCATGTTTGCCATTTTCTTCCCTCAGGACGGACATGCTCCTGGCATCACTCCCGATGGCGTGAAGAAAATTATCGTGAAAGTAAAAGCTTAAATTAAATAGAACCAACAATAAAACTCATCCGTTATGGAAACACTTAATCTCATAAAAAACGATCCTTGGCTGGAGCCTTATGCCGATGCCATAAACGGACGTCATCAGTATGCGATAAGCAAGGAAGCCGAGCTAACAAATAATGGAAAAAAGACGCTCTCTGACTTTGCATCCGGCTACCTTTACTTCGGTCTGCATCGTACTGAAAGCGGCTGGGTTTTCCGTGAATGGGCTCCCAACGCTACCCAAATTTTTCTGATTGGAACTTTCAACGGCTGGAAGGAAGAGAAAAAATTCAGCCTGAAACGTAAAAACAACGGTAATTGGGAACTGAAACTCCCGGCTGACGTACTGAAACACGGCGACCTGTACAAACTGAAAGTGTACTGGGAAGGCGGATGCGGCGAACGCATTCCTGCATGGGCCACCCGCGTCGTACAAGATGATGAAACTAAGATATTCAGTGCGCAGGTATGGGATCCCGAGAAACCGTACAAAATGAAAAAACGCGCCTTCAAAGCGGCAACCGATCCATTGCTGATCTACGAATGCCACATCGGCATGGCGCAACAGGAAGAAAAAGTAGGCTCCTATAAAGAATTTCAAGAAAAAGTTCTGCCACGTGTAGCTGCAGACGGCTACAACTGTATCCAGATCATGGCTATCCAAGAGCACCCTTACTACGGCAGCTTCGGATACCACGTGTCTAGCTTCTTTGCCGCTTCGTCACGCTTCGGCACTCCCGATGAACTGAAGGAACTGATTGATACGGCTCACAGCATGGGTATTGCAGTCATCATGGACATTGTACATTCACACGCTGTGAAGAACGAAGTAGAAGGCCTGGGCAACTTTGCCGGCGACCCCAACCAATACTTCTATCCCGGCGACCGCCACGAACATCCGGCATGGGACTCACTCTGCTTCGACTATGGCAAAAATGAAGTCATTCACTTCCTGCTCTCCAACTGTAAGTACTGGATGGAAGAATACCGCTTCGACGGTTTCCGTTTCGATGGCGTGACCTCCATGCTCTACTACAGCCACGGACTGGGAGAAGCATTCTGCAACTATGGCGACTACTTCAATGGCCATCAGGATGACAATGCCATCTGTTATCTGACCTTGGCAAACCGACTGATCCATCAAGTAAATCCTAAAGCAATCACTATAGCTGAAGAAGTGTCGGGTATGCCCGGCCTGGCCGCCAAGTACGAAGATGGTGGATACGGCTTCGACTACCGTATGGCCATGAATATCCCAGATTACTGGATTAAAACTATTAAAGAAAAGATCGATGAAGACTGGAAACCTTCGAGCATGTTCTGGGAAGTGACCAACCGCCGTTCCGACGAGAAGACCATCTCGTATGCCGAAAGCCACGACCAGGCACTGGTGGGCGACAAAACCATCATCTTCCGCCTGATAGACGCAGACATGTACTGGCACATGCAGAAAGGCGACGAGAATTACGTTGTGAAACGCGGTATTGCCCTGCACAAGATGATCCGCCTGCTGACAGCCACTACCATCAATGGAGGTTACCTTAACTTCATGGGCAACGAGTTCGGACATCCCGAATGGATAGACTTCCCACGCGAAGGCAACGGATGGTCGTGCAAGTATGCCCGTCGCCAATGGAACCTGGTAGATAACAAGAACCTGGCCTACCATTACCTAGGCGACTTCGACGCTGCCATGCTGCAGGTCATCAAGAGCATTAAAAACTTCCAGGCTACTCCTGTCCAGGAAATCTGGCACAACGACGGCGACCAGATACTCGCCTATATGCGTAAGGATTTGGTATTTGTTTTCAATTTCAATCCAAAGCAGTCGTTCACCGACTACGGCTTCCTGGTGCCCGCCGGTTGTTACGAAGTTATTCTCAACACCGACGATCCCGCTTACGGAGGTTACGGATTTGCCGACGACAGCGTGAAACATTTCACCATCCCCGACCCTCTCTATAAGAAGGAAAAGAAAGAATGGATGAAACTATATATCCCTGCGCGTACAGCTGTTGTGTTGAAAAGAAAGAAGTAAGGAGCGTTAGAACATAAAAGCTCAATTAAAAGGGGCCACATCATTCTCTAAAAAGAATTGATGTGGCTCTTTTCATTTAATAACAACAAACCTCTACTTGAGCGATGTAAAGTAGTACTTTATGTTCCTAAAGCTTTACTTTAGAAACATAATCATTGAGCTTACAAACTAAGTCCGGATTAATATATACAAAAAGAGGATGCGTTGCATGAACGCACCCTCTTTTATTCTTTCTCTAAAGACAGAAAAGAATTACTCAGCTTGTAACTGAATATCAATTTGCTTCAGCATACCATTTACATTGTCTAACATTGCTTTTTGCTTTGGGTTGGTCAAAAGCTTGGCAACAGACTCCAAATAACCCTTAGCCTCTGTATAAATGGTTTTAGCCTTATCTCTGTCAGTAGCCAATGTCTTGGTAGCATCGTTGTATTTCAATGCACCAAGGCTGTACAAAGCATTTGTATTGTTTTTCTGAACTTCCAAAATTTCTTTGTATGCTTCTTCAGCAGCTGCTGTCTTACCGGCTTTCTGTGCTGTAATACCAGCGTTCAGATAATAAGTAGTATACATCTTGGTCAGAGACTTGTCGCCCGGAACTTCTTTCAACCCTTCCTTAATAGTAGCAAGATATTCATCGTTCTTTTTCAAGTCTTTTAATGCACCCGCTTTTCCGATATAAGCATTAACCAGATTGTATTTCTTCTGTACAGCTATATCAAAGTATTTCACAGCATCTTCAGATTTCTTTATTTTATCGGCACAAATACCACAATTAAATGCGATAACTGAGTCTTGATTGTTTGTCTGGTTCAGATAATTACTGAAATTGGTATAGGCTTTTTGATAATCCTTGGCTTCCAAGGCTGCGATACCGTCGTCTCTCAATTTTGCGAGATCTGCTTCCTGAGCAAAAAAGTTTGTTGCTGCACAACACAGTGCAAGAGATAAGATTAATTTTTTCATATTGCTTTAATTATTTAAAATGTATTCCCAAAAGTAAGAGTACATCTTGTAAGAAACAAGTCTCTTTCACTTTTTTTGAGTATTGCCCTGCGAATGTAACATGTATTAGCTTTAAGAAGAAGAAATCACAATAAATGTTACTTTATATATTCACCAGATCTACCCTCTCTACATGCAAATAGCAAGCATAATAATAAAAATAGGCCCTGTCGTCACGACAGGACCTATTCACAACACAAACACAAAATAAAACACGACAAAACTACTATGCAATTATGCCTATTATGTTTTCACATAAAACACCTTCTATGGATATTCACATACACATATCGGCGACATATTGCATTCAATGAACAAATATCATGAAACATTTGTTCAATGAGGTTATGTATTTTTTCTTATTTAATCTATTATTCTTTATTGAATGCCTCTTTCACGAAGTTTCAACTGCCAGTTCCATGCAGAACGTACAGTATCTTCAATTGAGGTTTCAGCCTTCCAACCCAGCTCCTCGTTAGCCAATGTCGGGTCAGCCCATACTTTTACAATATCACCGGCACGACGGCCTACAATCTGATAGTTTAGCTTCACACCTGTCGCAGTTTCAAAAGCTTTAATGAGTTCAAGTACAGAGAGACCACGACCTGTACCGATGTTGAACACTTCCACTTTCTCCTTCTGCTTGTGCTGCAGGATGCGGTTAATAGCTACCACATGTGCCTTGGCCAGATCGACTACATTAATGAAGTCGCGGATACAAGAACCATCAGGAGTATCATAATCATCACCGAATACGCTCAATTTCTCGCGGATTCCGATAGCTGTCTGCGTCAGGTAAGGAACGAGATTCTGGGGAACACCGTTTGGCAATTCGCCGAGCAATGCGCTTGGATGAGCACCGATCGGATTGAAGTAACGCAACATGATAGCATTAATAGGCGCACCTGAAGCTACAGTATCACGAATAATCTCTTCATTAATCTGCTTGGTGTTGCCATAGGGAGATTCGGCCTTTTTAATAGGCGCAGCTTCTGTTACAGGCAAAACATCGGGCTGACCATATACCGTACATGAAGAAGAAAATACAATTCCTTCTACCCCATGTTTAGGCATCAACTCAAGCAAGTTAATCAAAGAAACCAAATTATTGCGATAATATTTCAAAGGTTTCTCGACAGACTCACCCACAGCTTTGCTGGCAGCAAAATGAATGATTGCTTTAATGCCTGTATATTTGGAGAACATGGCGTCAAGTCCCTCAAAATCCAAACAATCAAGTTTCTCAAACGCCGGACGGATACCTGATACCTTTTCAATATTGTCTACTACATCAGCACTGGAATTAGACAAATTGTCAATGATAACTACTTCATAACCTGCGTTTTGAAGTTCTACAACAGTATGAGAACCAATATATCCGGTACCTCCTGTCACTAATATTCTTTCTTTCATAAGTAGAGATGTTTTAGTTTTTAGGTCTTTTACTGGTACAAAAGTAGCAAACATTTTTAAATTTATATACAGAAAACAAGAAAAAAAACGTGCCGGCCTGTTTTTCTGCATGAAAAGTATTTCTACTTTCATCCAAACAGGTCGGCACGTCATTATTTCAATGCGTGTCAGCGTATCAGATCTTCACAACTCCTGAGAAGCCCATAAAAGCCATAGCCAGAAGACCAGCTGTAATCAATGCAATAGGAGTTCCCTGCATACCCTTCGGTATGTTAACAAGGCTCATTTGCTCACGCAAGCCGGCAAACAAAGTCAATGCCAAACCAAAGCCAAGAGCTGTAGAGAATGCGTATACCACACCAGTCAGAAGGTCATAATTCTTTTGAATAACCAAAATGGCCACACCCAAAATACAGCAGTTAGTTGTAATCAGAGGGAGGAATACGCCCAAAGCCTGATAAAGCGAAGGCGATACTTTCTTCAGAATGATTTCCACCATCTGAACCAACGCAGCGATAACGAGAATAAAAGTAATGGTTTGCAGATAGCCCAAGTTCAGTGCATCGAGCACATACTTCTGCAACAGGAAAGTGACAATCGTGGCAATAGTGAGCACAAAGGCTACAGCTGCCGACATTCCCAGTGCAGTATCCACTTTCTTGGAAACGCCCAAAAACGGACAAATACCCAAGAACTGTGACAGTACGATGTTGTTTACAAAGACTGCCGAAATAAATATTAAGATATATTCCATCTTCTAATCAATTAACGGTTAATAATTGGCAACCAGACAGGTACACCCGCCGATGGTTGTCCGCAGCCTTAGGCTTTCTTCAGACGGTTCACCAAAGCGATGAGATAACCCAACGCGATGAAGGCACCCGGTGCCAAAACAAATATCAGCATACCATATTCTTCGGGAATCAGTGAAAGACCGAACATCTTTCCTGTACCCAAAAACTCACGGACAGCGCCAAGCAGCGTCAAGGCAATGGTAAATCCCAGGCCGATACCGAGACCGTCAAACAGGGATGCTACCGGATTATTCTTAGCAGCAAAAGCTTCAGCACGTCCTAACACGATACAGTTCACCACAATCAATGGAATGAACAAACCCAACGTGGCATACAACGCCGGAACATAAGCCTGCATCACCATCTGGAGTAACGTCACAAATGAAGCGATGACCACAATATACGACGGGATTCGCACCATGTCGGGAATAAGATTCTTAATGGCAGAGATTACCACATTGGAGCAAATAAGCACAAACATGGTGGCCAGTCCCATACCCATACCGTTGATGGCGGAAGAAGTGGTACCCAGCGTAGGACACATACCAAGCAGAAGCACAAATGTCGGATTCTCCTTGATAATGCCGTTCATCAAAACTTTAAAGTTATTCATAAGTCAGGCTCCTTTCTTATTTGACGCTGATAGAATCTGTTGCGGCAGATTCGGCAGCGGGTTCAACATTTTTTTGAGTGGCTCCTGTAGCTCCGTCAGCTGTATTCTGTCCGGCGTAAGCTGCATAAGCCGTATTCACTGCGTTCAAGAAAGCACGTGAAGTAATGGTAGAAGCCGTGATAGCATCGATTTCACCACCGTCCTTGCTCACTGTCAACGGAGCGTCTCCAGGATTTTTGCCGGTGATGTCGCCCTTATTTCCTTTCTTAAACCAGTCAGACGCTTTGGAACCCAAACCCGGAGTTTCGGCATGGGACAGCAAGGAGTAATCTATAATATTACCCTGGGCATCAAAACCTACCAGCACACGCAAGTCGCCTCCGAAACCCATGGCTGATGCCTCGACAGCAGCACCGATAAACTCACCACTCTTAGTTGCAGGGTATACAGCATACTCCACGCCATTTACTTCCTGCATTTTCTTTTCAGCAATCGGGTCGTTGTCAAAACCGGGAACCACCGCCTTTACAGCATCGCTCAATGTCTTGGCATTGGCTGCCGCAATCGGTTCCTTTGTCAATTCATTCACATAAGCCAGCAACGCTACGGAGATTGCAGTCACCCCTGTAAGTACCAGCAACATATTCTTTAAAGATGATTCTAACTTTTTCATTTCTTCTT
>OGYL01003210.1_pt1 | contig 10768 bp, 10 predicted proteins | sample 1576541 | NCBI WGS metagenome assembly OGYL01 (sample SAMEA3541551, study PRJEB24748) | human gut metagenome | biome: human gut; feature: human-associated habitat; material: faeces | place: China | collected 2012 | reverse complement strand
GATCACCGCACCGCCGGCCACGACGACCGCACCGATGGGCACCTCCTGTTGTTTTAACGCCTTTTGCGCCTCGTTTAGTGCCAGGCGCATGAATTTTTCGTCGGTTTCGTGCTGTTCCATGCCGGATTGTTTTCGGCAAAAGTAACCATTTTTTCCGAAGAACGCACCCCGCGCCCGGCAAACTCCACCCGGAAGCGACGCAGGCGCATCAATTTCGATTCAAAACACTCCTTCTTCCAAAAAGAAAAAATCAAAATCAAAGAAATGCTTGCATTTTATTGCATAATTTCTATATTTGCAAATGGAATAGTCCACAAAACCCTTAAATTCAATTTGCTCCTACAAAACACACACATCCGGCCCAAAAAACGGTCCAAACCATGCACTCTGTATTTCGAAACCACACCAATTACTAACCAGAACCAATTAAAACCATTATGGAAGAAACTCGCCAAAAAGCACCCGGGAACGGGCATTTTCCGGCAGTCCTGCGATTCGTCGCCGCGCTGCTGCTGTCCGGAACCCTATGCCTCGCGTGGGGGGGGGGAAATCTCCTCGCACAGATCCGGAGCATCTATGTAACGATAGATGCAGCCGATGCAAGCATCCGGGAGGTCCTCGAATCCATCGAGGCGCAGAGCGATCTGCGGTTCATCTATGCGGATGAAGTAAAACCGATCCTGACCAAGGTCGTAACGGTCAGGGAGAAAAACGTAAGCGCAAACCGGATTCTCGACCCAATGCCCAATGTCCCAATCCCACAGATGCGATAGTAAACACAGGCAGGGTAGGATTCGCATCACGCAGCATATAAGTCGTATTACCAATAACATAACTCTCCGTACAGTCCACACGCCATGTTCCCAACAATACACACGTATTTTGAGGCAATCTGCGCATCCTTTCACTCACTTCCATAAAGGTTTCCGTACGACCGTCCAGCCAAATCGTCTCTAAATCAGGGTACTTCTCCATCTCCTTTTTAACCAAGGCTTGCATAGACAGCCCGCCATAGGTATTATCCGATATAAATGCCACACGGCGCATATCAGGATAAAAGCGACGCATCAACTCTATGTTTTTATCGACATCATATTCATATACATAACCGGCAACAATATTATAATCGCCGAAATCCGTATAAATATTCTTACTTTCAGGTTCCCATACCCGTGTGTCGATACTATCATCAGGCAATACCAGTCCGTTGACACTGACCATACCACAGATGGACGGAGTCTTTTTAGCTATCTCCGTGTCTTGTGAAATATAAGCCGACCATGCCTCCTGCCCCAGCAATATAACCAGTGACGGACGGTTTTTCCCTTTATACTTACCAAGGATGGAGGCCATACGCGATTTCCACAGATAAGCCTCGGACAAATTCTTGCAGTTCATACTCTCTATGATCGGAGTATACTTGCCGCCACGCTGTCGGTATTCATCCATAAAAGCAGACAGGTTGTCAGAAATACTACGAGTTTCGGGGTTATAAGAAGTGACAATAAGGATAGGCCCTTCCAGAGTTGTTTCCGCCTTCACAGGACACAGAGCAACCACAGGAAGCAGCAGGACTAATAGCATAAAAAACCTGAATATGATTGCCAATCCCCTCATTTCCTTTAGAATAATTTCTAAAAATTCGCTGCAAAGATAATAAAATAAAAACAGAACACAACCAATTGGCATGTATTTTGTTTCCCTTAAAGCAGATGAAATTTAACAAATATATAATATGGCTTACATAGACTATTACAAAGTATTGGGAGTGGACAAAAGCGCCACCCAAGATGATATCAAGAAGGCTTTCCGTAAGCTGGCCCGCAAATACCATCCTGACCTGAATCCGAATGACCCTGGGGCCAAAGATAAGTTTCAGGAGATAAATGAAGCCAACGAAGTACTGAGTGACCCGGAAAAACGTAAGAAATACGACGAATACGGTGAACACTGGAAACATGCCGACGAATTTGAAAAACAAAAGCAACAATATGGAGGAGCCGGTGGATTCGGAGGATTTGGCGGAGCCGGAAGCGGATTCGGTACGGACGGTAACGGCAGTTACTGGTATTCCGGCAATGGAGGAGAAGAATTCAGCGGTGCACATTTCGGTGGCAGCACAGGTGGCTTCTCTGATTTTTTTGAAGAACTGTTCGGACATCGTGGCGGTGCAAACGGCAGACGAAGTGCCGGATTCCGTGGACAGGACTATAATGCTGAATTACAACTTTCATTGCGTGAAGCCGCCGAAACACACAAACAAGTGCTTAATGTAAACGGAAAGAACATACGTATCACTGTTCCGGCAGGTATAGCCAACGGACAGACTATCAAATTGCGTGGTCATGGTGCACCGGGAGTAAACGGTGGTCCTGCAGGCGATCTGTACATCACCTTTGTCATTCCAGACGATCCTGTATTCAAACGTCTGGGGAATGATTTATATATCGATGCTCCGCTTAGCCTCTACACCGCCGTACTGGGTGGTGAAGAAACCGTGGACACACTGAACGGCAAGGTAAAACTGAAAGTAAAACCTGAAACCCAGAACGGAACCAAAGTCCGTTTGAAAGGCAAAGGCTTTCCTGTTTACAAGGAAGAAGGCAAATTTGGCGATCTGATAGTAACTTATAATGTCACCATTCCTAGCAACCTTACCGAACATCAGAAAGAGTTGTTCCGCCAATTAAAAGATAGTAGCAATTAAAAAAAGAGAAGGATTATGCAGAGCGATTTAATTATTATCAACGATTTTTGCGACCGTTGCCATGTGGACCCGTCGTTCATTACGGAACTGGAAGAAGACGGACTGATCGAAGTCCGGGTGATTGACGAGGAACGCTACCTCCCCGCATCCCAACTAGCGGAGCTGGAGCGTTACACGCATTTATATTATGACTTGTCCATCAATATTGCAGGAATCGACGCCATCCACCACATGCTGGAACGTATAGAACTTTTGCAACAGGAAGTGCGTTCATTGAGAAACGAATTGGGATTCTACCGCTAAATTCCGTGTCCGGAGAGGGAAAGTGAAAACAGCACCCACTTCTCTTTCCGGCACAGTTCATTTATTTTAAATATTCTTCCTGTTTTTACCGTTGTTTCTATACAATAAGCAGGAGTGCCGAACCGAGCATCACTGATTTTCTCCTCTTTTATTATATATACCAAGAAAAAGTAATGGGCTGTTCCGCTCTTTCTTTGTTTTTTCATTTATTTTCTTACTTTTTTCCGCTTTATTATCCTACGTTTAACCTAAAATCGCTATCTTTGTAAACTTAAAAGCAGCCGGCCGGTCTGCCGCTGACGCCGCAAAGCGAAAGAGGAAAGTCCGGGCAACGCAGAGCATCCTACTTCCTAACAGAAAGCCATCTGCGAAGGTGGAGTAACGTAGAAGAAAACAACCGCCACAATTCCTACGGGAAACGGGGTAAGGGTGAGAAGGTGGGGTAAGAGCCCACCAGCCGCATGGTGACATGACGGGCTGTACGTCTTAGGAGTTGTAAGGTCATGTAAACCGACATTATGAGGGTTGCTCGCCCCACGTCGGAGGGTAGACCGCTAGAGCCTGTTGGTGACAACAGGCGTAGATAAATGGCAGGCACTTCGCCGCAAGGCGAGGAACAGAACCCGGCTTACAGGCCGGCTGCTTTTTTTCATATATCCTAATAAAGAGCTTATGAGTACCATGAACAAGGAAAAACTGAAAGGTCTGCAATCGTTTCTCAAAGATGATATATGGCGGGTGACAGAAGACGAGGTTAGCAAATCCCGAGGAATACTCTATAATGCAATAAAAATCGCTACTCTTTCTGTTCGTGAATTCACTCAGGGACGTATTTTGAATAAAGCATCCGCACTGACATACAGCACCCTGCTTTCTATCATTCCCATTCTGGCCATTTTATTCGCCATCGCACGCGGTTTCGGCTTCTCCAACCTGCTGGAAACCCAGTTCCGTAGCGGTCTTGAAGGACAGAGTGCGGCTGCCGAAACCATTCTTGGCCTGATTGACTCCTATCTGGTGCACGCCAAAAGCGGAATTTTTATCGGAGTGGGTCTGGTGATGTTGTTCTGGACCATTCTGAGCCTGACCTATAACATAGAACGTACCTTCAATTATATATGGCAAGTGAAGAAGCCCCGTACACTGTATCGCAAAATGACGGATTATTTCTCCATCCTGCTCTTACTGCCCCTACTTATCGTACTTTCCAGCGGTCTTACCATCTTTATGTCCACCATGGTGAAAAACATGGAGGACTTCGTATTACTGGCACCCCTGATGAAATTTCTGGTACGCCTGATCCCTTTCATCCTGACTTGGGCCATGTTTACGGGACTGTTCGTCTTTATGCCCAATACTAAAGTGAAACTGAAGTATGCCATCATTCCGGGTATCATCGCAGGCACAGCCTTTCAGGCTTTTCAATACTTGTATATCGGCAGTCAGATATGGGTATCAAGGTACAATGCAATCTATGGTAGCTTCGCCGCCATTCCTATGTTCTTGTTATGGGCGCAGATTTCATGGGGAATCTGCCTGTATGGCGCAGAACTTTGCTATGTGGCACAGAATCTTCGCAACTACAGTTTCAGCAAAGAAACGGCAAATATCAGCCGCCGTTATCACGACTTTCTGTGTATCCTCATCATGTCTCTGATATGCAAGCGCTTTGAGACGGAAGAGGCTCCTTATACCGCCGAGACACTCAGCGACGAACATAAAATCCCGATAAGGCTCACCAAGAAAATCCTGTATGAACTACAGGACATGCACATGATTTATGAAACTGCTATGGACGGTGACGATGAAAGCATAGGCTATTTGCCGTCAGTAGATATCAACCGGATGAACGTGGCTATGCTGCTGAACAGACTGGACATAGCCGGAACGGAAGCCTTCAAAATAGACAAAAAGCGATACAGCAGTTCTTGGGAGGCGCTGGCAAATGCCCGTGAAGAATATTATAAAAGTACCAGCAAGATATTACTGAAAGATTTATAATTCTGATATTCGATTTTACCACAGATTGCACAGATTCTTTTTTGCTCAAAAGCCGATGCGGATAATTCCGGATTTCCACAAAGAAGTTTCTTTCATCTTCAACAATCATCTGTGTAACCTGCGGTAAAAGAATCAGGAGAACTGCATCATGCGGCTTAAATATTTGCCGATGATATCAAACTCTATATTCACAATGCTTCCCACTTTAAAAGTATGGAAATTGGTATGTTCGTAAGTATAAGGAATGATGGCAACCTGAAAAGTATCCTCCGTAGGGTTACAAACGGTCAGACTCACACCATTCACCGTAACCGAGCCTTTGTCCACCGTGATGTAGCCGCGCTTTGCCATTTCCTTGTCAAACGCATATCTGAAAGTAAAATACCAGCTTCCTTCAGCATCCTTTATATCCATACATTCGGCAGTCTGATCCACATGTCCTTGCACAATATGACCGTCCAGCCGCCCGTTCATCATCATGCTGCGTTCCACATTCACTTTATCTCCCACTTTCAGCAAGCCGATGTTGGAACGCTCTATCGTTTCTTTCATGGCGGTAACCGTGTACGTTCCATCCTGTAAACTGACTACAGTCAGGCACACACCGTTATGAGAGATACTCTGGTCTATTTTCAGTTCGTCCACAAACGAACATTTCAAGGTGAGGTGCAGATTTTCCTGCTCCTTTACAATACGCACCACCTCCGCATATTCTTCTACAATCCCTGAGAACATAAGTTTTAGTCTTTAATTAAGTTTCGAGAACAAAGATAGAACAAAAAACACAAATATTCGAAACTTACCGACGGTTAATGACAAATGACCGGCAATTCGTCGCTAACCTGCCTTTTTTACATATTCAGAACAAAAACAGAGTGCCCAATTCTTTTTTATTATATATTTGCACTTTATACTTTGCAAACTTATTAAAAACAAACCATGGACAGCACAAAGATTGTTGGTGAAAAAATAAAATCACTACGTGAAACAAAAGAAATCAGTGTGGCCGAACTGGCCGTACGCTCTGGCCTTGCCGAAGAACAAATAGAACGAATAGAGAATAATGTAGATCTTCCTTCATTGGCTCCCCTCATCAAGATAGCCCGCGCGTTAGGGGTACGTCTGGGCACTTTTCTGGACGACCAGGAAGAACAAGGAGCAGTAATCTGCCGGAAACAAGAGAGTGAGGATACCATCAGTTTCTCGAACAATGCAATGGACCTACGTACACATATGCGCTACCACTCACTGTCAAAATCAAAAGCGGACAGGCATATGGAACCATTCATCGTAGACGTGGAACCGACGGAGGAAAGCCACTTCTCACTCTCCTCGCATGAAGGTGAAGAGTTTATCTATGTCATGGAAGGCGCCGTCGAAGTATGCCACGGTAAAAAATGCCATCTGATTAAAGCCGGAGACAGTATTTATTATGATTCTATCGTTCCGCACCACGTACACGGATATCAAGGACAAGCCGCCAAAATATTGGCTGTTATCTATACTCCTATTTGATTTATGATGGAATTAAGCACGAGAACCTTGGGTGACTGGCTTGAACATTGGGCCCTCACCACTCCCGATAAAGAATATATCGTATATTCCGACCGCAATCTGCGCTTCACCTGGAAACAATTTAACGAGCGTGTAGACCACATGGCCAAAGGACTGCTCGCCATCGGCGTGAAACGGGGAACCCATGTAGGAATCTGGGCGGGTAATGTGCCCGACTGGCTGACCTTTCTGTACGCTTGCGCCAAAATCGGCGCCGTGGCCGTAACAGTAAATACCAACTACAAACAGGCAGAACTGGAATACCTCTGCCAGAACTCGGACATGCACACGCTGTGTATCGTAAACGGAAACCGTGGCAATGATGACTATGTAAATATGGTCTACGCCATGCTGCCCGAACTAAAGACCAGCCAGCGCGGATATCTGAAGAGCAAACGCTTCCCCTGCATGAAGAACGTGATTTACATCGGTCCCGAGAAATACCGGGGTATGTACAACACCGCCGAAATTCTGCTTCTGGGATGCAACATAGACGATGACGAGCTGCTGGAAGCGAAAGCGAAGGTGAACTGCCACGACACGGTGAACATGCAGTACACTTCGGGCACGACCGGTTTCCCCAAAGGAGTCATGCTCACCCATTACAACATCAGCAACAACGGTTTCCTGACGGGCGAGCACATGAAATTCACTTCCGATGACAAACTATGTGTCTGTGTACCCCTGTTCCATTGCTTCGGAGTGGTATTAGCCACCATGAACTGCCTTACACACGGATGCACGCAGGTGATGGTGGAACGTTTTGACCCGCTGCTGGTACTTGCCTCCGTCCACAAGGAACGCTGCACGGCCTTGTACGGGGTTCCTACCATGTTCATTGCCGAGCTGAACCATCCCATGTTTGATATGTTCGATATGTCCAGTCTGCGCACCGGCATTATGGCAGGCTCACTCTGTCCGGTGGAACTGATGAAACATGTGGAAGAGAAAATGTTTATGAAGGTCACCAGTGTATACGGGCTTACAGAAGCTTCTCCCGGCATGACAGCCTCCCGCATCGACGATTCGTTTGATGTACGCTGCAACACGGTGGGCCGTGATTTCGAGTTTACGGAAGTAAAAGTGATCGATCCGGAAACTGGCGAGGAATGTCCCATAGGCGTACAAGGCGAGATGTGCAACAAAGGGTATAACACCATGAAGGGGTATTACAAAAACCCCGAAGCAACCGCCGAAGTGATAGACCGGAACGGCTTTCTCCACTCAGGAGATCTGGGAGTGAAAGACGAAGAAGGTAATTATCGTATCACAGGACGGATAAAAGACATGATTATCCGTGGCGGAGAGAATATCTATCCACGGGAAATAGAAGAGTTCCTGTATCAGATGGAAGGAATAAAAGATGTACAGGTAGCCGGTATCCCCTCCAAGAAATACGGAGAAGCGGTAGGCGCATTCATTATCTTGCACGAAGGGGTGGAAATGAACGAATTTGATATACGTGACTTTTGCGACGGCAAGATAGCCCGTTACAAAATTCCTAAATATATCTTCTTTGTTGATGAGTTCCCCATGACGGGCAGCGGAAAGATACAGAAATTCAAGTTAAAGGATGTAGGATTGGAGTTATGCCGGAAGCAAGGCATCGAGATTATTTAATTCAGCCTGCCTCTTGCATTAAAAATGCAGAATTAAGTTACACAGTCACGGAGAGGAATACATTGCACGGATTCTTCTCTGTGGTTCTGTATCGGATATCGGATATCGGAACCGGGCAGCAGATGTACTCCTCACGTTACTCCATAAAAAAAGGAGCAACGCCTTGCTCCAACCTTTTGTTAACCTTAAATCTAATACTATGAAAAACACACATGCAAATATATACACTTTCCTGCTATCTGCAAATTTAAGGAAGCGTTAAGAAGAAATTATAGTATTGTTTAATAAAAGCAACAACTCCTTTAACATTTCAAGTTAAAGTGAATGGTTTCTTTTAACAAAACAAAAAGGCTGTCCCGTAAGGAACAACCTTTCTATATTTTTTATAGTAGACGCTTCTACTTCAGATGCAACTACTTCTCTCAAGCCGATTGCAATCTTCAACCTTTAATCTAATACTATGAAAAACACATTTATATAACACGGCGGCAACAAGAATTGTTCAACCGCAAGTCATTAATAAATGTTTAAATCCCTAACTATACCTTTTCTTCCTTTGGCAAGACCGAATGCCAAGGAATTCCGCCTACAGTAGAAAGGTCCTTGCCAGACTCTATCAAACCACTGATTACATAATCTCTGGCAGTAGGATTCTGGAACGGATACAATCCAAACTCGGGAAGAACAGAAACAAAATGTTCCATGATTTCCGCTTGGATAGATTCATAACTAGGCCAGTTCTTATTGGACGAGAAACAATAAATTTGTACGGGCAGGCCATTCTCCGTAGGAGCCAATGTGCGCACCATCAGCAACAGGTCCTTACTGATAAAAGGATGGCGCTTCAGATAGAGAGTCATATAAGCACGAAGCAGCCCTACATTCGTATCGATGGTTCCATTTACCAATCCGGCCGGATTGTCAGTATTCGCTACTTTTCCTTCAGCCGCCTGTTTCTGCTTTTCTGTGATAAAGTCGGCCAAATCAGCATCAAACTTCTTCATTTTCTCCAAAAATTCAGGAGTACAGGGTTGTATGTAATCCAGTTTCAACGCATACTCGCGCATAATACGCCGCCCGCCCGATTCAGTCATTCCACGCCAATTGATAAATGAACCGGAAACTAATGAATAAGGAGGTATAGTGACAATCGTATTATCGAAATTCTGAACCTTCACAATGTTCAGAGTGATATCCATCACCACCCCATTCACATTATTCTGCGGCATCTCAATCCAATCGCCGATATGCACCATATCATTCTCGGAAAGCAGTACCCCCGCCACAAAGCCAAGGATGGTATCTTTGAAAATCAACATCAGTACGGCAGCAAAAGCACCCAGTCCGGTAATCAGGTTGAGAGGCGACTTATTAATCAATATGGAAATGATGACAATGATGGCAACACACGAAAAAATCACTTGAAAGATCTGTATGAAACCTTTCATCGGACGATTCTGTAACTGCTCCTTGTTCATCAGCACATTACCTACCGAGTTTAACACGGCATTGACCGAAAACAACAAAGCGATAAAGAAATAAATCCAAGTGATTTTTTCACTGACAGTAAACCAAGTAGAACGATAATCGAACGCAAACGGCAACAAAGCGGATATAATAAGCGGCGGAATGACCGCAGACATTTTCCGCAAGGCATTGTATTCTATCAGCGAACTTAAAAAACTGATATTTTTATATTTCAACACCTTCCGTGTGAAACGCACAGATAAATAATGAAAAACAGCTCCTACAGCAAAAGCAATAACCACAATCAGGATCAAGAAAATAATCTCATCCAGTTCATTCAACCTATCGCGCGGGATGCCTATCCATGATAGAAAACTCTTAATCCAAGTCAATAAAATTCGGGCAAATTCGTTTGTACTCATAATTATCGTCTTTTTACTTATAGAACCATCTATAAAAACATTTGTTTAGCTGAGGGATGAAAAATCCTCCCCCAGCCTGTCCGAAAACAGTTTCCTGCTTTCCTTTTACTCTGTCATTCCAGCGTAACAAGACTCTTTGAAGGAATCGGCGAAGTAAACCAAGAAGTCAAACAAATCTATTTATCGAATATACCATCTTTCGCACTGGCTGTAGACGGCACCCCAACATAACCTCCCAAATTACAATTAGAAACCCCAATTGTCTTCGTATTCGAGGAAACCAAGACCTATCCCTGCTTTATCCACATCCACGTTATCAAAAGTCACGTTATAAATAGGCTTCTCCTCTGTACCTTGAAGCACCAATGCAGCTACATTCACCTTTTTGCATTTCAAATCCTTTACATAAATATCATGCACCTCAGTAAAATGATGGTTATCCATCCCCTCGCCTGCATACATGGAAGTTACGCGTACAAAAAGGGTTAACATGACTTTTTAACCGGTTCAATCTTTCCACTGCCATGAAGCCCCAAGGACGGAGAAACTGAGAAAAAGTAATAGCCCGCCAGCGGAATTAAACAACAATGTATTGCATCTGTTCCTGTTACATAAGCCTTTTCTCTTTCCAGGTTAAACCTTTTTATACGGATGTATTCTATCTCCATAGCCTTTGGAGTTATCTCCATAAGCT
>OGYL01003208.1_pt1 | contig 10774 bp, 5 predicted proteins | sample 1576541 | NCBI WGS metagenome assembly OGYL01 (sample SAMEA3541551, study PRJEB24748) | human gut metagenome | biome: human gut; feature: human-associated habitat; material: faeces | place: China | collected 2012 | reverse complement strand
TTTGACCTTTGATTTAGGCACAACAGAGAAGACATTGCGGTAGAAATGCACGGTGCAGCGCTGGTATTTGGCCTCTGGGAATACTTCGCCCACAGCCTCCAGCATCCCCATACACTTGTCGCCAACGATGAGCTTCACACCATCAAGGCCACGACCACGGAGCCACTGGAAGAAGTTGATCCAGCTGGCCTTGTCCTCTTTCATCCCCTCGGCGGCACCCAGGACCTCACGAAAACCATCCTCATTCACGGCGATCGCCACCAAAATGGCAACATTTTCGTATTCTCCGCCCCAGTTGCGGCGCAGGTAGATGCCATCCACGTAGACATACGGATACCGCCCGCCCTGTAAGGGCCGGTTCCGCCAGTCCTCGATATGAACATAGGCTTTCTTGTTCAGCTCACTGATGGTGGCGGGTGAGACCTTGCTGCCCCACAGCGCTTCGGTGATATCCTCTACCCGGCGTACAGAGACACCAGCCAGGTACATCTCAATGAGGGCTTCCTCCACACTGCTCTCCCTGCGCCGGTATCGCTCGATGATGGCCGTCTCGAAGGACACTCCCTTCAGGCGGGGCACATGGAGCGTGACATCGCCGGAGGTCGTGGTGAGATTGCGGTCATAGTGACCGCTGCGGTAGCCCTGACGGGCCTCGCTGCGCTCATAGCGGGCAGCTTGCGTCAGCGACTCCGCCTCCTTCTCCAGCAGCTCGTTCAGGGTTTCTTCTACACTTCCTCGAACTAATTCTTTGAGCTGCCCCTTGATAATTTCCTCATTCAGCTGTACAATTTTCTCGGACATAGTTTGCTGTCTCCTTTCAGAATGGTGTGTGGTAACTTCATTCTACCAGAGCCTGCAAGCTATGTCTTCTTTTTTGCTCTTTTCAATTTGCGCAACTTATTGTACATTATCTGATTTCTTTCTGTTATTATAGCTCCGTTCTCATCAAAAACGAACCCATAAACTTGTGGCTTTAATATTGACTCCGAACTGCTGCCGTAATTTAATTAGATAGCTATCTGTTTTTCTAATTATGGTGGCTATTATTACTTATTACCCAAAGGTTGAGATTTACTTGCGTGTAAAAACTTGGAAATATTTCTTGTCATCCCTCATGAATTTCTGTTTTAGCCCTGTCGCGACATATGGGTTTTTATATATTAAGCTAATATACGCGGCGGCCAGAGAAAGTGGAGTTATGATTTTATCGCTAGATATACCCTGGTTTTGATAATAATTTGTACGTCTCTCATATAATATCATGTATCTCATTTTCATATGTAGATTCAATTTGTTTTGCTTACGAGTCTGGGGGCATGTCTACGGATTTTGAAATATCCCGCTTCATCAAGAATGTAATCATATATCCAGCCTCGCACTTTGAATGCATTGAGTATGGCCACATTGTCGCTGGTGTTTTCAAACTTTGGTCTACTACGGGAATCGAATATTTTTACGAACTCATCCAGATGGAGCGCGAATAAATATTTGGATATCTCGGTTCGATCTGCACAAGAAATATCTGCGATAATTAAATCGACTTTATACGGATTGGCAATTGCGTCCGATACTATGATGTCGTACAGTAGTTCAGCGGATACTAATTGTGGCGCAGAAATTATTTTAGTAATATTGTCCACAGCATTATTAAATATAATTCCCTTTATAGGCTGCGGCTCATCAACATAAGACCGATATAGGTTTTCCATATCGCTTTGATTAAGATTATTTCTAAGGATATATGCGCGTACAATCGGTGAAAGGTTTTTGCCTGTAATAGACACTGGTGCAGCTGTAAATTTGAGAAGGCCAAGCTTTATAGAGTCATCAACATCCCAAGTAAGTATCTTACAAAGCTCTTCATATTCAAATATCCGGCTGGTCATTAGCTGCATATAGTCCATAATGTGCTTACTAATAAGCATATATAGGCAAGAATGGTAATATCCCCGGAAGAATTGCAATGTATCTACATCCATTACAACTATGTCATGTCTGATTAAAATGGCAACCTTTGAAGCATCTATGTTGGCTATATTAAACGATGCTTTCTCAATTCCAAGAGATGACATGATTGCTGAATACTTATCATCTGCAAGACCATTGCAATTGATAAAGCTGTCAAACAGTATGCTGCGTTCAGCTTCTGGAAGACCAGTATTCTTTTCTGAAAAGTCAAATTCTATCTCTGCCTTGTTGATAAAGCCTATGAGTGTAGAATCTATTCCTCCTTTGAAAATAAAATAATCAATTACATTTCTCTCAGAAGGCAGTAGTATATCCGAACTGACTATCTTTTCCCAAGTGTTTCGATCAGCAACTCTGGCAAGGCTTTGTATTGGCGTCTGTAAATAATTAATATATTGGTTTTTGTATTGAACTTCTATATCATTACGATTGAGCAGTTCTATGGCGCAGTCTTCATCATCGGTTATTTTCTCTTGGCATTCTTCAAAAATGACACCAATATATGCCTGTATATTTTTGTCTATGCGTATATATAACGGGCTTTCACGATCAGCGCATATGAGTGTATAACTCTTATGCCGTGTGTCATCAATGGTATTTCCAAATAAGCTCCCCAAAACCATCTCAATATTAGAAAAATTCAAATCATAGAGGTCATTTCGGTATACCGCTTCATAGAGAGTCTTGTCGGAGATGTTGTAATCTATAGTCGCAAAGCTTACCTTTAACAACTTAAAGCCATGTATAAGTCTGTCTACCTGCGGTGCTTTGATATCAAGATAATCTGGTTTCTCGTTAATATATGTAGCGATATGGGATGCCTCTTCCACCTTTTCAAGCACCTCATCACCTAAATAATACAGGGAAAGGACAGAATATTTTTTCACTTGCTCTTCACTAAATTCGTCTGATACTTGCATATCAGCAAATATACTGGGCCACAGATTATTGAAGGCACAAACAAATTCTTTCTCGTGATGGTTGTAATTAAACAGCTGCGACAAAAATTGATATTTGTTGTTATTTTTTATTTGCTGTATAAGGTGGCGCAAATGTTCGTTGTATTTGCCGTCTGATAAAAGCTCATCGCACAACATAAAGTTCAGTGTTTCCTCTTGGTCAAAATCATACGGGCGTAGGCGCCGCAGAACCATGGATGGCCTACTCAATCTGTAGTCACTCGGCTTTGCTTTTTTGTCTGATACACTTCGTAGGAATATCTTGTCAATCCGGCTCAAACTGTTTTCATAGAAATAGGTCATATAATCCGCATAAGTTTCATCAATGTAACCGTTGCGAATTAAGTACTTGAGCAAATCAAAATATTCACTCCGCTTTATCTCTTCATATTTAGTCTCCTGTCCAAGCTCATTTCGAGTCGTAAGTTCACTGAAAATTCGGTCTATATTATCACGTGTAATGATTCTGGCAAGCGGCGCAGTAAAAAGCATATCAATCTGATTTTCGCGCTTTAGTACTTCATTTTCAAGTGCTGGGATCGTTCCTTGTAAATTGTCTGCAATAGCTTGTTTACGTCTATCATACTCAGCACTATCATTCCCCCACGTATAACTTCTACGATTATGAAAAATCACATCTAGTTCTTGTTCGGATGTAGCTACCTCTCTACTGGCAGACTCGAGTCTTCCTTTTAGCGCATCTATTTCCGTTCGTAAGCCGGCTATTTCATCCGAGATAAATTTGTCTTTATTTTCAAAAAGTGCATAAACGAATCCCCTATTTAGCTGTAAATCTCCGAAGTCTCTTGGAAACAAGTTTTTGTATGTAATAATTGCAAGCATTTTATTATGATCAAGTTCTGTTAGATCAAGTCGACCATAATACACAAGGAATTCGTTGCAAATATTCTTCAGTAGCCGCATATCATCGACATACAACGACAAGCCCTGCAAAAAATTTTCATCAAACTTATCAAATAAGTTGTTTTTCTTTAGATGTTCAATAAACTGATCATACGAGTTTGAGCTATCCACCACAGGTACAATGGGGACAATAAGGTCAAAAAACTTTGTTCTATCTTTTGAAACGAAAATATCGTCTCTGAGCAAATAGAAAAATCTAAGTGGCTGTTTTCCATCTTTTATTCTCTGAATATTAGCAAGTGTGTTGATTTCTCGCAGTCTTTCGAAAATTTCACTGGCATCAAATCTGTCCATATCTTCAAAGACAATTACATCTGCGTCTGCATTTTCAAAGAGGTACAAAACTTCATTTAAGTATTTGTCAAAAAAAGAATCTTCGCTATCCTCGAATATCTCAATTTCATTGCCTTGGATGCTTAGCTTCCTAAAAATATTTTTATTTTCCTGTATATAAACAACTCTATATAGGAAATAGGCCGCTATTGAAACGCACAGTACCCCACTGACGAATTCCGCAGTAGGAGTAGTTGAAAACACTAATAACGCTCTTAGCACTTCTGGCAGAGAGCAAACCATAGAGCTCCATTGGTCAAAAAACAGTATGCGAAAAAGCGCAACAATGAACAATGCAATGAGAAAAGTGTGCACGATTGGCTCGCGTTTGGAAATTGATTTTTTTACTCTAAAGTTCGTCTGTGGAATTTTATCTGCTGGTATTTGATGAATAAGCTGATTTAGAATTTTGCCTTCTAATAATGACTCTCTTATAATCTTTGGAGAACCGGAAGCATCACTTTTCAGCATGGCGTTCGCATCGGCATTATGCCCTGTAATACCATCAGCCTCGTCCAGATTTTGAAAGTGTGCTAATGAGATATGGATAAACTTTCTACCCGGGTATGCTTTTTCATAGGAGGCAAGGACACTACTTTTCCCCGCACCATATGCGCCAGAAATTGCAATATTTCTAATGTCACTATGTTCGAAAGCAAAATCTATTGCTGATTTATATATGCCAATATCGTGGTCATCTAATGGGGTAAGCTTTTCAAAAACTAATTTCTCTGTACTATCCATATTGCCGCCTCCAGTCGTCTATATCTGCGCTCCCTCTTTGTATTATTTTGTAGCAAATATATTGTAACAGAACGGCTTTTTAATATCAATTGCATATATCATTTCATTTGAGTTTTTATTGGAACATCACCTATATCGATGAAGATTTCAGCTCCACTCTTCATTTGAACAGCCAGTTTGCTATCTATTTCTACCGTCACACTTTCAACTATCTGCCGTATCAGAGCTTCATTCCATTCAGTTATAACTGCGGGTATAACTTCTGTAGCCTCCCGGCATTGATCTATATGGGCTGCGGCTTTGCCGCTCTCGGCTAACATCCCTTGTATCTCATCACGCTTGGATTTCAATGCAGTTTGCTTCTGCATTATATCCCGGAATCTATCGCTGTACGCTGCCTGATCACCACATTCGGATGCCTCGGCAAGCACCTTACTGAACTCGGTGTTTAGCTGTTCGAGCTGGTTATCTATCTCAGACAGACTGAGCTGCTGTCCTGCAACTGGGGCAAGCTCTTTTTCCATTGCAGCTTTTAGGTTGTAGACTATATTGTCCTTGTCTTCAACTGCGTTGTTTATAGCGGCAAGGATGGCTCTGTGCAGCGGCTCTTCATCCAGCGTCGGCGAGTTGTGGCAGTACCTATTCCCATAGTCTACTCGGCTGACACAGCGCCAGACTATGCGCTTGCTGCCGTCGCGGTTGCGCCATGTACATCTCTGATACCTCGTGCCGCACTCACCGCAGTACAGCCTATCTGACAGCGCGTATTTGCTGCTGTATCTGCTCCGACCTGTCGGGGCATTTTTCTTTGACGGACTCTTTCCCGCGCTGCGACGGGCGAGTTCTGCTTGAGCGGCGTCAAAGGTCTCGCGGCTTATTATCCCCTCATGATGATTCTGCCCCAGATACATCGGGAGCTGACCGGTGTTTTTCTTGACCTTCTTATTGATGCAGTCGTCAATGTACGTTTTCTGAAGCAGCACATCGCCGCAGTATTTCTCATTTGTAAGTATGCTGTCTATGGCGCTCCGCGCCCATTTTGGCTCACCGTTTATGTTCGGAACAGCGCTCATATTCAGATACTCCTGTATCCCGCGAACCGGTGTTCCGCTGAGAAACAGGTCGTATATCTTGCGAACGACTTCAGCTTGATCCGGTAATATCTCAGGCTTGCCATCATCACCCTTGCGATAGCCATACAGATATTTGTACTGTATGGTGGCTTTGCCCTCTTTCATGGCCTGCCGGATACCCCAGCGGACGTTGGCGGAGATGGATTCGCTCTCAGACTGCGCGAACGCACCGAGCATGGTTATGAGTATCTCGCTGTCGATTTCGAGAGTGTTCATGTTCTCTTTCTCGAAGATGACCGCTATGCCAAGCTCTTTCAGCGCACGTACATAATTCAGGCAATCGACTGTGTTACGGGCAAATCTAGATATAGACTTGGTAAGCACGATGTCTATCTTGCCCTGCTTGCACTGGCGGATCATACGCAGGAACTCAGGGCGCTTGCGGGCAGATGTGCCGGTTATACCCTCATCGGCGAAAATGCCGGCCATAGTCCATTCTTTGTTGGTCATGATCTTGTCTGTGTAGTAATTTTTCTGCGCCTCGTAGCTTGTGAGCTGTTCCTCATCATCGGTGGAAACTCGGCAATAAGCGGCAACACGGAGCTGCCGCTTTGAAGCCAGAACGACTTCTGGCTTGGCCGGGATACATATAACTGTCGGCGTTGTATCTCTCATAGCACTTCCTCCGAACTTATGGTCTGTCCATTCTTCAAGATCACTTGTGTAGAGAGTTTATTTACAATCACCTTATCGAGGACTTTTGCAAAAAGGTCTGCATCAAGCTCAGTCAATGGTTCACACTTGGATATGATCCTTTGCAGTCGCGCAGTCTCATACTCGCTATTATCTATCGCGGAGTACTGCGCAGCCGCCATCTGAAATATGAGCTGCTTTGCTCTGACCTCATCTATTGGCTGTACCAAAAGCAAGTCATCAAACTCCTGTTGTAGCTCTAAAGGCTCAGTTACTTTCGGTGCAGTTTCTTGTTCTTTTACTAAACCCGAATCATGAATCAGTGCGTTTATAATACCGAGCACATCTGCCTCAGTATGCACAGCAGGGCGCTTATCGCTCAATTTATAGAGCAGCCTCTGAGCTTCTGACCGTGTGTCTGTTTGGATTTTGGATGACCGTATGCTTTCAGCAACCTCAAGCTCCTCGCGGGGTAGAATTGGGGGATAGACATCTGTTCCCACATAACGTCTATCCCCCAATATCCTCGCTATCATATTTTTGTTCCAAGACTTATCCCCATCATAGACAACCGGCTGATTCAGTAAACTCGATTTTATATCATTGAATGATGCGCCGCCTATATACGCTCGGAAGATATATTTCACGATGTCCGCCTCCGAGCCTTTAACAGTTACCCGTCCTCCACATACCTGATACCCAAATGGCTGACGTCTGATGCTCATCATTGCACCGCCCTTCTAATAGTCTCTCTGAACTCAAGACCATTTTTCAGTCTGAATCTCAGGTGAGTATTATCTTCAACTATGATCTTATCAATGAGTTCGTCGAACAGTTCCGCATCGAATTCCTCAAGGAAGTCCGGAATATCACGGATAACCTCTATGATCTGCTTTGTCTGAGATAATGTGTCATCCGTCTTTGATTCCAGCAGACGCTCTTTCGCAAGTTTCAGCTTGCGAAGCTGTTCAGCCAGCGCATTGGTCTTGGATATGAAAATGTCAGGATCAACGAGCCCCTGCTGTTTCAGTACGGCTAACATTTGATTCTGACTGATAATTTCAGATATTTTTTTGTTAAGCTCAATTATGTCAGGACTCCATAGCATCCGCCGGTTTTGGATTGTATTGAGCTTTTCCAATGTATCTTTAAGTATGAACTTGTTACGTTGAAGTTTGTTACACAATCTGAGGAATGCAGCTACTATCTCTGATTCAGGTATCTGAGGAACTGTACAATTATCTTTCCCACTTGCTCTATTGAGGCACATCCAGTATCTCAATGTTCTGCTGTTCTTTACTCTGAAAGGCGAACCACAGTTCCCGCAGATAAGCTTTCCATTAAACATGTATTGTTTTTCAGGGCATATTACTTGGCGATTATCTGTTTTAGAACTTCGCAATTTTTGTGCTGCTGCGTATGTTTCGCTATCAATTATTGCCGGATGCGTATTTTGTGCGTAGTATTGTGGCATCTCTCCAAGATTTTTCTTCTGATAGCGTGGGAGTGTAGAAGTATAGTAAGTTTTTTGCCACAGTGAGTCCCCAATATACTTCTCGTTCTCAAGAATATGCCCCACTGTGTATTTGGACCAGCTTTGCAAAGTGCCTCTATTATTAAATGGTATGCCGTCTGTATTCAGTGATGCTGCAATTTGCTCCATGTTCTTACCTATCAGATACTCGTTAAATATTCGCTTTACAATTTCAGCCTCTGCATCTACTATTGCGATCTTATAATTTAATCTACAGTAGCCATATGGCAAATGCGTTGGTACAAAGGTTCCCATCTGCATCCGCTTCTGGTAACTCCAGCGCATATTCTTCGAGATAGACTCGCTCTCAGCTTGTGCCAGCGAGGCGAACACGGCTGTGAGCATCTCGCCGGAGACCTTGCCGGTGTCGATGCTCTCTTTCTCAAAGTACACGCTTACGCCGCGAGCTTTCAGAGAACGCACCGTTTCAAGACACTCGGTGGTGTTACGCGCAAATCTGGATATGGACTTCACGAGTATCCTGTCAATCAGCCCACGCTCACAGTCGCGGAGCATGCGTTTGAAGTCATCGCGCTTTTCTATCGAAGTGCCTGTGATGCCCTCATCAGCGTAGATATCTACAAGCTGCCAGTTATCCTTGCCGGATATGAGTTCTGTGTAGTATCGGTTCTGTGCAGCAAAGGAGTTTAGCTGTTCGTCGGATGATGAACTGACGCGGGCGTAGGCTGCGACTCTCAGCCGTATATCCTGCGGCTGTTCTGTTGCCGCTATCGTTATGACTCTCGCGGTGTTTTCCTGTGCCATGCGCCGGTTCACCTCCCTCTGCAGCAACACACAATACCACAACACCTTTCACAAAGCTACTGAAATATCAAGAAAATGTGCAAGATAATAAGCAAGTTCCCTCCGGCTGCACTAACTCCACTCTGCTGCCTGATACGCAAGAAAGTACGCAAGTTAATAAGCAAGATGTTTTTCCCGGACTTATTTCCACTTGATTTTATTCTCGATGAATGGTATAACTGACTTGAAAGTTGGGTAACATTTGTACTAAGTTTCAAGCGAATGGAGCTTGCCATGAGTAACATCATTAAAAGAGATTATTATCTTCAAAAACTGATTGATCGAAAAGAAAACGGGTTAGTAAAAGTCATAACCGGAATAAGACGGTGCGGGAAAAGCTTTCTGCTGTTCAACTTGTTCTATGACTATTTGATAGACAGTGGTGTCAAACCTGAGCAAATCATCTCGATTGCGCTCGATGACGACACCTTCGTAGACTACCGTGATCCAGCCGAGCTTTCCAAGTATATTCGCTCCAAGTTGGTCAATCCGGATATGTACTATATCCTTATCGATGAAGTGCAGTATGCCATTGCAAAGGATGAACTTAAAGACCCTGAAACAATTCGGCTTTATAACGTGCTCAACGGATTGATGCGTCTGCGGAATGTCGATATCTATGTTACTGGAAGCAATTCTAAAATGCTTACAAAAGACGTGCTGACTGTTTTTCGCGGCAGAGGCGATGAAGTTCGCGTATATCCGATCTCTTTTAAAGAATATTACAGTTCCGTTGGTGGGGACAAATCCGAAGCATACGAGGAGTACGCTTTGTATGGCGGAATGCCGCTGGTTTTTTCAAAAAGAACCGACGCAGATAAAATGGCATATCTGCAGAGTCTGTTCACCGAGGTGTATTTTAAGGACATTTCTGAGCGCTACGATATTGAGCTTCCGGATGTACTCGAGGAGCTGACTGACGATCTATGCTCATCTATCGGCTCCCTGACTAATGCAAGCAAGATATCAAACACTCTCAAATCCATAAAGGGCATATCTGTTTCCGGTACCACAGTATCAAACTATCTTGGCTATCTCACGGAGTCTTTCCTGTTCAGCAATGCCAAGCGCTACGATATAAAAGGCAAGAAGTATTTTGAGTATCCCTCAAAGTATTACTGCACGGACGTCGGGCTGCGCAATGCAAGGCTGAACTTCAGGCAGCAGGAAGAAACTCACATCATGGAGAACATCATCTACAATGAACTTCTTTGCAGGGATTACTCCGTTGATGTGGGGGTTATAGAGATATCTGCCCGTGCCGACGGGAAAGTCTCAAAGAAGCAGTGCGAGATAGATTTCATTGCCGCAAGAGGTTCTAAGAAGTATTACATTCAATCTGCACTCAACGTCAGCGACCCAGGCAAAATGGATACTGAGCTCAGACCACTTAAGAACACAAAGGACTTTTTCAAAAAAATCATTATCAGCAAAACCACAATGAAACCTTGGACAGACGATGACGGTATTCTGCATCTGGGTCTTTATGAGTTCCTGCTGAATGAAGGATCCCTTGATTTGTGATTGGCTAAACGGAAATAATAAGCGTTGCGCCGGTCTGTTTGGCAACGCGGGAAAGGATTTTTTCAGCTTCCCTCTGCGTGATCAGCCCGTTGTTCCGCAGCTCTCTGAGGATCGTCGCCGTTACCCACAGGTCTATGTCTACTGTCATATTGAACCTCCATATAATTTACACGAAGGTTATAGAACTCGACAATTTCTCTTGTGGAAGATTCATAGTC
>OGYL01003199.1_pt1 | contig 10809 bp, 11 predicted proteins | sample 1576541 | NCBI WGS metagenome assembly OGYL01 (sample SAMEA3541551, study PRJEB24748) | human gut metagenome | biome: human gut; feature: human-associated habitat; material: faeces | place: China | collected 2012 | reverse complement strand
GGGACGGCCGTAGCGGATGTTCTCCCGGATGGTGTCGGCAAACAGGAACACGTCCTGCTGCACGATGCCGATGGCGCGGCGCAGGGAGCGCTGTGTCAGGGAGCGCACGTCGTGCCCGTCCACGGACACGCTGCCGCTGTCCACGTCATAGAACCGGGGCAGCAGCTGGCACAGGGTGCTCTTGCCGCCGCCGGAGGGGCCCACCAGCGCCACCGTTTCCCCTGCGGGGACGGACAGAGACACATCGTGGAGCACCTCCGTCTCGCCGGTGTAGGTGAAGGACACGTGGTCCACGTCCACCTGCCCCCGCACGTCCTTGAGCTCCACGGCGTCGGGCGCGTCCTGAATAGACGGCTCCGTGCGCATCAGCTCCACGAAGCGATTCAGGCCCGCGAAGCCGTTGGAGAACATCTCGGCGAAGTTGGCCAGCTTGCGGATGGGACTGACGAAGGCGGTGACGTATAGGGAGAAGGTGATCAGATCCACATAGTCCATTTTCTCCCCCATGATGAGCCAGCCGCCCACGGCGATCACCGCCACCGGCAATATGCCGGTGCAGAACTCCATCACCGCGTTGAAGCGGCCCATCTCCTTGTGAAAGCCACGCTTGGCGGTCTTGAACACCTCGTTGGCCTCGTCGAACCGCTGCTGCTGGGCTTCTTCGTTGGCAAAGGCCTTGGTGGTCCGCACGCCGGACAGGCCGGACTCGATGGCGGCGTTGATGGTGCCGGTCTTGACCTTGGCAGCCCGGGAGGCGGCGCTCATCTGCCGGCGGCGGCGCAGGGCCATGGTCAGCAGGACAGGCAGCAGCACCAGCAGTACCAGCGCCAGCTCCCAGCGCAGGGTGAACATCACCGCCAGCGCGCCCACGATGGTCACCAGGGAGATGAACAGATCCTCCGGCCCGTGGTGGGCCAGCTCCGTCAGTTCAAACAGGTCACTGGTCAGGCGGCTCATCAGCTGGCCGGTGCGGTTGCGGTCGTAGAAGTCGAAGCCCAGCTCCTGAATGTGGCGGTACAGATCGCGGCGGATATCCGCCTCCACGCGGATGCCGAAGGTGTGGCCCCAGTAGGCCACCACGAAGTACAGCGCCGAGCGCAGCACATAGGCGGCCACCACCACCGCCATGACGATGAAGAATATCCGGAACTGCCGCTGGGGCAGCCAGGTATACATGGCGGCGCGGGACACCAGCGGGAACGCCAGGTCGATGCAGGCGATGAGGAACGCGCAGGACAGGTCCAGGGCGAAGAGCCGCCGGTGGGGTTTGAAGTAGGAGAGGAATATCCGCAGGGGGCTGCGGGTCTGATAATCTTTCGTGGTCATGCTATGCCTCGCTTGGTGTTTTTTGAATATATAGTATAGCACATCGGCACGGCGTTCGCAATAGCACGCAGCGCCCCGGCTTGCGTGTCGGGGCGCTGCGTGTTATAATTGGGCCATGACCTGGCCGATAGGGCCGTCGATGGTGACGGCGGCGCCAAGACCGCTGCCGGCCCCGCCCTTGTTGATGACCGCCAGCTTATGGCCGCAGTAGTACTGTATCAGCCCGGCGGCGGGATAGACCACCAGCGACGTGCCGCCGATGATGAGCACGTCTGCCTGCCGGATATAGTGGATGGCGCGGGCCATCACGTCCTCATCCAGGGACTCCTCATACAGCACCACGTCCGGCTTAATGATGCCGCCGCAGGTGCAGCGGGGAATGCCGCGGCTCTCCGCGATGCGCTCCACACCGTAGAATTTCCCGCAGCGGGTACAGTGGTTCCGCAGCACGCTGCCGTGGAGCTCAAGGACCTCCTGGCTGCCGGCCTTCTGGTGCAGGCCGTCGATGTTCTGGGTGATGACGGCCTTCAGCTTCCCCTGCCGCTCCCATTCCGCCAGCTTGCGGTGGGCGGCGTTGGGCTGGGCGTCCAGGGCCAGCATTTTGGCCCGGTAGAAGTCGTAGAATTCCTCGGTGTGCGTCTCGTAAAATGTGTGGCTGAGCATGGTCTCCGGCGGGGATTTGAATTTCTGGTGATACAGGCCGTCCACACTGCGGAAGTCCGGTATCCCGGACTCGGTGGACACGCCGGCGCCGCCGAAAAACACGATGTTGTCGCTGCTGTCTGTCAATTCCTTCAGCCTGCGGATGGTTTCGTCCATACTGTCCCTCCATTTCTTTTGTAAGGAGCATACGCTATGAATATTCAGATCTTCGGAAAAAGCAAGTCCTTCGACACGAAAAAGGCGGAGCGCTGGTTCAAGGAGCGCCGCATCAAGTACCAGTACATCGACCTTGTGAGCAAGGGTGTATCGCCGGGGGAGTATCGTTCCATCCGGGCGGCCGTGGGCAGCTTCGACGCGCTGGTGGACAAGGACTGCCGGGCGTATGAGGCGCTGTACATGGCCTACATCACGCCTCAGGCGGCGGAGGAAAAGCTGCTGGAATACCCGGAGCTGTTCGCCGCACCCATTGTCCGCAACGGGAAGCAGGCCACCGTGGGCTATTGCCCGGAGATATGGCAGACGTGGGAATAGGAATAAGGGCTCTCATCCGTGCGCCGCAGGCGCACGGTTTTTTTCGGGCAGCACCGCGGCTTTCACTGTGCGGTGTTGCCCTTAGTCCGTGTAGCTGTGTTCCACCGTGACCACGGCGTAGTAATTGCCGTCCATGGCGCGGACCAGCGCGCGTATCTCCTGCGCTGCCTGGGCCGGGGTCTTGCTGCTGGAGAAGGGCAGCACCGCGTCGAAGATCAGGTTATCGTGTGTGGTGCCCCGGACCACGCGGAAGTCGTGGATGGTCAGACCGGGATCCACCTGCTTTACCAGCGCGGCCACCTGTTCCTTCAGTGCGGTGACGGAGCCGTCGGTGACGATGGGGTCCATGTGGATGACGGCGTGGCAGTGGAGCTTCTCCATCAGTTCCTTTTCAATATTGTCGATCACATCGTGCATGGCCATGATGTCCCCGTGGGCGGGGACCTCCGCGTGGAGGGTGATCATCAGACGGCCGGGGCCGTAGTCATGGACCACCAGATCGTGTACGCCCAGCACTGTGTCGTTGGAGAGGACGATATCCCGTATCTGCTGCACCAGCGCCGGGTCGGGCGCCTGCCCCAGCAGAGGGGACAGGGTCTCTTTTGCGGCCTTGTAGGCGGAGAACAGAATGAACAGCGCCACCACCAGGCCCACATAGCCGTCCACCGCCAGACCGGTCCATTTGCCGATGAGCATGGCAAGGAGCACCGCCAGGGTGGAGACGGTGTCGGAAAGGCTGTCCGTGGCGGTGGCCTCCATGGCGGCGGACTTGATCTTCCGGCCGACGGCCCGGTTGTACAGCCACATATAGACCTTCACGCACACGGAGGCGGCCATGATGGCGATAGCCATCAGGGAAAAGGTGACGGCCTCCGGATGGAGGATCTTGTCAAAGGAGGACTTGGCCAGATCCACGCCCATCAGCAGGATCAGGCCCGCTACGATCAGGCCGGATATGTACTCGATGCGGCCGTGGCCAAAGGGGTGGTCGGTATCCGGCTTTTTGCCCGCCAGACGGAAGCCCAGCAGCGTCACCGCCGAGGAGCCGGCGTCGGACAGGTTGTTGAAGGCGTCCGCCGTGACGGCGATGGAACCGGACAGCTGTCCGGCAAAGAATTTGCCGATGAACAGCAGAATATTCAGTGCGATGCCCACAGCGCCGCACAGGGTGCCGTAGGCGCGGCGGACGGCGGGGGAGGACACGTTGTCCCGGTCAGGAATGAGCCAGCGGCTCAGCAATCGTATCATGGCAGTCGTCTCCTTTCGGCGGATAGACCCGGCGCTTTGTCAGCCAATAGCACAGGGGGATGGCGTACAGCAGTATCTCGTAGGGGATGGCGGACATGTCCGCGCCCAGCATGGCCAGCGGGATGGACACGGAGATGTTCCAGGGGATCAGTGGCGAGAGAACGATGCCGGAGTTCTCGACGTCAAGAGCCATCTCGCCCCTGCCGTGGCCGCGCTTGGTGTAGTCGTCCTCCAGCAGCTGGTTGCACACCACCGCGCAGGTGGACTGGTTGCAGAACACCATGCTGCACACCACGGAGATCGCCGCGCAGGCGGGGAACCGCCCGGCTCTCCGGGCCAGGCGCTGGGCCAGATGCGCCGCGCCGTTCAGCACGCCCATGCCGCCCAGCAGCCCGGCGTACAGCCCGGCGCTGACGGCCATAATGGTGGCCGAGACCATGGACATCATGCCGCCGCCGGAGAGCACGTCGTGCAGCGCGCCGGGGGCGGGGAGGTAGCCCAGCACCGCATCCCGCAGGGTGGGCAGCAGAGCGCGGCCCTGGGCGAACACCGTCACCAGCAGCGCCGTCAGCGCACTGACGGCCATGGTGGGCCGGATGGGGACCTTGCACAGCGGCAGGATCAGGATCAGCAGCGCCGGGATGGCCGTCCACCAGCTGAGGCTGAAGGTGCCGGACAGCTGGTCCAGCACACCGCTGTCCACCATGGCCAGCGGGTGCGTTACGGACAGGGCGGCGTAGGCCGCGAGGCTGACCAGATAGGGCAGCCAGCCGGTGCGGTGCATCATGTGCAGGTTGTCATAGAGCTTGGTATCGGTGGCGGCGGCCACCAGCGTGGCGCTGGAGGAGGCCGGCGAGCAGCGGTCGCCGAAGTAGGCGCCGGCCACGATGGTCCCCGCCGTGATGGCCACGCTGACGCCGCCGGAGCGGGCCAGAGCCATCAGGATCACGCCCAGGGTGCCCACCACGCCGAAGGACGTGCCCAGGGCGTAGGAGATGAAGCTGGTCAGCAGGAACGTCACCAGCAGGAACAGCTGCGGCGTGATGATGCGCAGCCCGTGATAGATGAAGAAGGCGATGGTCCCGGCGCTGCGCCACAGGGCGGTGATGGCGCCGATGAGCATGTAGATCACGATCACGCAGCACATTTTGCGGCCCTGCGCCCAAGCGGCGTCCCACATGGCCCGCACGGTCATCCCGCGGCGCAGGCCCAGAGCGGCGAAGGCTGCTATGCCCACCCATATCGCAAGGATCAGGGACTGGCCCAAAAGGATGCAGAGACCCACTGCGGCCAGAAACAGCAGAAAACAGAAGACAGCGCCCATGTTACCTCCCCGGGATGGTCAGCGTCATGCGGCAGCACAGATCATCCAGGTCGCTGTCGGTGGCGGCGGGAAGGCGCAGGCGCCCCCCGCATTTGGCACAGGTCAGGTCCACCGCGCCGCGGCGCACCTGCATGGTATATTCGTGGCTGCCGCAGGCGCAGGTGATGCCGCCCCGGGCGGCGATATCCTTCAGCTCGGACAGTACCTCATACATGATGACGTTGTCGGTGAAGGCCTCGTCGGGGCCGGCCTTTTCCTTGGCCACCCGCAGGGCCAGACCCTCCATGGCCTTTCGCACCTGGGTCTCCTCACCGATGTAGCAGCACAGCTCCTGCTTTGCCGGGCAGGCCAGGCCGATGCCCCGGCCGTGTAGCACCGCGCCGGCGTCGCACTCCGCCTGGTGGTGCCCACCGCACACGCCGCAGGGCACGTTCAGCCGGAAGCGCAGGCCGTCCGTCTCAGCGGTCAGAGCTTCTTTGCCGCATTCGCATTCCATCCGCGCCGCGGCGGCGTTCAGGGCGAAAACGCTGCGGCTGTGCAGCACGGCCTTGCCGCAGGCCGGACAGATATATCCAAAGCTACGCATTTCTTCCATGACATACGCTCCTTTGTCAACCAAAAGTCACAACAAGTTCCTGTATTATATACCATTTATTCGCTGTTTTCCAGTATTGCGGGAAAAAGAGTTTTACATTATAATTGCGCCGTTATCCCACGCTTCAAAGGATGTGATACCGTGCAGAACAGGAGCTTTGCCGCGGCGGTGAAGGCGGCGTTTTCCCATACCATCCCCATTATGACCGGCTATCTGGCTGTAGGCATGGCCTACGGCGTGCTGATGGCCTCCAAGGGCTACAGCTTTCTGTGGGCCGGCTTTGTCAGTGCCTTTGCCTTCTGCGGCAGTATGCAGTATGTGGCGATCACGCTGCTGACAACGGCTTTTGATCCCCTGCAGGCCTTTGTGCTGAGCCTGATGGTCAACGCACGGCACCTGTTTTTTTCGCTGGCGCTGCTGCCCAAGTACCGGGGACTGGGCAGACTGCGGTATTTTATGATCTATACCCTCAGTGACGAGAACTTTTCCCTCTCCTCCTCGGTGGAGCCGCCGGAGGACACGGACCCCACGCTGTTCTACTTTGCCATGAGCTTCCTGACCTGGCTGTACTGGGTGGCGTTCTCTATGCTGGGTGGTCTGCTGGGCGGGCTCATCACCTTTGACATCACCGGCATCGACTTTGCCCTGACGGCGCTGTTCGTGGTGCTGTTCATCGAGCAGGTCGTCAAGAAAGAGAACCGTGCCCCCGGCGCTGCCGGTCTGGTGTGCGCTGTGGCGGGTCTGGCCGTTTTCGGCGCGGACAACATGGTCATCCCGGCCATGGTGCTGACCCTGGCGGTCCTGCTGCTGGGAAGGAGGAAGCTATGCGCTTAGACACGATACATTCCCTGATCATCGTGGCGATGGTGGCGCTGGCCACCCAGATCACCCGATGGACGCCGTTCCTGCTGTTCTCTGGGGACAAGAAGCTGCCGAAGGTAGTGGAGGACCTGGGCAGGCTGCTACCGCCGGCCATGATGGGCCTGCTGGTGGTATACAGTCTGCGGAATACCGACATCCTCTCCGGCAGTCACGGTCTGCCGGAGGCCATCGCCGTGGCCGTTACCGCCGGTCTCCACCTGTGGAGGCGCAGCACCCTGCTGTCCATTTTAGCGGGCACCGCCGTATACATGCTGCTGGTGCAGCTGGTGTTCGTGTAAGCCGTACCGTACAGCGAAAAGGACGTCCCTCGGGGCGTCCTTTTTCATATTTTTCCGCATCCCCGCGCAGACTAAGGGCAAATCATGTGCGAGGTGGAACACTATGGACATCAAACGACTGAGCCGCCAGACCTGCCGGCTCACGGACCCTCCGGGCGTGGTGAGCTGGGCCAGTGTGGCCGGACGGCTGGAGCGTCAGGGCCCTCTGGGCGGCTCCATTGACATCACGGATGACGACTCCTTCTTCGGCAAAAAGACATGGGAGCAGGGGGAGGTGGAGATGCAGGCCCTGGCCCTGCGCCGTGCCCTGCAAAAGGGCGGTCTGACGCCGCATCATCCCCATCCGGGGTAATGAAGAACTCCGCTACGGTGGAAAGATAGCGGGACTGGGTATCGTAATCGGTGATGACGCGCTGCCACACACCATAGTAGTATTCCCGGCCCTCCACCGTCACTGGATCATTGAGGGTGAAGGTGTAGTTCTCCATCGGCTCCGCCGCCGCAAAGATAACCTCCATCTTTTTTATGAGGCGGGCACGGCGCTGCTCCTCGGTTTCCTCCGGTTCCGGTTCCGGTTCGGGCTCTGGGGAGACAGGTGCGGGGTCCTGCGATATTTCGCCCTGGGGCGGATCGCCATGGACGATCTCACTGATGGGATTGCCGCAGGCGGTGAATACCAGCAGGGTGGCCAGCAAGGCCAAGGTCAAGGTGATCAGTTTCATACGGCTCATACTGATGGAACTCCCTCCGTTAGGCCGCTCAGTCGGCGGCGCTTGACGATGAAATAGCAGATGATGTGGGTGAGCGAGGTCAAGATCCAGCTGATGGGGTAGGAGATGTAGAGTACCCGCAGATCGTGGTGAGTGGCGAAAATGGTATAGATCCACACCACACGGAAGCCGCAGGCGCCGATGAGAGTGACGATCATGGGCATGACAGAGCTGCCCATCCCGCGGATGATATCCGCCATAATATCCATAATGGCATCCAGACCGTAGGTGGTACCGACAATCATCATACGGATCATGCCCATGGCAATAACTTCCGAATCCTTATTGTAGAAAGCAAGCAGCGAATTGCCAAAGCCGTAGGCGATAAAGCCGAGAATCTCCGAAAGGAGGATGCCCAGGGCCAGGCACCAAAGGGTGATGCCCCGCAGGCGCTTGTACTGCCCGGCGCCGAGGTTCTGGCTGGTGAAGGTAAGGGAAGCCTGCGCCACCGAATTGCAGCTGGTAAAAACGAAGCCTTCAATATTGACGGCGGCGGCATTACCGGCCATGGCGGTGCTGCCGAAGGAATTGATGGAGGACTGGATGAGGACATTGGAGATGGAGAAGATGGCACCCTGCAGACCGGCGGGAATGCCGATCTTGAGGATACGGATGAGCTTATCCCGGTGGATGCGCAGCTCCTTGAGGACGATGTGGTAGCAGCCGTCGGTTTTCAGCATGCACCACAGTACCAGCGCGGCGGAGATATACTGCGAAACAACGGTGGCAATGCCGACGCCCGCCACACTGAGATTGAACTGGATGACCAGAAGCAGGTTGAGACCGACATTGACGATGCCGGCAAAGAAAAGAAAGATGAGCGGGCGGCGGGTATCGCCCACGCCGCGCAGCACCGCTGCGCCAAAGTTATACAGCATACTGCCTGGCATCCCCAAAAAGTAGATGCGCAGATACAGGATAGCCAGTGGAAGGACATCGTCGGGGGTATCCATCAGCCGCAGGATGGCGGGGGTACACACCACGCCCACTACCATGACAAAGAAACCGCTGATAAGGCCCACCAGCATGCAGGTGTGGGTGGCTTCGGAGACATCCTCGTACTGGGCGGCGCCGTAGTGCTGGGCAATGACGGCGCTGCCGCCGATGGAGATACCCATAAACAGGTTGACGATCAGATTGATGATGGAGCCATTGGAGCCGACGGCGGCCAGCGCGTGGCTGCCCACATACCGTCCCACCACGATGATATCGGCGGCATTGAAAAGAAGCTGCAGCATTCCTGTGGCCATTAGCGGCAGGGAAAAAAGCAGGATCTTCTGCGGCAAGCTACCGGTACACATATCTATTTCATACTTATGGCGTGCAGTAGCCAAGGGAAACAACGCTCCTTCTTTGTGCATATTGGGAAAAAGCCTAGTACAGCGCCGCGGGCGCTGCTGGGGCATAGAGATTAAGAGGACAGTATAGGTATTATAGCCCTTTTGTGCTCTAATGCAAGATATCCTGCATCAAATCTCCTTATCGCACAAAAAGGCGGCAAAAAGGAGAGAAAAGCACAACAAAACTGCCCATTATCCCAGCAACGGCAGCGCTGCTGCCAGAATTTCGGCGGCCTCCAGCGGACGGCTGCGCAGCAGGGGGCGGCGGGGTTCCTCCGGCAGGGCGGTGGATTCCGCGATGACAGCTTGCAGCTGGGCGGGGGTGTACCAGCGAAAGCGGCCAATGCCAAGCTGTTCGGCCCGGTGCTCCAGCAGGGCCAGCAGCAGGTCATCATAGCCGGCTTCCCGGGGCAGGCGCAGCTCCGCAGCTACGGCCGGCAGAATGTGCTCGAACAGGGCACGGCGAGGGGAGAGCCCCTCCGGCAGGCGCAACGGGATACCGGCGGCCTTTATGGCGTTCTCCGGCAGAGCGGCAAAGGCCGCAAAGCCATCGGCTTTTTCGGAAAAGTAATACAGCTGGCCGGGGAGCTCCCGCATAAACCGCATGGTATCGTAGTAGCCCATCTGAATATTGCGGCGGCTGGTGGCGGGATCGAACCGCATGACAGGGCCCAGCTGCTCACTGGGGAAGATCTGACGGATCTTCTGCTTATCCCGCAGCGGATGGATGATGCCGAAGCCATTGAGCCGGATGGCGATGACCTCATCGCAGCCGTAGTCCAGCAGCTCATTATAGGGGCAGGCATCATACAGGCCGCCGTCCAGGTACTTCTTATCCCCAATGACGGTGGGCTGGAACCCGGGGAACGAAGCCGAGGCCAGCACATGGTCCAGCACATTTTCGGGGGTCATATCTTTCTTATAGGCGATCAGCGGCTGAAGCTCCGGGAAAGCCACGGCGATCATGCCATAATCAATGGGACTTTCCAGCAGTCGCTGGGGGTCAATGTTCTGCTCCAGGAAGGCACGGATTTTGGAGGTATCGATACCGCCGTTTTCCAGCGCGGCTTTGATATTTTCCTTGAGGGCCGAAAGGGTATTGAGGTTCACCTGCCGGTTGATGATTTCCAAAAAGCCTTTGTCCTCCTCAGAGAACAGATCGTCATTGGCGGTCGTTTCCCAAAATTCCGCGGCCTTTTCACAATCGCCCTGCGCCAGCAGCGCCGCATTGATGGCGCCGATGGAAACACCGCAGATGACATCAAAATGATAACCCAGTTCGGTAAGGGCGCGGTATGCGCCGATCTCATAGGCGCCTTTGGCACCGCCGCCTTCCAGTGCTAAACCCAGCATAGTGATGCTCTCCTTTCATCTATCCACAGCGGATTCTATTCCATGCTCATCATAACCGAAAGGGCGGGGGAAAAGCAATGCTCCCGCCGTCCTTTTTACAAATCGTTCATGCTTTTTCGGCAGGGAAAATGCCGCAGACCGTCAGCACATCACCTGCCACGGTAAAGTGCACCTCCAGCCCGGCAAAGGGAAAGCCGTATACCCGGTCGCTATCCTGCTGATAAGCCGGCCGGGGGTCCTGTGCCAGTACCGCCCGCAGGGAAGCCCGGTGCGCCGCAGGAACCTTTTCTTCCCATTGCGGCGGCAGTATCACCGTGAGGACATGTGCTAGCCCATCGGAGGAATACCCCCCGGTGGCCTCCGGGTGGCAATCGGCATGGGGCAGGTAGGGCTTTACATCATAAATAGGTGTGCCGTCCATCAGGTCAGCCCCGGCTACCCGCAGGTCGGGATTAATGCCGGAAACTGTGAATTCGGAGATTACAGCGGGAAACCGGTA
>OGYL01003196.1_pt1 | contig 10810 bp, 8 predicted proteins | sample 1576541 | NCBI WGS metagenome assembly OGYL01 (sample SAMEA3541551, study PRJEB24748) | human gut metagenome | biome: human gut; feature: human-associated habitat; material: faeces | place: China | collected 2012 | reverse complement strand
TGCGAACCTTTATCGGAGTATAATTTTCTGCGTGCTGCGCCGCATGACCGGTAAAAAACTCAGCAGATTGCGGCATTTAGTTTCACTAGACATAAGAATCCTGAGGGCAGATGCCTAAGGACACCACACACCCTCCCACAGCTACTGTACGGCGTCCGGTCTATCAAGCCTCCTTCGAGTAGTCAACCTTCAGAAGACACAGTCCCTTCGCCGGCGCAGTTGCACCTGCAAGGCTTCTGTTTCTCTCCTCTAAAAGTTCATACATACTCTCTGGTGTTCTCTTTCCCTGTCCAACTTCAAGAAGTGTACCACTTAAGATTCTTACCATGTACTGCAAGAATCCGCTTCCATGATATGTAAGATTAAGGAATGAACCCTTTAAAGAAACATCTATCGAATAAATCTCACGGACTGTCGATTTCTTCATCTTGGGATTACCACAAAATGATGCAAAATCATGTTCTCCAGTAAGTATGTCTGCTGCCCTCTTCATGGCTTCAACATCCAGCTTGCCCTCAATTATATTGACATATTTTCTGTTAAATACAGGCTTTTTATCCCCAACATAACATGTATAGCAGTAAGTTTTCCCCTGCGCATTGTAACGGCTGTGAAATCTGTCAGATGCAACACGGACCTCCTGCACACAGATATCTTCTGGAAGATATCTGTTCATATAATCGCATATCTCATCTTCCTTCATCTTAGTTTCCATATGTGCATTGGCTACCATTCCCTTTGCATGCACTCCGGCATCTGTTCTTCCTGCACCTATAACCTCAACCTCAGTTCCTGTCATGGCAGAAAGCACTGATTCTAACTTGCCCTGAATTGTCATATCAGTAGTCGGCTGATGTTCCCAGCCATAATACCTTGTACCATCATAAGTAATTATCATCTTATAATTCTTCATTCATATCTCCCATTCATTCTCCTGATTTGAAGCCATATAATTTCATACAACTAACATCTGTAATCCCATCTCGCAAAATACTGTCCATAAGCACATTTTCTCATCTTGCCAGATTCTGCTTCATACCATCGAGAAAATCATATATTTCATCCATAAACACCTTGCCATAGCGCTCATATTTATTCTCACCGACACCACTTACTGACAGCATTTCTTCCTCATTAAACGGAACTTTAAGACACATATCTATAAGCGTCCTGTCTGAAAATATTACATATGGCGGAACACCTACTGAAACAGCTATCTGTTTTCTTAACTCACGCAGTCTGTTAAACAACATAACACCTCTGTCATTAAGTGCATCCTCCGGCTTCTTTGACTTGGGCGTTGCATATGCTGATTTTGCAGCAGCCGCAGAACGCTTCATTCTGTCTGCCACCATTGCAGCATTCCTTGATACAGGTGCACTGAAACGGTTTCCCGGATACATATAAGCCTCGTCTGCTTCTTGTTCTGCCTCATCAATAACACAGTTAGAACAGTTATGGCAGTTGTATCGTCCACCCTTTGGATTGTCTGGCCTTTCTCCAAAATATTTAAGTATATACTCTCTTAAACAGCCTGATGTCTTGCAGTAATCGACCATTGCATTAAGCCTTCTTTTATCAAGAATCATAAGCCGTGCCTGTTCTTCTGCATCCATATCAGGATTAGGCTCTCTGTGTTCTATGAAAAACTTATTTATCATAATATCCTGTGGAGAATACAACAGTACGCATTCTGAATCCTCTCCATCTCTTCCGGCACGTCCAGCCTCCTGATAATAATTCTCTATACACTGCGGCATATTATAATGAATTACAAATCTTACATTTGACTTGTCAATTCCCATTCCAAATGCATTAGTTGCAACAACAACTGGCTTGATATCATATATAAATGAATCCTGATTTTCTTTTCTTTCTTCTGCTGAGAGACCCGCATGATACTTAGTCACAGAAAGTCCGTTAGCATTAAGCATGTCATAGACTTTTTCAACATTTTTTCTTGTAGCACAGTATATAATCCCACTATCCTGTCTGTGGCTTACAAGGTAATCAAGTATATATGAATCCTTGTCCTTAATATGCTTGACCTTGAATGTCAGATTGCTTCTGTCAAAACCTGTCGTAAGTATTACAGGTCTTTCGAGTGAAAGAATCTGCAATATATCATCTCTTACTTTGCTTGTCGCTGTAGCTGTAAACGCGCTTATTATAGGACGCCTTGCCAGTTTCTTAACAAAAGACAATATATTCAGATAACTTGGTCTGAAATCCTGCCCCCACTGTGATATACAGTGAGCTTCATCTACAGTAATCATAGATATCTCTACACGCGTGGCAAAATCAAGAAAGCCCCAGGTTTCCAGCCTTTCAGGTGCAACATATATAATTTTATACCGTCCCTGCTTTGCAAATGCGAGTGCCTTAGCTATCTGATTATCTGTAAGAGAACTGTTAATATAAGCTGCATGTACACCTGCCTGATTAAGTGCTCCAACCTGATCCTTCATTAGCGATATAAGTGGAGATACAACAAGAGTAATGCCGGACATTAACAATGCCGGCACCTGATAACATAATGATTTTCCCGCACCTGTAGGCATAATTCCTAACACATCCTGCCCTGCAAGAATAGCATCAACTAACTTTTCCTGACCCGGACGAAATGAATCATACCCAAAATAATGCTTTAAAATCCCGTATTTATCCATATATCACTCTCTTTTCAATCTTCTCTTACTTTCATACATTCTCTTATCTGCTCTGCTTCTTGTATCTTCAAAGTTCTTATCTGTCTTTATATCATATTCAGCATAACCACATGCAATCTGCACATTAAGGTCTTTGATTCCAAGTTCTTCTTCAGTATACTTTTCAAGTTCCCTTAGCTGCTTTACATGTCTTCCAATATCAAAGCTTTTTTGCTTCTGATTAATTACAGTACAGAATTCATCCCCACCTATACGATAACATTTGCCATGTCTGCCAAATATCTCTTTAATAATTCTGGCTGATGCCTGTATATAGGCATCTCCTGCTGCATGCCCCAGATTATCATTACACCACTTAAGGTTATTAAGGTCAAATGTCACTATAGAATACCCTTCATAATCAGAAGTTTCCTGTTCCCACTCTTCAAATGCAAAGCGATTATAAACCCCTGTCATAGTATCAGTTACAGCCATCTCTTTGTAGAAATCTGCCTTCTGGCCTTCTTTAATCTTCTCAAATGCTTCTGATATGCTCTCATAACCAAGCACAATAATAAATATAAGAATACCCAGTTTTCCTATAAGATCTGTCTGCTGCATTCCCTTATAATATGCAATAAGATCAACAATCATAGAAATTCCAAGTGCAGCCGCACCTATAATATTAGACTTTACTTTCCTGTCAAAGCCTTTAACCCATACTCTTTTAATAAGAACTGTACAGAAATATACAAGTGACATAACAAGCATCATATGTATAATGTACACGCTGTTCTTAAACTCCCACACACCTGTCATATGACATACAAGCAGTATTACAGCTGTTGCAGCATATATGGCACACAAGATATTATTCGCAGCACTTTTCCCTATCTGGAAAAAATTCTTCTCTGCCTGCATAAAAGGAATAGGTATCATCATTAGCAGTACATACCCTATCAGTGAACCTATCTTCCTGTTCTCCACAAGAATTGTTGCAATATCAGTCTCATTAAGAGCCCATGCACCTATAATCATTGCAAATATACCAAAATAAAACAGTGCTTGTGTCTGTGCAATCTTCTTTCTGCAGAAAATCCATAATATAATCATAGCAAATCCGACTATTATTATAAACGAACTAAGTACTGCTGATGGCAGCGATTTCGCAATAAGCTCTTTTATAAGTTTTGTCTCGTCACCATATTCAAATGTTGTTCCTCTTATCTTATGACCAGCATATACATTAGTAAGCCTTACGATTATATCTGTTGTATATGGTGGAATGTTCACAATCGTATAATTAGTTCCAGTGGTTGTTCCATATACAGACCTATGTGCTTTTATATAATATATAAGTCTTCCACCTGCATATACTTCTACTTCCTGATGCCTGCTTACAAATGCCAGTGCATTATTATTTCCTGCACCTGCTCCAATCTTCACATGATATTCAATTGTGTCATCTCCAATATATCTTGTATCCTCTGGTTTAACTACGACACTCGTTCTTTTATCTGCCGGTGTCACCTTATCTACAGTGCTGAATATAAATCCTGAAGCCATAAAAAGCAGAAATCCTAATAAAAATATACAGTAAAAAATCCTGTTAACTAATTTAATTCTTTTCATAAAAAAAGCCTTTCAGCCGTACTATAGTGTTATCCGTAATAAATCTAACCCTATAATACAGTAGAATGGCTTTATTTTCAAATGATTTTTTGTTGTTCTGTATTTTGTACACTATTCGCAAAGTTTTAAAACTGCATAGCACTACAAGTTACTATTATATACTTTTAGCAAGTTCAGTTGGATTCTCTGAAAACTTCAAAGCTACATCCCTTGAAATAACTCTTGTCTTAACAAGATTAGCAAGCGAATAGTTCATTGTGTGCATACCTGTCTGCATATTTGACTGAAGAACGGTCTGAATCTGATTAGTCTTCTTCTCTTTAATAAGATTAGATACTGCTGTATTATTAAGCATAATCTCTGTTGCAGCAATTCGTCCTTCCTGCTCTGCACGAGGTACAAGTGTCTGTGTTACAACTCCAGTTAATACAGATGCAAGCTGTATTATAAGTGCAGACTGTGCCTCAATAGGGCATGCACTGATTATACGCTCAACTGTCTGTGTAGCGCTTCTTGTATGAAGTGTTGATAATACAAGATGTCCTGTTTCAGCAGCTGTAATTGCTGCATTGATAGTCTCATAATCTCTCATCTCTCCCACAAGAATAACATCCGGATCTTCACGAAGTGCTGAACGAAGTGCTGTCGCAAAATCAGGTACATCTCTTCCTACCTGTCTCTGATGTATCATAGATTTCTTAAACCCATATACATACTCTATAGGATCTTCTACTGTTATAATATGTCTTGACATATTGTTGTTAATATAATCAATCATAGCTGCAAGTGTTGTAGACTTACCACTTCCTGTAGGACCTGTTACAAGAATAAGACCAGACCTTTTCTCAACAAGCTTAGAAAAAAGTTTTCCTGAATGTCCCAATTCTTCAAACGACGGTATAACAGAATCAAGAAGACGGATACTTGCTGCAAGATTTCTTCTCTGATGATATATATTAATTCTTAATCGTCCACCAGACTCATCAGTAGATGCCACGTCAATATCTTTTCCTGCCTGAACATTCTGTATATCTTCATCACCAAGAATTGAGAATATCATCTCTTCTGTTTCTTCTATCGAAGGTGTTATATCAAGAAGCTCAAGTTCACCATATTTTCTTACTGCAACCGCTTCTCCTGCAGTAATATGCAGATCTGAACACCTGTTATCTCTTGCGTATTTAATTAATTCTTTTAATTCCATGTTCCCCTCCCATACATTTTGTTCATTAGTATGAACCACAATAAAATACTACCATAATAAAAATGCATATTCAATCACACTTTTATCCCATTTTTCTTACATATATCATTAAGGCAGCATCTTTCACAGTGTGGCGTAGTACGCGCCGTACATACCTCTCTTCCGTGGTCTACAAACCGGTGGCATAATCCACTTCCTTCTTCTGGCGGGACTATCTTCCACAATGCCATCTCAACCTTCTTAGGCTCTTTCTCGTCTTTTACAAGACCTATTCTGTTACAAAGCCTTATACAGTGTGTATCTGTAACAATTGCCGGCTTTCCGAACACATCACCCATAATAAGATTGGCACTCTTCCTTCCAACTCCAGGAAGCTTTAATAATTCTTCCATGCTGTCAGGAACTTTATCATTATACTGTTCATGAAGCATGCGCATACATGCACATATATCCCTTGCCTTGCTTTTTCCAAGACCGCAAGGTCTTATAATCTTTTCAATCTCTTCTGGAGATGCTGCAGCAAGTGATGCTATATCAGGATATTTTTCATACAGTCCCTTAACCACAACATTTACTCTTGCATCAGTGCATTGTGCCGCAAGTCTTACGCTTACAAGCAGTTTCCAGGCATCATCGTAATCAAGACTGCACTCCGAATCCGGATATTCTGCCTTTAATCTTCTTATAACCTCTAAAACAAGTTCTTTCTTAGTCATAGATTACGCATCTTTCTTCTTATAATTAGCAATTCCGAATATTGCAAGAAGCAATACACACGCAAATATCATCCAGCCAACAAGATAACCTGTTCCCCTTGGTTTAAATGTATCATAATAACCCTTAAGGTATACAACCACTATAATAGCCGGAAGTATATAACTCATATAGAATCTTAACCATTCAGGAAGCTTAGGACCTTTTCCTTCATTAGCTTCTTTTCTGAAGCCTTCCCAGCCCCAGCCGTTCTTCTTGGTACAGAATAATACAAATATCATGCTTCCAAGAGGAAGCAGATTATATGAAACAAGGAAATCCTCCAGATCCATAATTGAACTTCCCGGACCAATAGGCTGGAAAGCTGCAAGCTTGTTAAAGCCTAATACAGCAGGAAGTGAAAGCAGTATCATGAATATAACATTACCTGCAACAACCTTTTTCCTTGAAAATCCCTTAAGGTCAATATAAAAAGCAATAATGTTCTCAAATACAGCAATTACAGTTGATAATGCTGCAAATGACATGAATACAAAGAATGCTGTTCCCCATATTCTTCCTCCCGCCATATGATTAAATATGTTAGGCAGTGTTATAAATAAAAGTGATGGACCGGCACCCGGAGCAACACCATATGCAAAGCATGCAGGAATAATTATGAATCCTGCCATAAGAGCAACAAATGTATCAATCAGAATGATATTAACAGCCTCTCCACCTATTGTTCTGTCTTTCTTTAAGTAGCTTCCGAATATCTCCATTGCGCCAATGCCTACACTAAGTGTAAAGAATGCATGTGTCATGGCATCAAATATAACCGGCCCTAAACCTCTTGATTTAATAGCATCAAGATTAGGCACCATATAGAATTTAACACCTTCTGATGCATTAGGAAGTACAAGTGAATGAACTGCCAGTACCACAATAAGGATAAGAAGAAGTAACATCATAACCTTAGTAATCTTCTCAACGCCCTTCTGTAATCCTAATACACATACACCAAACGAAAGTAAAACTGCAACAATCATCCAGATTGTCATTGTACCAGGCTGTGAAAGCATAGTTCCAAATGCTCCTGAAACCTCATCTGGCTCTAAACCTGCTAACGAACCTCTTGCCTCACGCCATGCATAATAAAGCATCCATCCTGCAACCATAGTATAGAAAGCCATTAATACGTAGCTTCCTACTACCGATACCCATTTGAAATGATGCCATTTACTTCCCTTAGTCTCCAGTTCTTCAAATGCCCTTGCAGCACCTTTACCGCTTCCTCGTCCTACTGTGAACTCCGCACACATAATAGGAAATCCAAGAATTGCAAGAAATACAAGATAGATAAGCACGAATGCCGCACCACCATTTTCCCCGCATATGTATGGAAATTTCCACACATTACCAAGTCCCACCGCACAGCCAGCAGACACTAAGATAAAGCCGAGTCGCGAGCCGAATTTTTCTCTCTCTTTCAAAATAAAACCTCCATAGTTAATATATTTACATTAATTAAGATTGTATCATATATTACTATATTTTCACAGCCAATTATTTCATACTCTCACTGACTTCTGATGTAATAATCTGACCGCCCTGTTCATTCCATTCTTTTACAAATGTATCGAAGTAAGATATATCTTCTTCTCCGCTTATAATCTTTAAATATGCCTCTTTTTCTTTAGCCTTAAGTCTCCACCAATGGCTCTTCATTGTGTCTGTGGTCTTAAAATAAAGCGAGTCAACTACCTTTATATTATCCTGTGCAATAAGACTGCATGCCTTAATTCTTGACATATACGCTGCCCATTGCGTACTTGTTTTGTTAGCATTCTTAATATATTCACTGCATGCATCATAAAATGAACGCTCAAGAAGTTCCAGACTGTCAGGATTCTTTCTTCCTGAAATTGTGGCATCTATATTCCTGTAACATATTGAAAGTGCATTATTATAATCAACATTTATTGATAAAGGTCTTGCCGTAGGTTCAACATTAAGCTGATAGTAATTCTTGAATTCTTCTGAGTCTGTACAGTCAAATCTTACTTTATCAAACATAACGCTTATCATCTTTGCTGCAATCTCAGGATGTTCATATCCCTTTCTTACGACAACATATTTGTAACACGGGTTCTGGCTGTGATAACTCGTTGTTCCATCCGAATCCGTTGCTATTAAATATGGCTGCCAGTTCGCATCCGGATTTTTGCTTACTGCATTGGCAAGCGGATTATTCGGTGCCCACCATGGTCCAAAAAACGAGCCACACAGACCATTCTCTATAAGCTCACATATATTGGTTGATGTTCTCAGAAGAAAATCATTATCTATAACCCCCTGATTATACAGACTGTTTATATACGAAAGTGCTTCTTTTGCCTCATCTGTAACCGAACCATATACAATCTCACCATCATCGTTCATTATCCACTGCTTTGGATACGCTCCAAAGCAGGCAAATATTATATCCAGCAGAAATTCACTGCTGTAACCACATTCACCTGTCACATCTGTATCCACTGCAAGCCCCACTGTATTAGGTTTTCCGGACGCATCCTCGCCATTATTTCCAGGGTCTTCTGATATAAAATGCTTCACTATATTAACAACATCATCAATAGTGTGTGGCTCTGACAATCCGAGCTTATCCATCCAGTCTTTTCTTAACCACACAAGATTAGGTCCATCTGTTATATTAGTCTCCGGCAGTGCCATTATCTTTCCATCGTATGTAACCATATCCTTAAGTGAATCGCCATAGCTTTCATACATTTTTCTTATTCTGTCACTTATACAGTTATTGTAGCTTTCTGTAAGGTCCTCTATAAGTCCTGCTCCCACTAACTGTTCAACCTCATCCTGACTTGATACAACCATGATATCCGGCAGGCTTCCCATTGAGATTGCCATAGAAACGTTAGTGTCATACTGGCTGTCGTTTGCTTCAAATGCATCAACATTCTGCACATTAATCACAGACTTAATATAGCGTGTGTACGCATTATCTGTATACGTGTCATTCTCCGGCATATTGGAATTATTAACACTTGTCATCTTTCCAAGTGTATATTCTATAGTCTCGGGGTAAGCACCGAATGGCGTTGTCCTCGCTTCTTCCATTCTCGCATTGTATTCTTCATTATCATTAGACGCAAAACCAGCCGGGCTTTTACACCCGGCTAATATAAGCATTATTCCTGTGACACCAAATGCCACACTTTTTTTTAATGTTTGCTTTAATCTATTCATATATCTAACCCTTCACTGCACCTGTCATGCTTTCATTATAACACCTTTGCATTATCATAAACAAGGCTGCAATTGGAATTGATATAAGAACTGCTCCTGCTGCAAATCTTGTGTACCATACATCAACATACTCCTTTTCAAGCATCTGCCACAAGCCGATTGCTACTGTATAATACTTCGCATTTGCCCTGCAGATTACTCTTGCAAATATGAAATCTACCCAAGGTGCTATGAATGATGTAAGTATTGTATACACTATAATTGGTTTACTGAGAGGTATTGTTATCTTGGTAAATACCTGCCACTTCGTTGCTCCATCTATCATAGCAGCCTCATCTATTGTCTTAGGGATAGTATCAAAGAATCCCTTTGCAATATAGAAGCCTGTTCCTGCTCCTGCTGAGTAAATCAGAATCAATGAAATTCGAAGCATACTGCCCTCTGTAAGTCCGATAGCCTTTAAGATAAAGTATACGGCAACCATTGACATGAAGGCTGGGAACAATCCAAGAATCATAGCCAGATTCATGAAAGGCTTACGCATCTTAAATCTCAGTCGTGACATACAATACGCAACAGAAAGTACAAATACTGTTGAAATGATACATGAGCACACTGAAATAAACAGTGTATTAAAAAATGCTCTCGGGAAATTCAACAGTGTAGTCTCTGTGAACAGCCTTGTATAGTTGCTAAATGTAAGGCCATGTGGGAAGAAGTACTTTGTATAAGCACCACTCTCAGCTCTAAAGCTTGTCATAATAATCCAGAAAATCGGGAACAGCCATACTACAGCAAGTATTCCAAGAATGATATGAACAAGGGAATTCTTTGCTACTTTCTTAGCACGTCCGGCAGACATAGGTCTTTTTGCTTTTGCTACACTACTCATTACATGAATCCCTCCTCATCCTTGTATGATTTTGTATTTCTGTATGTAACAAGCGCTACGATAGAAAGTACAACGAATGTGAGGATACCGATAACGGCACCGATATTGTACTCCTGATTATCAATAGTCAGCTTGTACAACCATGTAACCAGAAGGTCCGTCTTTCCTGCACTGTCTCCGACAGGTGTAGGCTTTCCTGCTGATAACAGGTAGATAACGTTGAAGTTGTTGATATTTCCGGTAAACTGTGTGATGATATATGGTCCCATGATAAACATGATATATGGGAGTGTGATCTTAAAGAAGATCTGTGCTGCGTTTGCACCATCAATCTTTGCAGCCTCATAAAGCTCTGAAGGCACATTCTGTAATACACCTGTAACCTGAAGCATGGTATACGGAATACCTACCCAGCAGTTGATGAGAATAACAGAAACTCTCGCCCACATAGTGTTGGTCCAGAATGGAAGCGGG
>OGYL01003195.1_pt1 | contig 10813 bp, 8 predicted proteins | sample 1576541 | NCBI WGS metagenome assembly OGYL01 (sample SAMEA3541551, study PRJEB24748) | human gut metagenome | biome: human gut; feature: human-associated habitat; material: faeces | place: China | collected 2012 | reverse complement strand
CAATGAACGGATCATGCGCAGGAAATCCACGATCATTTCCACGAATCTGACGCTCAAAAATTTCTCGGATACCTATTCCGAGAGAACATTTTCCCGAATTGCCAGCAACTATCAGATGATATCGTTGATCGGGAAGGACATCCGTATACAGAAAATATTTTTAGGAGGAAATTAAAATGACTAAGCAGGAATTTATCGATTACATTAAGTCCCTCACCGTTCTCGAACTCGCAGACCTCGTTCATGCGGTCGAAGAAGAATTCGGCGTATCCGCAGCAGCAACCGCAGTTGCAGTTGCAGGCCCCGCAGCAGCAGCAGAACCCGTTGAAGAGAAGACCGAATTTGACGTTATCCTCAAGGGCTTCGGCGCACAGAAACTCAACGTTATCAAGGTTGTCCGCGCAGAACTCGGCCTCGGCCTGAAGGAAGCAAAGGAAGCTGTTGAAGGCGCACCCACCACCCTCAAGGAAGGCCTCTCCAAGGAAGATGCAGAGAAGCTCGCAAAGGCATTCACCGATGCAGGCGCAGAAATCGAAATCAAATAATTATTTTCCCTGTCACAAACAAAACCCCGTCCGCCGCAGCTGCCCGCAGCCGCGGCGGGCTTTTTTGCTTTTTGAATATTAACGAAGGAACGGGTTAGATGTTAACATTTGAGTCAACGTAAGAACCGGGAAAAAGAGATTTGTAAAGAAACAGAATTACATCAGAACTCCGTTGGCCGACACTTCATCAACCCATACCAACGGTAGATAAATTAAAATCCAAACAGTATGAGCGGTGTGTTCCGTGCACCGCTCTTTTTTGCTATAATGGGGCAGAGAAAACGGCAGGACGAAAGCCTGACGGCGGCTTTAAAAGACGCAGTGCGAAAATGCCGCCGAAAAAAGGAGGAAAGCGGAGCAAATGGAGAATAAGCTTGCAGAGAATATCCGAACGTTCAGAAAACAGCGCGCATTGACGCAGGAACAGCTTGCGGAAGTGTTGAGCGTTACTGTCGGTGCGGTGTACAAATGGGAAGCGCGGCTGTCCCAACCGGAATTGAGCACAATAATGGAGCTTGCGGACTTTTTTGACACATCGGTGGATGTACTTCTCGGCTACGAGCTGAAAGATAACAGCCTTCGGACAACGGCGGCACGATTGAAAAGGTATCAGTCCGACAAGGATGAAGCCGGCCTTGCCGAGGCGGAAAAAGCATTAAAAAAATATCCGAATTCCTTTGAAATTGTGTTTAATGCCGCAGGGCTTTTCAGTGTGTTCGGAACGGAGCGCGGCGAAAAAAGGCTTATGCGGCGCGCATTGGAGCTTTTGGAAAAAAGCAGGCAGCTTATTGCGCAGAATACGAACCCGCGGATAAACGAAAGCACACTGTGCGGAAACATCGCGGAGGTGCTGCGCATAATGGGCGAAGCCGAACGCGCCGTTGAGCTGCTGAAAGCGAATAATGCAGGCGGAATTTACAGCGACATAATCGGATTGACACTTGCGGAAGCGTGCGGCCGACCCGAGGAGGCAATGCCCTTCCTTTCGGAATCGCTCGTTGAAAATACGGTCAGAATCATTCGAACCGTGTTTGGTTATATCAATGTGTTTTTTCAAAAAAAGGATTATGCGTCGGCAAAGGCGGTGCTGAATTTCGGCCTTGCTCTTTCGAACGGACTGCGGCGGGACGGGGAAACGAATTTTACAGACAAAACATCGGGAATGCTTTACGCATGTTTGGCTTATTCGGAGCTGATGGACGGCAATGCGGTCGGCGCGGAAAAAGCGCTGATTCAGGCAAAGCTGACAGCGGAACGCTTCGATGCAAACCCGAATTACAGCGCGGCAGCGATCCGCTTTGTTTCGTGTGACGAATCGGCAAGTGCATATGACGACATCGGTGCAACGGCTGCGGAGGGAGTGCGGAACACGGTCTGTTCTCTTGAAAGCGCCGAACTTACGAAAATATGGGAAAGGGTGAACAACGATGAAAAACGGTCGAACAAAGAATGACAGCAGCGGGAATTGTGCTGCCGAAAACGAAAAAGCAAATGTATCAAAAGAAAACGTGAGCGCATTTTGCAAAAAACCGCTCGGAAAACAGCTGCGGGGTCAGTTCTTTTATAAAAATATTCCGAATTTTTGCCTTGCGGTGTTTGCGGCTTTGGCAGCCGGCTCGCTGAATCTGATTCTCTCGTGGATAATTCAACAGCTGATGGACACGGCAGCGGGAAAGTCCGGGGCGTTAAGCTTTCGCACTTTGCTTTTGATAAGTGCGGGATTTGTTCTGCTTTGTGCGGGGCTTTCCCTTTTGAACTATGCGTCGCAGCCCCGTTTTTTGGAACGGGCAATGCGGCAGTACAAGGATTTTGCATTCAAAAAGCTGATAGGAAAGAGCATATCGTCTTTTCGTGATGAAAGCGCGGCAGGCTATCTTTCCGCATTGACGAACGATGCCGCAAGCATTGAAACCAATTATCTTGCGCAGATGCTTGCAATGATAACAAAGGCGGTCACTTTCATCGGCGCGCTGCTGCTGATGTGCAGGTATTCGCTGCTTATGACGGCAATTGCGGCAGTGCTTCCGCTGATAGCATCCCTTTTGACGGGCAACAGGCTGCAAGCCGTTGAAAGCAGGGTTTCCGAACGGAACGGAGAATTCACCGCCGCACTCAGCGATTGCCTCGCAGGGTTTACCGTTGTTAAAAACTTCAAAGCGGAGCGGGAGATTTTTCGCCTGTTTGCGCAGAGCAACAAAGCCCTTGAGCATGAAAAATTCACGGGACGGCGCATTAAAACGCTCGTCGGAATGATCGGTGCGGTCACGGGGATTTTCGCTCAGCTCGGAGTGTTTATCGCAGGCGTGTACCTTTCGATGAAGGGCGGCAGCATGACGCCCGGTGCAGTTGTTCTGTTTGTTAACCTTATGAATTTTATCATTTCGCCCATTGCGGAGCTTCCCGGACTGCTTGCCTGCCGCAAAGCGGCGTTGGGGCTTGTGGATAAACTTGCGGCCGCGCTGGAACGCAGCTCGTCCCGCGAGGGGAGTGAAACGCTCAACAGGCTTGAACACGGGATTCGGCTTGAAAACGTCTCTTTCGCATATGACCCGGGGAAGCCGGTGCTGCACGGAATAAATGCCGAGTTTGAGGCGGGCAAGGCATATGCGCTTGTCGGCGGCAGCGGCAGCGGGAAATCTACCCTGCTGAACTTGCTCATGGCGGCGGAAACAAACTACAGCGGGCATATCCTTGCGGACGGAATCGAGCTGTCGGATATTTCAACGGAGTCGCTCTACGGAACGATGGCGGCAATTCAGCAGAATGTTTTTGTTTTTAATGCCTCGATAAAAGACAATGTTTCAATGTTCCGTGATTTTCCGAAGACGGAGATGGATGAAGCGATTGCCCGTGCGCACCTTGGCGCGCTGATTCGCGAACGCGGGGAGGATTACCTTTGCGGGGAAAACGGCAGCGGGCTTTCCGGCGGCGAGAAACAAAGAATCTCCATTGCGCGGAGTCTGCTCAAAAAATCCTCCGTTCTGCTTGCGGATGAGGTGACGGCGGCACTGGATGCGCAAACGGCGCACCGGGTTTCAAGCGATATTCTCGATTTGCAGGGAATCACACGAATTGTTGTTACGCATACTCTTGAAGAATCGCTCCTGCGCAGATACGATAAAATCTTTGTGCTTCGCGGCGGCAGGATTGAAGAGGCGGGCAGCTTTGCGGATTTGATGGCGAACAAGGGATATTTTTACGCATTGTTCACCGTTGCGCAATAAAACGAAACGGCATGTTCAGGCTTCGTGCCGCATGAACCCGTATGAATACCAATGTAAATGCGTAAATGTATATTGCGGAAGATTCCCGGTATTTTTCGGGGAGTCTTCCGCAGCGTTATGTCGGAGCGGGGCGGCAAAAATTATTTCAGCCCGAATTCACGCAGAACTTCAACGGCGGAATTCCGCGCTCGCTCGGATTTTATGTTGCGGCGAACATCGGAAATATCGACGTAATCGCCTTTGCGGGCACATTCACACAATGCTTCCGCAACATATGCATCGCGAAAGCGTTCCTCTTTAAAAATCAGCTCAATGGAGCTGTTCATCTTTTTGTCAAGCGCGTCGATCATGGTTCGATACATGAAATGATCCTCGCCCAAAAGCTCGCGGAGGCGTTGAATGCACGAGATGGCTTCGCTCATTCGTTCAACGGTCACACGGCGGCGGTAGCGCCAGCCGCATGAGCCTGCACCGAGAAGCTCATCCGCAGAGGTGTCCAATATCAGAGCAAGGTCCTGCAAAAGTCCCGTATCCGGCATAGTTTCGCCGCGTTCCCAATTTGAAACGGATTGTGCGGTTATGCCCAAGCGTTCGCCCAATTCCGCCTGCGTCAGCCCGACGGCCTTCCTGCGGGCAGCGATATAGGCTCCTATTTGTTCCTGGTTAAGCATTGTTTTTTCTCCTTTGCTTTTTTGATGAAACAATTATAGCACGCGGAACGGAGGCGGAAAAGCGAGTGATGCTTTATTTTTTTCGCTGATTGTTAAGCCGGCGTTCAGAAAGAGCGCAGGCGGTCGGCGGCAGAAGAAACATGAACAATTGCGCTGTTCATGTGCGGGTGCAAATGTGATGCAATTTCTTTGTGATACGTTTCAAATTGATTAAACAATCAATAACTCAAACTGATTTATAAAAACATCAATCAAGCTTCGGCAAAAGTGCGAACAATTCGACTGAAAAATCCGGATTCAATTGCGAAAGTTTATAACAATGCTGCCGAAAAACTCGGGAACTCCGCATATAAGCTTTGATACGGATTTCGGGCAGGTTCCGCATTCCCGAATCCGAACTAACTTTCAGTCATTCTTATTCGTTGTTCGGGTTCTGGGTTACATGAATCGTGATGTCAACGCCGTCCGCCCTGTCGGATTGGGACACGTCAACATTCATGCCTCCGGAGCGCAGGTACTCACAGGCGGAATTCACCGTGTTCATGAACATGCGGTAATCCTTTACAATTCGCATAATGACGGGGCGGGGCTTTGCACCGTCCTTTTTGCTGTCGAACAGTGAGTTAAGCTTTTTTTCAACAAGGCGTTCGGTGTCCTTAACGCTCAGGCCGTCCTCGCCGGCTTTTTTGATTATTGCAAGCTTGTCCGCATCGTCCGAAAGGCGCAGCACGGCGCGGGCGTGGCGTTCACTCAGCCCGTAAAGACCGACAGCTTCGCGAACTTCAGGGGAAAGTTTGAGGATACGGAGCTTATTTGCAATGAAACTCTGGCTTTTGCCGAGACGGGAGGCAAGCTCCTCCTGTGTGAGCTTCAGCTCGTCCAAAAGGGCTTTATAGCATTCGGCCTCTTCAAAATAATTCAAATCCTCACGCTGAAGGTTTTCAACAACGGCCATCAATGCGGAATCGGCGTCAACCGCGGAGTTGTCAACTATACAGAGCGCTTTTTCCGACCCAAGGCTCCGCAGCGCACGCAGACGGCGTTCACCGGCGATAAGCTCGTATGTTTCGCCGTTTTTGCGAACGACAAGGGGCTGAATCAATCCGACCTGCCGAATGGATTGTGCAAGCTCGGATATGCTTTCGTCATCAAAGGTTTTTCGCGGCTGAGCAGGGTTCGGAACGATGGAATCCAGTGCCAGTTCAACAAGCTGGCGTTTTGCCTCGGCAGGCTGTGCGCCTGCTGCTTCGCTTTTTTTGTCTTTCAGAAAATCAAACAGTGCCATATTGAATAAAACTCCGAATAAAACTCCGTTGCCGCTCTGCCGTTCGAACAGGTAAAAACTGCCTTTTCGGGCAAGCGGATATTTCGGTTGTGCGGAGAATGAGCTCCGCATGTAGATTATACATTATTGCCCGGTATTTCCGCAAGCGGGAATATCGTTTTGTTTTGTCGAAACCGGATGAAACATGAAAGCACGGAGCGGGAAATACCTCGCTGTGCATCTGCGCGGGGTGAAACCTGCTTGGACGGGGGCGGTTCAAAGGCTTGAATCAAAGCCCGTATTTTTTAAGCAATGCATCAAGCTCACCGCTTTTTTGCAGGTCATAGATGAACAGTTCCGCAAGCTGAGCAACGGCGGGTTCGTCCGCAGCTGAGGCGATTGCATATTCGACATTGCCGAGACTTGTTTCATGGCGGATAAATCCGTGTGAAGATATTTCTTCCGCATATCTTGTGCAGTAAGCACCGGTGACGACCGCACCGGCAACGGTGCCGCGCGCAAGCGCATCGAAAAGCTCCGGATAGGAGGCGAAAGCTTTTGTTGTGAACACGATTGCATCGGCGGGAAGCTCCGGTGTGCGTCCCTTAAGCCGGTCAATGAGAGTGCGTTCAACTTTTGTTTCGTGCGCATCAATGTATTTCTTAAGCCTTGTTTCACCTGCCGTGCCCTGAACAAAACCGATAACAAGTTCGTTCAGCGGAGTTGTTTCGCTGCCGCTTTTAACAAGCACGGAGCATGTATCCGTATAATACGGATAGGAGTAGACATATTTTGAACTTGCGCCGCGCGGCATCAACGCAACGGCGGCATCGATTGTGCCGTCCGAAAGCTTTGTTGAAGCGGTTTTACCGTTCACGGTGATGAGTTTTGCCGCCGCATCCCCGGCGGTGTCGGGAAGCAGATACGCAGCGAATTTTTGTGCAAGCTCGATTTCAAACCCTTCGCCGCCTTCGGCAAAAAGCGGCATATCGTCCCGCACGCCGACGGCAAGCACGCCGCGTTCGCGTATGCGCTGAATTTCCGGGGTGTTCATAAGCTGCGTTCGCGGCTTTAAGAGCGCTGCAAGAAGAACGAGCAGAACCAGCCCCGCCGCACAGCAGAGCGCGATGCGGACGGGTTTGCCCTTTTCGCCGCGAAGAGTAAAATTGAGCCGAAGCTTTTTATGCTGTTTTCCGTCGCGGAGGAAACTCCGCCGCGGGTGATGATGTCGATTTTTCATGATTAATATTATATCAGTAAAGACGCACATTGACAAGAGCGGCATGTTGACAGTATAATGTATAATTGGGTAAACGTTGATTAATTCGGAACATGCCTTTCGTGAATGCACCTGCCTTAACCGCAGCCTGTCCGAAACCGATTCGGGCATTCGGGTGTTTCGAAACCGCGATTTGCCCAAAGCGGCCGCCGAATCGAGTTTTTGCGAAAACAAATTATTCGGAACGAACCTGACATTAAGCAATCAAGCCCCGCAAGGGGAGAAAGGTTTACAAATAGAATGAAATCATTAACAACAACCGAACTTCGGGCACTCTTTCTTCGCTTTTTCGGCGAAAGAGGACACACGATAATCCCTTCGGCTTCCCTTATTCCCGAAAACGATCCCACGGTTCTTTTCACAACGGCAGGTATGCATCCGCTCATGCCCTATCTTATGGGCGCGGCGCATCCGGCGGGAGTTCGCCTTGCCGATGTCCAAAAATGCGTTCGCACGGGCGATATCGATGAAGTCGGCGATGCAAGCCACCTGACCTTTTTTGAAATGCTCGGCAACTGGTCCCTCGGCGACTACTTTAAAAAGGAGTCGATCGCATGGAGTTGGGAATTCCTGACCGATGAAAAATGGCTCGGCATCGATCCGGACAGGCTTTACTTCACATGTTTTGAGGGCGATGAGCGCGCCCCGCGCGATGAGGTTTCACGCGATCGCTGGGTTGAAATGGGTGCTGATCCGAGTCACATCTTCTTCCTGAACGCAAAACATAACTGGTGGATTCCCGGAACGAGCGGCCCCTGCGGCCCCGATACCGAAATTTTCTTTGATACAGGCAAAGAGAAATGCTGCGATGAATGCAGCCCCGCATGCGATTGCGGAAAATATCTTGAGATTTGGAACAATGTTTTCATGCAGTATTTCCAGCCCGCAAACGGCGAGATTCGTATGCTTGAAAAGAAAAACGTTGACACGGGCATGGGCCTTGAACGCACGATTGCAACGCTTCAGGGCGCGGAGAGCGTCTATGACACGGATGCCTTTGCGCACATACTTGCGCGCATCAGCGAGCTTTCCGGCAAGAACTATCGTGATAATGCCGAAACAACACGTGCGTTCCGCATCGTTGCCGACCACATCCGCACAAGTGCGTTCATGCTGGGCGACCCGCGCAGCGTAACCCCGAGCAATGTCGATCAGGGCTACATTCTCCGCCGGCTTATTCGCCGCGCGCTTCGCTATGCAATGCAGCTGGGCATGCCCGAAAACTCACTCAGCAAAATTGCCGAAACCGTTATTTCGGATTACGGCGAGGTCTATCCCGAACTGCGCGAAAACGAAGCCCGAATCATTCGCGAACTTGACACGGAGGAGGCAAGATTCCAGCGCACTCTCACCAACGGTATGCGCGAGTTTGAGCGCATCAAAGGCAAGTTTGAAAACGGTATAATTGACGGAAAGAATGCGTTCCGCCTGTTCGACACATTCGGTTTCCCCATTGAGTTCACCGAGGAAATGGCGCGTGAAAACGGCCTCACCGTTGATGTTGAGGGGTTCCGTGCGGCATTCGAAGAGCACCAGCAAAAGTCCAAAGCGGGCGCGGAGCATAAGTTCAAAGGCGGCCTTGCGGAAGCAACCGACGAAACGGCAAAACTGCACACTGCGACGCATCTGCTCCAGGCAGCACTGCGCAAGGTTCTTGATGAGTCCGTTGCACAGCGCGGCTCGAACATCACGGCCGAACGTCTGCGCTTTGACTTCTCCTTCCCGCGTAAAGTGACTCCCGAGGAGCTGCGCGAGGTCGAAAAACTTGTCAACGAAGCAATTGATGCCGGTGTTGACATTACCTGCGAAGAAATGACCGTTCCCGAAGCGCGTGCGCGCGGCGCGATCGGCCTGTTCGGCGATAAATACGGCGAACGTGTAAAGGTTTATACAATGGGTGACTACAGCTGCGAAATCTGCGGCGGACCCCATGCCGCAAACACCAGCGATCTCGGCACGTTCAAAATCAAAAAAGAAGAGGCTTCAAGTGCGGGCGTGAGAAGAATCAAGGCCGTTCTGATTCCGAAAGAGGGAAAGAAAGACTGATTTTATCTCGATAAAACTTCAATTCCCGATACTTTGGCGCATTGAGCCGCGGCCCGCATTCGACTTGGATTTCGAGCGGAGGCCGGCTGCGGTTCAAACGGCGAATGCAAATGCGAGGAGGATATGCAATGGCGAAAACGAGCAAAAATGCTTGGCTTGAATACGATTGGAAGTTGGACGGCGGTGATGCGCGGTTCCGCGTTGATATGTCGCTGTATACAAATGCACCGATCGAGGGCTGCGCGGAGCTTGTTTTCATCTACTGCGCAAGCCTTTCGGAACAGCCGCTCAAGGCGGGCGAGCTGCGCCGAATTGACAGCCTTGTTGCCCGGTGCATAAAGAAACTCGGCAAAGAATATGTCGGCTGCATCGAATCCGCCGCAATGCACCAGTATTATTTCTATATTGACAGCGAAGAAAAGTATTCGGCACTTCAGCAGCTGCTTCAAAAAGAACGCAAGCTGACGGTGAAACTCGGCTGCAAGTCCGAACCGAAGTGGACGACATATTTTAAACTTCTTTATCCCGATGCTGCAAAGCTTCAAACCGTCCGGAATAAGGAGAGCATCGAAAAACTTTATTCGAACGGGGATTCCGAGGCTGCACGGAGGCTGAATCTTCACATGTATTTCCGTTCTGAACCGCTCCGTCTGCAATTTGAAGAGGCGGCAAGACGGGAAGGCTTTGCGATCGGCAGTGCGGTGGACAGAGAGATGAGCGAGCTGCCGTACGGCGTGATTCTCCACATTATTTGTCCGCTGAAAAAACGCAGCGTTGATGAGGTCACGGTGCTTGCGATACGCATTGCGGAGCAGTTCGGCGGCAGATTGATGTTTTGGGATTGTCCGCTTGCGCCGCAGTCGCTGAAGTGATGCGGCGGAATGAATAAAATCAATATAATGACGGCGCAGTGCGTGGAACCCGACTCCGCACTGCGCCTTTTTTATCAGCCAACGGGGTCAAAAAGGGGGGCGAATTTGCAAAAAAAGCGGAGTTTGCGAATATACTTTTTAATATAATGAGCGAAAAGAGGGCAAAAAGGGGTTATAAACGTCGAAAGGGAATTGCAGCATTCCGGGAGGGGTATGAACAACACGGAAGGCAATGCGGCGTAAAAAGGGACGGAAAGAAAAATGGAAAAAGGTGTTGACAAAAGCTTGCGGGGGAGGTATAATAGCAAAGCTGTCGGACGAGAGAGACAAGCGAGCGAGACCGAGGTGAGAGCCGAGGGGTGCGAACGGAAGTGAGCAGCGCGAGCGAGTCGAGGGGAAGGCAGCCCGGTGAGAGGACGGAAGTTCTGGAACCGGATGTTCCTTGAAAACCGTATAGTGAACCAAGAAGAGATGCTCGAGAGAGCAGATCAAGCGCAAACAAACAAAAGTAATTTTGAGACGACCGGCGGTCTGTCGGATGACGAAGTCGCGAGACAGACGCAAAAGAAATAAGAGCAAAAGCGCGAGCTTTTAAAGGATTTTAACTCAAGAGTTTGATCCTGGCTCAGGACGAACGCTGGCGGCGTGCTTAATACATGCAAGTCGAACGGAGTTAAGGGTTTCGGCCTTTAACTTAGTGGCGAACGGGTGAGTAACGCGTGAATAACCTGACTCAAAGAGGGGGATAACAACGGGAAACTGTTGCTAATACCGCATGAGACCACAACACCGCATGATGAAGGGGTCAAAGATTTATCGCTTTGAGAGGGGTTCGCGTCCCATTAGGTAGTTGGAGGGTCTTTGAGAAAAACTGACCGCTCAAGCAAAAAAAACGAACACCGGCGGCGAGCT
>OGYL01003184.1_pt1 | contig 10851 bp, 6 predicted proteins | sample 1576541 | NCBI WGS metagenome assembly OGYL01 (sample SAMEA3541551, study PRJEB24748) | human gut metagenome | biome: human gut; feature: human-associated habitat; material: faeces | place: China | collected 2012 | reverse complement strand
CCTATCGGACATCTTGGCGGTTTAAACTTTGCTAATTTGGGAACATGCGGACATTTATTTTATATAATATTTACGAATTGCATAAATAATGTATAATATAAGACATCCTGTTGTTTGGAGATATGATTATTTTAATATATCTTTGCAGAGATACGAATTTCGCATGTTGCGAAGTAATATGTTGTTATTATTATCAAAAATTTTCTATTTATGAGGAAAAATTTACTTTTATTTTTGTTAATGACACTTATGTCATTTGTTTGTGCAGATCTTCGTGCACAGGAAGAGGTTGTTATAGACGAGGATTTCAGCGAATTCACGGAAGGTAGTGAATCGAAACCGGCTACAACAGACATTTCCGGATATTCTGGCAAGCTGTATAAGACCATCGGATGGAACGGTTCGAAGGTATATGAAGCCGGTGGAATGCTTATGGTTGCTGATGGCGGAAACCTGAAGACTGCATATTTGAAAAATATGAGCAAGACTTCTAACATAAAGGTCACTTTCGATGTAAGAAGTATTGCCGATTATGGTGGGGGTGTTACACTGAAAGCCGGTTATTTGGATTCTGAGACTTTCCTTATGTACGACAGTGAATGGCATACGTTCTCTGCGGTTTTCGAAGACGTATCAACCTATTCTAATCTTCAGTTCGATCCGTATCTGGCAGCAGAAGGTATTCTCATAGACAATGTCAAGGTCATAGCTTCTGATGATATTGTATCTGCTCCGGAGGCACTTCAGCCAATTTCTGTAAATGAGACAAGCTTTACAGCAAGATGGAAGAGTGTGAGTGGCGCAACTTATCTGCTTGACGTATATACAAAGAATGCGGACGGCGAAAAGGAATATCTTGTGAAAGACCGTGAGGAAACCGGCACATCTGCACTTGTAGAAGGTCTTGTTGCGGGCAAGGTTTATTATTACACGGTGCGTGCAAAGAAGGGTGAGATCGTATCAGACTATTCAAACGAAATAGAGGTTGTTGAGGTTCTTGAGAGTGTTGACGCTCCTAAGGCTCTGCCGGCAACTGATATAACAGAGACAGGTTTCACCGCCAACTGGGAGGCTGTTGCCAAGGCAACACGTTATATGGTCAAGCTCACACGTAATGAGACTTTGGCTGAAGACAAGACTGTAAATGTTCTTGACGAAGACTTCTCTAAGGTTGATAAGGGTTCTCTCGATTTCGTTGACTTCATATCGAGCAGCGAACTGGATTCTTATACTAAGGTTCCGGGATGGACAACATATATGGAATGTGTGGCAGCAGGATATCTTGGAATCTCTCCTTATGGTTCCGACGGTTTCATAAGAACTCCGGCGCTCGACCTGTCTCATAATGGCGGTAAGTTTACTGTTAAGCTGAATATGGCTGAAGGTGCATTCGGTACATATTATGAAGGCGCAAATGTAGAGATTCGCGTTTATAACGGCAGCGCAGAAGAGCCTGTAGAGACACAGACAGTTGTGCTTTCAAAGGGCTTTGCTGACTATTCTCTCGATTTCACAAGTGGTTCTAAAGAGACCTATGTTGAGGTTTATTACAATGGAAGCCAGAAACTGTTCTTAGACTATATTACTGTTGCACAAGTATTGTCAAAGGGTGATGTTTATTCTTCAGTAGTTGAAGAAAGAGAAGTTGAGAATGCCACATCTACGACATTTGAGGTACCTATGTCTGATGCTATAGCTTATTCTTATCAGGTTGTAGCTTATGCACGTACAGTTGTTGACGGTGAGATAGGTTACATGGCATCTGATCCGTCGAACACAGTTGATGTTAAATATGTTTCTACATCAATAGACGGTGTTGAAGAAACAGCTGATGCTCCGAAGGTATATGTTGAGAACGGTGGTATTGTGGTCGATCTTGCAGCAGACTCAGTTATCAATGTTTACAATGTAAGCGGTCAGGAAATTGTTTCAGTTTCAGGACGTCAGGGTGCAAACCATATCAGTGTTAAACCGGGACTTGCAATTGTTAAAGTTGGTGGCAAGAGTGTGAAAGTTCTTGTTCGTTAATGAAAGGCAATTCAGAATATGAAAAGATATAATCTCCTTTGGGTTCTGTGTCTGTTCTCTTTCCTTTATGTCGGTGCAAAACCGATTACAAAGAGTGCAGCTGAGAACATTGCGAGAGGTTTTATGAGTAAGCGATGCAGCAAGTCTGCGTCGCTTACCTGTTTACCTCGTAAGAGTGCAGTAAAGGGTGGAACGAACGATGTTGCACCTTATTATATATTCAATGTCGGCAAGAACGAAGGCTTTGTCATTGTCTCTGGCGACGATAATGCCGAGCCGGTGCTTGGTTATTCAGATAAGGGAGAGCTCGATCCGAACAACATTCCTTCAAATATGGCGGAGTGGTTGCGTCTCAACGAGCTTTATGTAGAAAACTGTGCGAAAAAAGATTCTTCCGCTAAACCGGCCAATGCGAATACAGGTAACGGTACTGTTGTGGTAGAACCTTTGCTTGGCGACATTCTTTGGGGACAGGACTTCCCGTTCAACGAGATGTGTCCTACATATTATTCGGATGGTCAGACAAAGCATTATTATGTAGGATGTGTTGCTACGGCCGCTACACAGATTATGCGTTATTATCGTTATCCTCAGCAGGGAACAGGCTCAAAGAGTTATGTGTTCAATGGTCAGACCCTTTCTGCTGATTTCGGTAATACCACATACGATTGGGACAATATGCTGGCTTTTTATCCGTCAGAGGGCGTAAGCCAGGAACAGATAGACGCTGCTGCTACGCTGGCTTATCAGTTCGGTGTTTCCGTAGAGATGGAATATGCTGAGAATGGAAGCGGTGCGCTGTCCATGCTTGTTCCTCATGCGTTGAAGACATATTTCGGTTATGATAATGGTGTTACCATGCGACGCCGCAATTTCTACAGCGGTACAGAGTGGCTTGATATTATAAAGAACGAACTTGACCACAACCGCCCTGTTTATTATGGCGCAACGAGTGACAACGGACTTGGTGGACATGCCTTTGTATGCGATGGTTACGATTCTGAAGGATATGTACACATAAACTGGGGATGGTATGGTATGAGTAACGGCTATTTCCTTGTCAATCATCTTAATCCCGACGATCTCGGTGAGGGTGGTGGCACGGGAGGCTATAACACCGACCAGGAGATAATCACTGGCATACATCCGTCCACCGGTGGAGCTACGACATTCGACCGTCCGCTCTATGGATTGCTCGGTCTGATGTGCAGCGATTATGGACGGGAATTCACGCTCATGGCTTCAATCAACAATTATGACGTGACTCCGTTCGACGGTCAGATTGCGGCAGTAGTCACCCGTGATGGTCAGATAATGGATGTGCTTAAGACAGATGGCGAGTCAACCCATATCGACGGTTTTGCCAATAGCATGAGCGGACTCTATTTCCTCACCATGCGTAACATTCCTACAACCGTGAGCGAGGGTATTGCTGACGGCAAATGCGAGGTTCGTCTCGCGTTCAAGGAAGCAAATGAAGAACGCTGGCAGATATTGCGTCATGAGAACAGAGAGCGTGGCTATGTCGAGGCTAATATAGTTAATGGTGTTCTTGAGCTTGATGAGGATGCTGAGCCTGTGCCTGATGTTACGGTTGTCGGACCGATAACGTCGGACGGAGAAATATACGCCAACGGTAGCGCATTGTTCAATGTCACACTTAAGAACAACTCGTCCAACTTCAATCTGAAGAATGTTGTTGTCAGATTCCGTTCAAAGACAGATGCCACAAAGGTGTGGGACTATGAGAATACAGTCAATATCTACGATGGTAGCACCGAGAGTGTTAAACTTCTTGTAAACCTTGCTGAGGATATGCCGGCGGGTGATTATGACATCATACTCTTCGAGAAGGGTTATCCTGATAATCCTTTCGTGCAGACTTCTTCAGAGCCAGCGTCTGTCACAGTGCTCCCTGCTGCCACTGTGCCTGTGATGCGTCAGACCCAGAAGATGGGACTTGTCATCGGCACAACCGATGGACTTGTAAGACAGGGCGACGACATCATGTTCAAGGTAACAGCACGCAATTATGGCGCAGCCGGAAATGTTGGCGTTATACTTTGGATGCAGAATGTGGATAAACCTGAAGAGACATATCTTTTCCTCCAGGAGAATGTTACTGTAGAAAAAGGTGAGGAAGTTACTGTTCCTCTTTTCCGCAAGCTGCCGGTTGATCCTGGTACATATCGTCTAAAGCTCACTTATCTTATAGACGACGGCAACGAGACGGCTGATGCTAATGCTGCCGGATTCGACAATACGCTCGAGGTTCACGAGAACAATACGGATATCATGCTTGAGGCCGTAAGTCTTGATATGCCAGATGTGCTTTATACTGAAGAGAAAGCACCTTGCAAGATTGTTCTTCGTGCCCCGCAGGATTTCAGCGGTATGGTTTATCTGCGCTTGCGTCAATATACCAACACTAATGGTGAGATTGCTCAAATGAGCAGCGTGAAGATGAAGGCCGGTGAGACAAAAGAGCTAAGCTTTGATTATAAACCGAGAGTAGAGCCACAGCGTTACATGTTGCTCGTTGAGGCAAAACAGGGTGGCGTCACCGGTACAGTGGCTTCTTACCACAACTGCTACAAACTGGTTGAAGTTAAAAGCGGAACTTCTGGCATATCTTATGTCGATGCTCAGAACGATAATGCCAATGTTTACTACAAAGATGGACGCGTTTATGTGGATGCTGCCGATGGCAGCACTATGTTGAAGACGGAACTCATCGCTGCCAATGGTGCTCTCGTTACATCTTGCGACAAGGCTTCAATGACAGGCGGATGGTTCGCTGTTAGTGTACAGCCGGGTGTTTACATGGTCAAGGTAACAACGGACAAAGGCGTGTCTGTTAGAAAGATTGTGATAAAATAATCGGCTTGTTGTCCGTTTGTATGGACACAGACAATTATAATTTTTGATTTTTTATATATCAGACATAATGAAAAGCGGGATGCGATTTTCTGAATCGCATCCCGCTTTATTGTAAATTTTTGATATCAGTTATATTTGAATTGTGTGCAAAATAAATATATAACGTGAAATCGTTGATCTGCAAATGCCTGTAATTTTGATGATAGGTGGAATCTGTTGTATCTTTATGTAGCTGAAAATAAAATAGATAAAAATAATAATCGCTGTGATTGCCGAGATAAAAGTTATAGAATTATTTTGTATAGTAGTTGATATCTTTAGGGGATATGTTGAAATTAAAGGCACAAGGCCTTTAATAATTTTATCGTTAAGACGTTGGATGTTATGGTGCATACTGCTGTATTTTTTAAGACTTTGTATCAATTTTAGAGCATTGACACACAGTATGTGTTATTATGAAATGTATGTTATTGGAATATGACATTTCTTCTTATTCTCCTGTCTTTATAATACATCTCTATATATTTAGCCGCCATTTTTATTTTATTATTTCTATCTCTAACACTTAAGAACAAGTTATAAAGTCGTTCCTTTGTTTCTGGATACGACAGATACATATCAAGTTGTTCTGGAGTTGCAAAATTAAAGTTATGATCTCTAATATAAATAAAGTTTACATAATATGCCATCATTCTCCATATTTCCCAGTCTATTATTTCTTTCATCTTTTCTTTCGTATAGAAGTTAGTGTTGCAGTAGTTTTTTAACCATTCAGCACTATTGTTCATATTTCTTAAATTTAGTCTTAGTCTTGAAAAGTCATCAACTTTCGATTTATCTATTATAACAGCTACCTTCTCCATAAACAGGATGGACTTGTCTGGCCATTTTAAGTTTTCAAAATGAATACTCATCGGAATTACAGCATTTGCGTCATTCTCCATTCTTATTTTCATTTCTATTGTAACCATTAGATTAGCTTCCAAATGTCTTATCAGATCATTAAACTCAGCGAAGTATAGTTTTCTCAGACTCGTTTCTTCATCCGCCTTTATTTCCAGATGTTTTCTTAGTTCTAGCATAACTGAACTGAATGTTGCGATTATAGTAATAAAGATACTAACAATCTCTATCACCTTTCCATAAGCGACTTTCTCAATCACGTCAATATCTATTCTGTAGCCATCTATTTTTATGGTAAATAAATATGGTGACAAAAATAGAAAAAGAGCAATAATTATAAGAGCTAAACCTATTCTAAAATGGATTTTATTCTTTTGTAGTTGTCGCTCCTTCGGCGTTCTTTTTTTTATATTTTCAATGGCTAATTTTCTTTCTTTCTTATAAATCTTTATCCAATTTATCAATCTGGGATTCGTTGGATTCTTGTTTTCATTATATTCCCTTTTTTTATTCTTATAGAATGATTTTTCCCAGTTATTTATTGCCTGTCTGATATAAATGTTATTTGTTGTGTTACGTATACATTCGACAAACCATCCATCATTTGTTTCATCCATAAACGGTTTCATCAAGTGGTTACCAGCTATTGCTATTTCTCTGTTCTTTTTAAGTATACCTTCTATTTCTCTGATTTTCACACCCAAAAAGCATGTCAGTTTTTTCTCCCATCCTGATTTTAGTTTTTCGCTGTTTGTTACACACATATCAGCTAAGGTTCCAAGCATGATGGCTCTGTCGTATTTGAACGCATTTATATTAGGCCTGGCGGTGATAGAGTTGGCATGTTTGTAATATATGTGTGTAAACGAACATGCATGCAGATTAATATTTTTTCTTATCAAAATATAGAAATCTAGAAAATCTTCATAAGCATTGTATTTTTTGAAGAAGTCATAAATATTTACATTGTTTTTCTCGAAAAATCTTTCAAAATCGTTCACCATGTAATACATGGCATTTCTAGAATAAATCTTAGTCCATCCAATTGTGGAAAGTTTATGTGGAAACATACTCAGTATACAATTTATCCATTTCCCAAATTCCGTTAAAGAGTTATGTTTTATACCTCCGTCCCCTATAATATCTCTTTCTCTTTCTCCCCATATTTTAAAACTAGACACTACTACCGAATTATAATTTATTTTTTTTGATATACGTTTTATAGCTTTATGATAAAGGATATCATCTTGATCTAGTAAAACCGCAAAAGCTTCTTTATTATTTTCTGTGACATTCAGGAAAAGCTTTCTAAGTTTCCATTGAGCCAATGATGATCCGTTTCCACCATTATCATCTTCTGTGAGAAACAGATTACCATTATTAATTTCGAATCCATGTCTTTTTAGGATATGCATAATGTTTTTTTTATGCAATCTCCATCTTTTATAATTATTTCTCGGAGTATCATCACAAATAATAAGATTACATTCATTTATTTTTACGGATATAATGGCCTTTTCAAATCTTTCAAGAAACTTCAGTTCTAAAGCTCCCGTTCTTCTGTTATTATTGTAACCGTTAGTATTCATGACAAAATCCATTTTATCCATTCCTGCTAAGATTGGATTAAATACTCTCATTAATACAAATGCCTTTTTCATATGTTCCAAGTAATGATTATATTTAACGTGAGTTCTACGAATTATAAGTGTATGTAGATTTGTTGATTAACGAAAAATGTTGTAATTTTATAATGCTGATTTACAAAAGTTTACAAACAATAATTGCAATAATTACCAAGAGCAAAGTTATAGAATTATTTTGTATGGCAATTTGTTTTTGCAAGTTTTTGATGCAATGATGTCAAAATTCATGTTTAAAGGTGTTATGAAATACTTATATCGCTGCGTATCAACTATGTCAAAGGTATGGAATTAGGTTCAATATGATATCTTTCCCATGACTCCGGTTATTGTTGTTTGAAGCATTTTTATTAGGAAAATGTTTGCCGGTGTTTGGCTCAAGACATAGGAGCTTTGATAATTTTATTGTCAATATATAAAGTGTAATAGCTGCATATTGTTGCTTTTCGAAAAAAGTCGTGCATCAATTTTGTGAGTACTATTGACACACAGCCGGCTTTCTTATAAGTTCATCGAACTCATGTTAATTAATATCATAAAAGAAATAAGTATGGCATATGTTTTTATGACATACAAGATGTTTGATTTAAGCATTCTACAACCGCTCCCTGTATTTCTGCGGTGACATTCCTGTCCGTTTCCTGAAGAAAGTGCCGAAACTCGACGGGTTGGGGAAGTGGAAATCGTTGGCTATTTCTGCAACGGTCTTATTTGTGCTGTCGAGTAGAGACATTGCTTTGCGTGTTATTGCTTTGAACACAAGTTCCTGGACGGTGTATCCACACATCGACTTTGACAGTTCGGACAGGTATTTTGGCGAAAGAAACAGTTTGTCGGCATAGAACGTCACTCCGCGTTCAGTCATATAGTGGCGGCCGATGAGCTGAATCAGTTTGAGAAAGACCTCTGTGCGGCGTGCATTATGCGAAGCATCAGCGAAAAACTTATTGCTGAAGATCGTGCACAGACGATAGGTGAGCGACATCAACAGCATTTTATGCTCGCTTACTGCAAACAGATTGTCCGGCTGAGGCGTCTCGCTACCTATCAGAGATATGTATTCAGAAATGTCGTCCTCGCATCCTGTGGTCCACACGCAAGGCAGTTCCGGCGACATTCTGGCGTATATCTGCACCGACTGAACCATTGTACCTATAACATAGCGTATGGGTTCTGTTTTATAGATTATTATGCTTAATCGCAGTTGTTGTGCCCGGCGTACGATGCGGAAACTGGTGTTTTCGGTTATAAATACGGTCTCGCCTTGCCTGGCAGTGTATGTGTTGTCCGACAAAACGAGGTCAAAATCACCTTCATGGCAGACTATAAGTCCTATGCCGAAGTTGATGAAACCTTCGTACATACGTTGCGGAAAGTCATATATTATTCCTCCCGACGAGCAAACGTCGGCCCTTTTGTCCATGTCTTCCTGTAGTCGTGCCAGTCGCATATCGGCCGTTGTGTCAGATGTGTTGTTCATTGCGGCATAATATTTTACATCTGCTAAGATAATAAATTTATCTGACTTGGCGGACAGTCAGTCGCGCCAAGCAGATAAATTTCTCTTCCTGTATGGATAAATGAGTACGAAGAGCATTGAAATCATGCAGCCGTAGAATGTCCATCCCGACATTTCCTTCACTGCAGACAGCGTGGCCTGTACCTGCACCTTGCCTTTTGCCGACATGGCTGCCATGTTCTCGGCCTCGGTCTCGCTGCGTCCCTGCCAGCGCATTCCCTGCGCGGTCTGGTCGTAGGATGAGATCTTTTAAAAGATTTAGTTTATTAACATATAGTCTTATCAATGCATATGGTGAGAATTTAGTCTTTGATGCAAAAGATTTCTCTATCTCGTTATGAATAGACGGATAGTCATCTATATTTACTAGATAAACTTCATTTAAAGAATTGTATTTCTTTAATTCTTTATTTAGAAATTCTACTTGTTCTTTAGTGACACATTCATATTTGTCTTTTATCTTGGTGAAGTCACCAGAACCTATATAAAGATTTATATAAGAATCTTTATTTTTCTTTACCAAAGAAAAGATAACAAGACATAGATTCTTGAAATACTTCTTGTTAATACAACATAAGATGTTCATTTTATATATCCTCTTTGTATTTGTTGATCTATCTATTAAAGTTGTTTAATATTAAGAGTTTAATGTACTAATAAAATATCACTTTATAGTGAAAGAATAAATATAACTATATATTTTATTATAGACGAAACAAACATAACTGATAGCAAAGGATATTTAGCAATCCCTAAAAATGAAGAAACTGGGAAATTTGAAATGTATTACAAGCAATAAAGATATTTAGCTATTATATAATCAAATTAAAATTTTATAATCCACTCTCCTGACATAAAGAATTAGCATAGCATCTTCATCACCATTCACATTGGTGATGTGAAGCTTTAGACGGGTTGTGTCTTGTCTTTGAAAAAATGGATTGACTACTTAGATGATAAGTGATGATTGGAGACTGGAGAAGGAGACTTGGCAGATGCGTTGGGCACAAAGATTCAAGGAACTACAAATCTATTGACTTTGGTAGATTCGGAAGCAGAGCTAACTACAGCTACATTGACGGTTGAACTTCTTTTATTTATCGGAGATAACTTCCAAGAGAAGGATGCTTCCTTGAAGTTCACAGTAGAGGCTCTGCAAAGAAATGCTACTCCTAGTAATGCTGGTAGCAATGTCGAATCATTCAATGAATTTGATAGAAAGATCGATTTCAGCTATGGTGATGTTTAGGATGATTATGATATTAGAAGTGATTTTGGCTTTATCTAATAATTACCTTAGACTTGATAAAAAAAACAGCAAGTATTGTAAAAAAATATGATTTTAATAAGTGCAAATAACTATGGTGGTAATACTAATGGAATTAGAGTAAAAGGTACATAATAGTAGTTGAACGATACAACTAAAGCAATAAATATTAATTTCTATAAAAAAACGGGGCTCACAGCCCCCTTTGTTTTGACTAACGTTTATTTGAACTCGTATTGCTAAAACACCAATAATTTATACTTTGCTTTTAAAATTGTCAATAGTATCGATTTTAATGTTCAAAAAAACGGACAATAGCCATTTCTTTTTGAAATACCTTGCTCTTTTACTACACAAAGAGTTTATTTATATAGGTGTTTTATTATAGAAAGGGGTTTATTTTTATGGAAAACTCTAACAACAGCTCTAAGAAGTATTATTTGGGATTAGACATGGGAACTGATTCATGTGGATGGTGTGTTACTGATGATAAATACAATATTATAAGAAGTCATAAAAAGACTTATGGCCCAGACGGAAAACTAATAAAAAAAGATACGCTTATGAGTCTTGACAGCGTGATCGACAAAAATTATACGGCTGTATCTCCC
>OGYL01003174.1_pt1 | contig 10886 bp, 13 predicted proteins | sample 1576541 | NCBI WGS metagenome assembly OGYL01 (sample SAMEA3541551, study PRJEB24748) | human gut metagenome | biome: human gut; feature: human-associated habitat; material: faeces | place: China | collected 2012 | reverse complement strand
TGCACTCTCTCGTCGCAGAGCGACGGCACTCTTCCGTAACCCGGTATGCAAAGCGCAGCGTAGCGTGCCGGGATTCTCCTCGACACCAACCTCTGCGTGCCGGAGGTACGCCACTTCCCCGCCACCCATCGGATTGCGCATCCCCATCGTCCACCATCCATCGGTTTGCCCCATCGGCGCGATGCATCATCGCCATAGGCGAAAAAACCGCCTTCGGCGGTTGTAGAAGACCGAGGCGAGCAAAAAAAAGACCGATGGTTGGGATTCCAACCATCGGTCTCTGTATCGCTACGTTCTGCTGTGCGATTACTTGTTGACAACACGACGCTCTTTGATACGAGCCTTCTTGCCAGTAAGGTTGCGCAGATAGTACAATTTTGCACGACGCACTTTACCAAACTTGTTGACTGTGATGCTGTCGATAAACGGTGACTCAATCGGGAAGATACGCTCTACGCCGATGTTGTCGCTCATCTTACGCACTGTGAAGCGTTTTTTTGTGCCTTCTCCAGAAATGCGGATTACTACACCGCGATATTGCTGGATACGCTCTTTGTTACCCTCTTTAATACGGTAAGCCACTGTGATAGTGTCGCCCGGTCCGAACTCCGGATGCTGTTTGCCGGTTGCAAATGCCTCTTCGGCAACTTTAATCAAATCCATTTTATTGTGAATTAATTAGTTAATAATTGTCGCAATATTCACAAGCCACTTGTCTTGCCAGAGATTACGAAAAGCGGTGCAAAGTTACATCTTTTCATCGTAACTCACAAATATACTGACTTATATTTTATTTTTTTCTTTCAACAACCAACCCCAGGTAGGCAAGCCAACCTGGGGCTACGATTATACAACCGTCCTTCGGCGGTTGCCTCACCCCATCGTCCGCCATCATCATCGGATCACCCCACCCGGCGCGATGTATCACAAAAAAAACCGCCGAAGAGCGGTTTAATATGTTAGCACGGGGTTGGCTCGCCTACCCCGTGACGCCAACGCATCACCCATCTACCGCCGAAGAGCGGTTGTATAAACGTCATCCATCGGTTTGCCTACCCCGTGACGCCTTGCGACATACGCAGAGAGCGGAACCTCCGTCTGGAAGCCCCGCTCTTCGCCTTAATCAATTATTGTTTTCTTACAGCATAACTTTCTGTGCCTTGCCGTCGACAACAACCACATAGACACCCTTGTCAAGGCGAACCTCGCCAATGCCGCGGAATGCCAATTGTCCGGCTACGGTGTAGACTGCAAACGTCTTGTCGCCCTCAACGCGGATTACGCCGTTGGCTGCAACAACCTTAGCTGCCTCTGCCTCAACCTCTGCTACTGCTGATGTCGAACCTTCTGACGGTGTGAAAGACTTATTCTTAAACGTTGATGAACAACCACCCGGGAACGTGAAATACATGTGGAACTCAACCGGGACATCTCTATCTGTAATCGAACCAGTTGTTGTGTATTCATATACACCTTCTGCCGTACGAGTCATACCCTTACCCATATCTGTAGGGAATGGATGGAAATACATCAATGTCTCAGCAAAATCTGTTCTGTCTTGATCCATTGTAACCTTAAACGTTATTGTGTTGTCGGCATTCACTGTCAAAAGAATATTGCCGTTAGGGGCAAATGTGTTTGTCTCTCCATTTTTTGTCCAGTTCTCTGAAGTGAAATTGATAGTCAGATAAAGCACTTCACGGTCCGGCGTTTCCAGAGTGGTAAAATTAACTGTTTTGCTATCGCCGGCATTGCCTGCTGCGTCGGCAATGGCAAGTGTCAGATTGTAGGTAGTGTTTGCCGTAAGTCCGTTCAACGCGATTGTCTGATTTGTGCCGTCGGCTTTTACTGTTTTCTTCACCTCAACAAATCCATTATCACCTGTCAGAGTAATGACGGCGCTGCCTGAATCATCTGTCACATTAACCACAATTTCAGCAGCCTTGTCTGTTACATTTTGAGCCACTGGATCTACGCCCCATTCCGGAGCCTTAGTGTCTGTGGCAATAGGATCGTTTGACGCTCCTACCTTATATTTTGTAAGAATCTTTGTTCGTGAAACCCCACCCTTTTTAGGATAAATGCGGAAGAAGAACTGGCCAAAAATTTGGTCTTTCGCCAATGTCTTACCTTCTGGAAGCACTTCACTCAACTTGATTGTATACTCATTTGCCTTGCCAGTTGCCGTCATATCCTTGTTGTCAACTGGACCGACTCCACCGTCAATAAAAGCGCAGAATTTAAGCGCCGCTCCATCAGGAAGTGCTTCTGACAATTCTGCGGTAACAATCACATCATTATATCATATCCTTCCAGCGTTTCAGCCTTCCAATTGATTTGCGGTACCACCTCTTTTCCGCCAACTGTTGCCTTTTCGTCCCAATCGTTGGTATAGAATACGCCATAGTAAGTTGCAACGACTGCTGCCTGTGCTGTTGTCGTAAACGTCACGGTCTTGACTTCTGCGCTTACATTGCCAGCCATATCCTTAACGCGAACGTAATATGTATACTCTGTTTCTGGCGACAGTCCTTTCAACGCAATTTCTGTAGTTCCATTCGCTTTTCCGTTTACTGTTGCCTCCACTGTCGCAAAATCCGCAGCTTCTGACACTTCGTATGTCAGCGTCTTTGAGACATTGTCATTAGCATTGACCGAAATCGTTGCCGATGTTGAGCTTGCTACGGCAGTCGGGTCCGACACCCATGCCGGAGCTTCTGTGTCCTCTGCTGTGTTTCCTTCTCCCGCCTTATAAGGAATACGATTCGTTACAATATCCCCGACACCGTCAATAACCAATTTAAGAGTGAACCACGTTTCTGCGCCTTTTTCAAGGGCAAATGCGCCTCCAGTGGTTCCCGACAAAGTATATGTTCCGTCTACCGATTGCGGATTCTCTATTGTAGTTTCACCAAAGCCATGCTCTGCAAAGAAATATGCAACATTGATTTTTTTGTCACAAGGAACGGTAAACTCAAAATTAAGTTTCTTCGTACTTTCAATATAAGTCAAAGAATAATCTACATCACTCTCCAACCCCTTTCCACTCCAGTCGCTTGATGTGATTTTACCAGAGTAGGTTTGTGCGCTTGCCACACTTGCCGCAAAGGTTGCGAAAGCGAGCAACGCCATTTTTAATAAGTTCTTTTTCATTTTGTATAAATTTTAATGTTTGTTTTATTTATTTCCCTATTTCACTACAAATTTCACTACCGCATTGCCTTGACGGGCAATGTAGAGTCCCGGCTGCCAACCTGCGGTTGAAACCTCGGTTGCCTCTGTGTTGGCTACCATCTGACCCATCACGTTGCAAACCACGATGCGTGCATCGGCTGCGCCGCGGAGCATGCCGTCTGCATAGGTGAGCTTGTCGGCTGTCATAGAAGCCACGCTGCTGTCGTTGTCTGTAGCAAAGTAGATGTTGTCGAGAAATGCCTTGGATGTACCTTCTGGACGAGCTACAAACTTGATTTGATAGATGTTGTCAAGACGGATGCCGTCGAATGATGTCAACGGCAGAACGATGGTGTTCCACTTTCCTGCCGTGAGTTCACCGCAATCAACGAGTTTCTCTGCACCCCAGATTGGAGAGACCTCAAGTTTGGTGAGCGTCAGCGGATAAACGTCGAGGTGGAGGTAGAGCATATCGCTGGCGTCAAACGCCGGCTTGTTGTTGTTGAGCTCAAAACCGAGGTAGTTGAAGTTGTCAAGATACATCGCCTGGTCGTCGGCGGTAAGTTGCAAAAATGTCGCTGTTGTCGACTGTCCCCATCCGCCGATGCCGAACGGGCAGGCTGATGTATAATCGTCACAGTAGATTGAGATTACTTTCGAGGCTGGCAACGATGCTTTGGTTGCCGGCTCTGGCAGAACGTTTGTCGATGCGGCGATTGTAACGACGTCGGCACACTCGTTGCCTTCGGCGTCAAGTGCCTTGACGGTGAAGTTGTAGTCGGTGTTGGCTGTAAGTCCGTCGAGAACCACCGTGGTTGCTTCGCCGGAAGCTCCGCCAACTGTCTTGCTGTAGGATTTTGCCTCGTCGGTTACGACAAATTCAACAGCGCCGCTGTTGTCTACTGCCGTGCAGGAGAGTGTCACTGTTGTGAATGCCGACTCTACGAGCGTGGCTGTCAGCTGGGTAGGTGCCTCGGTGTCGACGTCGGTCGATGTGCTCCAGAAATAGACGTTGTCTATATATAGTGTTTGACTCTTGACGTTATCAAACTTGATTTGATACACGTTGGCAAGGTTGGCGCCACCGTCGGCAAACACCTTGGTGTCAAGGTCGACGCTTGTCCATTTGCCGGCAATGACTTCTATGGTCTGTCCCACTTCCGCGCCACCAGTGATAGGCACCACGCGGACAGAAAATGCGGCGTCGCCATAGACGTCAACGTGGAGCTTGTCCATCGCTGCGGTGTTGACTTTGCCGAATTGCCATCCGAAGTAGCCCAGGCCGGTTGTGGTGAACTTAGCAACATTGTCGGTGTCACCGATTTTCTCCAAGGCGTAAGTCGAGCCGCTTCCCCATTCTCCAAACTCGAAGCCTGTCGACGCATAGGCATCGCTATAGATTGAAATCACCTTGCTCTTTGCCAATTCGGGAGGTGTCGGAGCGGAAGTTGTTGGTTGTGCAAATGCATTGACCGACGAGATCATCGCACCTGCCATAAGTACAATTGAGTATAAATTAGCTTTCATTGTTGTATTATTTTTTAAGTTTTTATTTATATCCCTATTTCACTACAAATTTCACTACCGCATTGCTTTGACGGGCAATGTAGAGTCCTGGCTGCCAACCTGCGGTTGAAACCTCGGTTGCCTCTGTGTTGGCCACCATCTGACCCATCACGTTGCAAACCACGATGCGTGAGGCTGCCGTCGTGCGGAGCGTCGTGCCGTTTGGACGCAAATCAAGATATGCCGAATTGTTGTCAATCCCCGTATGCTCTGCCGCCATTGATGCCGTGCCGAGCAGTAGGCTGGCTGCAATAATGGTGAATACGTTTTTCATACGAATAAATTCTAATTATGTTGGTTTTATGTTGCAAATTTACGCGCATCGCGCGCAATGTGTTCATTTTATTACTCAACAAAAACTCACAAACCACTACAACGAAAACTCAACAATAAAAGCCAAACCTCTAATATTTAGCGGTTTGGCTTTATTTTTCACATTTTTTAAACCACGACATCCTATTTCTGTTAAAAAACTGCGCGCAAACCGCCGTTTTCCGCCGTTTTCACTGCGGAAAAGGCGCCGTCGGCTGCCGTCACAGTGCCACGTGTATCCAGCGGCCGCCCTGTTCCCACAGCAGTTCGGTGTGGGGAAGCGACTGGAGGATGCGCATCAGTTCGGCGTTGCGGCCGCTGCGGGTGTCGAGGTCGGCGGCGCGCCCCTGCAGATGATATGAGCGACGCGCTCCGCCCACCAGTCGGTTCACCGCGCAGTTGCGGTAGCCGCTGTTGACGTAGATTGGCGCGCCGAGGCGTTCTCTTGCGGGGTCGAGCACGCGCTCGGCGAGACGGCGCAGGTTTTCCCGCTCCACGGCACCGGGATTGTTGGCTATGCCGTGGCCGATGGCGGTGTCTGAATGTGTAAGTTCCTCAATGGTAAAATGTTTCATTTCTTCAAGTTTTTAAGGTTGTTGATAATTTTGGTTAATTTCTCATTGTCGGCGGCGGATTCGAGCAGGTCGAGCAACGCGCCTACATCGGTGCGCTCCTTGTCGCTGCCTTTCTCAAAGATGCTTTTCACCTCTATCCCTGCCATGCCGAGCGACCCGAGAAGCGTGAACAGCGGCACGGTGGGCACGGCATAGCCTTCAACTGCGCGCATAAACCACGCGCCGGCTATCTGCATGGCGTCGACAACGGTAAGCACCACAAGCACGTTGTAGTAGCGCGCCAGCTTGTCGACGGTGCGGCGGAGCGAGCGGCTGCGTGTTGCCTCGCCGCGCTTACGGGATTTGCTGATGCCGCTTGCCATGTCGGCGCCCACCGCGGCGAGAACGAGCACATACTCCGTTACCACCACACTGAGCAGCCACCACAGCCGGCTCCATTCCATTTCAATAAAATTGTTTTCCATAGCATTTCGTTTTTACTTTTTATGCAAAATTAAACTCCTTTCCGCAGCCGTGACCGCGAAAAGGAGCAACCATCCTTGATTATTTTGTTTTTATGTCTTATCCACGTTTTGTGGTGTCGGGCTTGGCGCCGTATGTCGCCTTGTCGAGAGCCACCTGTTCGGGACTGCGGAGCACGGGCAACTTCATCACCGTGGCACTGTCGACATACACGTCGGTGTTGCCGCGCCACGGCATTTTCATTGAATAGCGCACGTAGTCTACAAGCAGCACGCTGTCGCCGCGCATGGCTTTGTAGATTTTCTCGCCAAGCTTCTGGTCGCGCACGGAAAAATGAAAAATCAAGTCATTTGCGTCGGTCACTCGGTCGGGATAGTCGGTGACCATAGTGCATTCGTAGGAGTCGAACAGCAGTCCGCTGCTGAGTTCCACCTTCACGAGATAGCCGCGCACACATCCTTTGTCCACTTTCTTCGACACGAAGAGCATGTTGACAACTATCGCCGCCACTACAAGAAGCGTGCCGGCAATGATTATCCGGCGCCACCGCCGACGGCGGCGCTGACCGTTGGTCACGATAAAGTCTTCGCGGTATTGCTCTTCCTCCGGCACTGCCGGTGCGGCTTGCGCCTCGGGCTGTGCGGGTTGCGCCTCGTCGTCGCGTTCTTCTGCCGGACGCTCGTCCTCATCGAAATAATCGTCTATTCTAAGTGCCATCTCTTAGTTCCCTTCTTTTGTTTTATTCATCAATATGTAGACGTAGGAATAGATTCCCAACGCTATCAGCAACAATGTCTGTGTGCCCCAAACGAGCATGGCAAACGCGGTGGCGTTGGCATCGGGACGATTGATCGAGAACGTGCCTACTCCGTAGAGCGACAGTCCGAAGATTATCGCAATGTGCCATGCGCCGAGGCCTCCGTTGGTGGGTATGCCCATCGAGATGCTGCTGAGCACGAAGCACACCAGCGCGCAAACAATGCCGAGGTCTTTCGTAAACGGAAAGGCAAAGAAGCAAACGTAGAGCTGCGTGAAGTAGCAGCCCCAGATGAGAAGCGTGTAAAACAGGAACCAGCGCTTGCCTTTCATCTTTGTTATGCTGTAGAAGCCTTGCCACAGTCCGGCGATGGCATTGTCGATTTTCTGGATAAACGCGAAGCGCTTGCCCAATTTGAACAACGCTACAACGAGTCCGGCGACGACTGCCACTCCTATCCATGTGACGGGCGATGTCACGGTATTGAATATGCCGTCCTTGACTTGAGGGAAGGCATCAAAAAACTTGTCGAACGCAGACCACGCAAGACACATCGTCACAAGGGTCAACGTCAGAACGGTGACGGTGTCCGACAGGCGGTCGGCGACCATCGAGCCTACCACTTTGGTAAACGGGGCTTTCTGGCGACGCGAGATGTAGCCGCAGCGCCACACCTCTCCGAGGCGTGGAAAAACAAGATTGACAGCATACGTGCCGAATATCGAAACTACAAGCACTCCGAGCGGCGCGTCGATGCCGAGCGCACGCAGTTGCAAACGCCATCGCATAGCGCGGAACACGTGGCTGAACGTTGATATTACGAGCATTACGCCTATCCAAGTGTAGTCCACGTCGTAGCGGAGGATGTTTTTCATCTGCTCCACATCGACATTGTTATAGAGCCAATAAAACAATCCTACTCCGACAACCAATGGTATGACCACCTTGCACACCGTGCCCAACGATTTCTTTATCTTTTCTTTTTCCAATTTCTGACCAAATTTTAAAATTCGCACAAAGTTAGTGCAAGTCGAGTGAAAAAGCAAAATCAAGCTTGCTTGAAATTTTGATTTTTCCGAGACGCAGCCTAACTTATCCAAAGTCAGTGCAAATTATTTCAAACCCATTTTTTGGAAATAATAGTCAAGCACGTCTTTTGCTGCTACAAACGAGCTCTGGCGGGCGGCAAGCACATTGTCCTGCTTCACCTTCAGCAACGCCTCCACCTCAGGGTCACGGTAGAAGTGCGCCTTCAGCTGCTCGTCGATTGTCTCATACATCCAATATTTCTCCTGCTCCATGCGACGGTGCTCGAAATAGCCGTTGCCTTTGACAAACTCGAAATAGCGGTCAATCATCTCCCACACCTCTTTGATGCCGATGCCGTAGTAGCCCGAATAGGTCAGCACTTCGGGTATCCAGCCCGACAATGTGGGCGGAAACAGATGCAACGCGCTCTGAAACTGTGCTTTGGCAAGGTTGGCGCGCTCAATGTTGTCGCCGTCGGCTTTGTTGATGACTATGCCGTCGGCCATCTCCATGATGCCTCGTTTGATGCCCTGCAGCTCGTCGCCGGTGCCTGCCAGCTGTATCAGCAGGAAGAAGTCGACCATCGAATGCACTGCGGTCTCACTTTGTCCCACTCCAACGGTCTCCACAAAGATGTTGTTGAAGCCGGCGGCCTCACAAAGCACGATGGATTCGCGAGTCTTGCGTGCCACGCCGCCGAGAGAGCCTGCCGACGGGCTGGGGCGGATGAAGGCTTTGGGATGAATCGACAGTTTCTCCATGCGGGTCTTGTCGCCGAGGATACTGCCTTTGGTGCGCTCGCTGCTCGGGTCGATGGCAAGAACGGCGAGTTTGCCGCCGTCTTTAAGCACATGCAGACCGAACTCGTCGATCGACGTACTCTTGCCGGCACCCGGCACTCCAGTGATGCCGATGCGGCGCGAGTTGCCTGCCGACGGAAGGCACTTTTCTATCACTTCCTGAGCCAATGCCTGATGCTCGGGCACCAGACTCTCAACAAGCGTCACCGCTCGGCTCAGCACAGTCACGTCGCCCTTGAGGATGCCTTCCACATATTCGCCGGCTGTCATCGTGCGGCGGCGCTTGCGCGGATGGAAGTAAGGGTTGACTTTCGGTGGCTCTGCCACTCCACTGTTGACAGCAAGTCCGGCAAACTCTGCGCTGTTCTCCGGATGGCTCACCATATTGTGATGCTCGTCATGATCAAGAAATTCCATATCGTTGTGTCTTTTGTTATTTTTGTTTTTTATCTGTTTCTGTTGTGCCTACAGTGCGTATCTGCACGGTGCCTTGCAGCGGGTCGTTGGTGAATATCACCACACTGCTGTTGAGCAGTCGGCCGTCGGCCATCTTGCTCGGGTCGAGCGTTATGCAGATCTTGCCTTTCCGACCGGGCTTCAGGCATCGCACCGTCTTTTTCACTGCCACAGCATCGTCCATCGTGCCGGTGCCGGTGATGTGAAGGTCGGCTTTGCCGATATTCTCTATCTCCACGCTGCGCATAATCTTCTTAGTGCCTATCGGGGTGAAGTCCACCCTGTCGGCGCGAAGCCTCAACTGCGGTGCGGAGGCATAGTCCACTTTCTCTGGATGCGCTGCCACCACTTGCGCCGTGGCGGTTATCACGCCCATACTCCTGCCGTTGGCTTTGACGGCTATCTGCGTGTCGGCACGTCCTGTCTCGTCGGCACTGTCTGTCTGAAAGACGATGCTGAACGAAGTCAGGTCGCCGGGAGCCACCTCTGCGGAATCGGCAACCACGACAAAACGCTTGTCAGCGCTCTCTAACGAAAGGCTGAGGGTGTCGCGGCCGGCATTGTAGGCTATCACGCTTGTCTGGCGGCGGTGTCCCTGCCGCACGTCGCCAACCACTGCCGTGCGCGACGTAAGCCGCAAATCACCGGCTTTCTCAGGGAAAATCCGCCCTACGGTCTCTCCCTCGGGGCGCACCTTGCCTGCTATCTGCAGCTGTGTGGTTCCCTTGTCGGTATGCACAGCCACATGCTTCTTGAACGGACCCGGGCGATACGACGGATTGAACTCCACAAGAAGGCTGCCGCTGTCGCCGGGCAATATCACCGTATCGGCAAGCCTTGCCGTCGTGCAGCCGCACGATGACGATGTGCGCTTCACCACCACCGTGTCGGCCCCGCCGTTGCGATAGGCAAACCGGTGAGCCACCTTGCCGTCGGCTTCCTTGATGATGCCGAAGTCCCACGCCGTCTCCTCCCATTGCAGCTGTGCGGAGGCAGCCGCGGCGACAAGCGCCGCCGTCAATATCACCGTCAGTCTGCGCATTACGGTATCACGTTGCCTTTAATCCTCAAATACGCCGTCCCGCCGTTGGTCACCACCGTGACGGTCTTGTCAAACGCTCCGCGGCGGCCGTCGGGCTTATACGTCACTCCGATTTTGGCTGTCTCGCCGGGGGCAATGGGCTTCTTTGGATAAGCGGGCTTTGTGCAGCCGCACGAAGAGCGCGCCGTGCGGATTATCAACGGCTCGTCGCCAGTGTTGCGAAACTCGAACCAGCATGTCACGTCGCCGCCTTTCTCCTTGACATATCCAAAGTCATGTACTTTTGTCACGAGCGTCATCTTCGCCTTTTCGCCGGCGAATGCCGGAAGCAGCGACATCATTGCGATTATCACAAGCAAAAGTCTCTTCATTTTTCACATCTCCTTTAATTATGCAAAATTAGCAAATAGCGTCATCCCTGTGCAATTTCTTCGCCTAAAAATGTTTAAATCGCCCTGCCTCCACCTTTCCTGCCCCGCTTTTTATAGCCTCCGCCCTTGCTTTTTCAAAAACAACGCTCTATCTTTGTGAAAATTACAAGCTTGGCGTCTATATGAAACCCGTCTTTGCCATATCACTGTTTCTGCTTGCCCTGCCCATGGTTGCGGCGGAGGCGCCATGCCAAAAAATTGAAGGACGGACGGACTTTTTCCTTGGAAAATACAAATTGAATGAAAATCCAGATTATTATAAATTGTATCTTGTACAAGGGA
>OGYL01003157.1_pt1 | contig 10930 bp, 9 predicted proteins | sample 1576541 | NCBI WGS metagenome assembly OGYL01 (sample SAMEA3541551, study PRJEB24748) | human gut metagenome | biome: human gut; feature: human-associated habitat; material: faeces | place: China | collected 2012 | reverse complement strand
GACGATATTAAAATGATACCCGGAAAAAAGACCTCCGGCGACCCGTCAAATCCTGACCAGCCGTCAACAGATGAAATTAAAATATTGGTTGACGGTATAGAGGTTCAGGCAGACGTTCCGCCTGTAATTGTTGATGACAGAACGCTGGTTCCATTCCGTGCAATCTTTGAAGCATTGGGCGCAGACGTAGAATGGGAGGCAGAAACCAGAACGGCAAAGGGTGCCAGAGATGGCATTGCCGTTGCAATTCAAATTGATAATAGAATTATGAAAATCAATGGGGAAGATTTTGAACTTGATGTACCTGCTCAAATTATTGACGACCGGACAATGGTTCCCGTTCGGGCGATTTCAGAAAGTTTCAACGCTAAAGTTGAGTGGGTTCCTGAAACAAGAACTGTAATTGTTACAACAAAGTAATATCCTTGTGAAACCATTTTTTCAATTTCAGCGGTAGGGTACATTTTGATAGTCTGCCGCTGATTTTGATTTTGGTAAAGTTGCATAAACCAGAGTGAAAAGGGTATATGGCAAAACGAACCAAATTTTGTGAAGTTGTCAGCAGAAAAAATTAGAATATTTGTATAACTTGTACGTATATATGAATAAAATATAACTTTAAAACGAATAAAATGAAGGAATGATGAACAAAGTACCAGTGAAAAATAACAAATGTAAGAATTTTTCATGGTTAATATTTACACGTATGAGTACATTTTACCAAAAAAAAGAGAAAAAATTATAAAAATAGTACAAAAAAATGAAAAAAACTATTGCACTTTGGGTACAACTTGTGGTAGAATAAGATATGCTTAAAAATGAACACATAAAGTGTTTCACATGTGTGCAAATTTTTAAGGTTTATAGCAGAAAAACTGTAAAGTTTGCTTTTGTTTAAAGTTAACTGACAACTTTTGTAACAGGCAGAACTTTTCTTTTTATTACGGTTTTTCTATTTTTAGAACTTATGGTAGAGGAGTGGGTTTTCTTTGAAAAAGTCAGTAGCAGTAGAAAGCAGTGCTTACTTGCCGAAAAAAACATCATTGTTCAAAGAGTTTAAAAGACACTATGCTTTGCTCATTATGTTGATTCCCGGTGTTATTGCATTGCTCTTGTTTGCCTATAAGCCTATGTATGGTTTGTTAATCGCATTTAAAGATTACAAATTTAAACTCGGCATATGGGGCAGCCCGTGGGCTGATCAGAATGGTATGGCGCATTTTATCAGGATGTTCAGCGGCGGAGATTTTATAAAAGTATTGAGAAATACGGTTGTCATCAGCTTTTTAAAGCTTATATGCGGGTTCCCGGCGCCAATCATTTTAGCACTTTTGCTGAATGAGATGCGCGGAAAGGTTTATAAGCGAATTGTTCAGACACTTACATATTTACCTCACTTTTTTTCATGGGTCGTACTTGGCGGTATTTTAAAGATGGTGTTTGCTACCGTCGGACCAATCAACATGGTTTTACAGACCTTGGGACTGAACGAACCGATTCCGTTTTTCGGAAACAACACGGCATTCCTCTGGCTTATAGTCGGAACTGCGGTTTGGCAGGGATTAGGCTGGGGTGCTATCATTTACATGGCGGCACTTTCCGGTGTTGACGAATCGCTTTACGAAGCTGCTTATATCGACGGCGCCAGCAGATGGAAGCAGGTTTGGCATATCAGTCTTCCCACCATTATGGGCACGGTTACAACAGTTTTCATCATGAACCTCGGTCAGGTTTTAAATGCCGGATTCGATCAGATATACAACATGTACAATGTTATGGTGTACGAGTCTTCCGATATTCTTGACACATATTCATTGCGCCTTTTGCAGGACGGCCGTTATGAAATTGGTACGGCGCTCGGCTTGTTTAAGTCTTTGGTGGGCATGGCGTTTGTACTCGGCTCAAACTGGATTGTCAAAGTGCTCAGCCATGACGAATACGGTATTTTATAAGGGAGGGTTTATGTTAAGATGATACAACGTACAAGAGGCGAAAAGATATTTAACGTTTTTAACTACATCATACTTACCTTGTTCGCTTTCACAACACTATATCCGTTTTTATACACGCTTTCCATATCGCTCAGTACAAAGGCGGAAGCAGAGTCGATTGGCCTACATATCCTTCCGAATTTTCAGAAAATCACAATTGACCCATATAAAATGGTGTTCAAAAATGCAGAAATTTGGAACGCATATAAATACACCTTGTTTAGAACAATTGTAGGAACGGTTCTGTCACTGTTAGTAACCTGCTTTTATGGTTATGCACTGTCAAGACCGCGCCTGCCGATGAAAAGATTTTTTGTAATATTCATTATGTTCACAATGCTTTTCTCTGGCGGTCAGATTCCCACATACTTAAATATTAAATCGTTAGGTCTTATCAACAACATTTGGGTATATGTTCTTCCCATGCTGATTTCAGCTTATAACGTAATCGTGTCCAGATCGTTCTTTGCCTCGTTGCCAGAGAGCTTAAATGAATCGGCGAAAATAGACGGCGCGGGAGAGTTCCGAATTTTCTTTCAAATTATCGTGCCGCTTTCAAAGCCAATTATTATGACGCTAGCCCTGTGGAACGCGGTTGCACACTGGAACGAGTGGTTCAGCGGCATGATGTATATTACAGACTCGCGGAAGATTGTCGTTCAGAATTACATTCAGCGTATTGTCAATGAAGGTAATACAAACTTGGTATCGGACGTTAATGCTTCTGCGGCGGATCAAATTGAAGTAACAGGAAAAACCATTCAGTCGGCATCTATCATTGTTTCTATCCTGCCGATTTTACTGTTCTATCCTTTCGTACAGAAGTACTTTGTAAAGGGTGTAACACTTGGCGCTGTTAAAGGCTAATGTCATGGATAGACATTAGATTTTACATTTTTATCAAACAAAATTAAGGAGGGCTATTTCATGAAAATGAAAAAACTACTTAGCGTGTCAATTGCAGCTGTTATGACAGTTGGCATGCTGGCAGGCTGCGGCGGCAATAATGCATCGACCAGTTCTGAAACCTATCAGGATAATGATGAAAAATTAACGCTGAAGTGGCTTGGTTATCCCAGAAACCCCGGAGCTGAAGAAGGAACAATTCCGGAAAAGGCAATTGAGGAAAAATTCAACGTAGAAATTCAGCCTTTATTCTACGAAGAAAACAAGTATCAGGATAAAAAGGTTATGCTTATGGCCGGTGGAGAAATTCCTGACCTGATTTATGAACTGGATCCGCTCCATGTTTTTAACGATGTTGATCAGGACTTTGTTGTAGAAGTTCCTTACGACACAATCAAACAGTATGCTCCGCAGTATTTTGATTATATCACCGACTACGCGCCGGCAGCTTGGATTTATTCCAGATATCAGGACAAAAACTGGGGTGTTCCAAACGTAAACCACAACCATATGCTTTCTAAAACAGCAGCTTATCGTAAAGATTGGCTGGATAAGTTTAATTTAGATGTTCCAAAGACATTAGACGATTTGCACACTGCACTTTATAAATTTGCAAACGAAGATCCTGATGGCAACGGCAAAAAGGATACATATGGTATCTCTGTGGGCTCTACACACTACCAGAGTTACTTCACTGAAATTTTCGGCGCATATGGCTGCCTTCCTTTCGACTGGCAGGAGGTTGACGGTAAAATCGTTTACGGTGGCTTGACGGACGAATGTAAAGAAGCTCTGAAAACCCTTGCTACATGGTATTCCGAAGGCATCATTCACCCTGACTTCGTTTTAGGTCAGAGCGATGGAGACAAATGGAATTCTGGAACATTGGGCTACATGCTTACACAGTACAACGATCCGAATGATAAGAATGCAATTCAGAACACTGTAAAAGAATTGAACCCGAAAGCAGAAGTTGCGATTGGTTTCCTTCCCACTGGTTCTGATGGCAAGAGCGGCACACGTGCATGGGGCAGAGCTTGCCACGTTGTTTCCTTTGGTAACACTGAGGGTCATGGTGCAAAGGTTCCGCGTATGCTGAAAATTTTTGAAGGCATGTTTACTGATTTTGACTTCTATACAACATTAAAAATTGGTAATGAAGGCGAATCCTGGGAGAAAGCACCTGAAGATACAACAAAGGCAAACAACTTTGTTATGCTGCCTGGATATGGCGCTGAGTCTTCCGACGAAACAAGAATTGCCGGCATGAGCACTGACTTTGCTGGCCCGGGAATGTTTACACCTGTTGCACCAACCTATGAAAACTATGCATCCACAAGATCTGATGCTTGGAATGCTTGGGCAAAAGAATGGACAGATGAGAAATATTCATTAACAGATTACTTCTTCAAAATTGACGTTGTTCCGTCTTCTACTGATTACATCATTGACCTCAGAACAAAACAGATGTCAATCATGAGCGAAATCATTCAGGGTGTTAAATCAATTGATGCTTACTCTGAATTTGAAAAGATCTGGGAGAGTGGCGGCGGTCAGGTTCTGACCAAAGAAGCAAACGAACTCAAAGACGAATTGTCTGATGTTTATGCTGAAATTGGTGTAAAACAGTAAATTAAAATTTTCGCGGCTGTGCTTCGTTTAAGCACAGCCGTTTTTTAATGACAATGATAGGGGTGAATCTATGAAATCTATCAAACAAAAAATGCTGGCATTCGTTTTCCTTCTCATCGTTGTTTCAGGCTTATTGTTTTCCGGCTGTGGCAAAAAGATGAACAACGGGGAAACACCCAACGTTTCATTTCAGGAACAAGCAGCAGCACTTTATGAAGCTAAAACCCCCTATGCTGGAAATGCGTCAGCTGTCGGTAAGGTGACAGAGCTGCTGCCGTTTGCTAATAATGGAGAACGAAATGGTATGGAATTACAAACCGAAGCAGAACCTTATGGCGTTACACTTGAATACAAGGATTTATCAAGAATACCGGAAATGGAACTGAAGGGAAACGCCTATTTAATGTTTTGTCTGATTGAAAATTTAGGGCAGGTAACATTCAACGACCAGACGGCCAAAACCTCTGTTCAGTTCCTGCGCGGCGATGTTTTAGAATATGGAAACACAGCAGAGTTCTTTGCTGAAAATAAGGAGCAATTTATTTCATTTGCAAATCGGTTGAATGATGAGATTTTAAAAACAGAATAATTGAAAAATAAAAAAGCCGACCCATCGGGTCGGCTTTTTTATGCGTTACATTGGCAAGAAGTTTGTTGCAACTGCAAGGATAACGATAATGCCCAATATAATTCTGTATATGCCAAAGAGCTTGAAATCGTGTTTTTTAATATAACCAATTAAAAATTTAATGGCCCAGACCGAAACGAAAAATGTAACGACAAAGCCTGTTATCATAACAGCCCATTCCGTTGTGTTGATTACCGCGCCTTTTGCTAAAAACTTTACCAGCTTTAAGCCGCTTGCGCCGAACATAACCGGCACTGCCATAAAAAATGAAAATTCTGTTCCCACAAACCGGGAGCAGCCAACGATAATTGCGCCTAAAATTGTGGAGCCGGAGCGGGAAGTGCCCGGAACCAAAGACAGCACCTGAAACAGACCGATGAAAAAGGCGGTTTTATAGCTCAATTCTTCCAGCGTGTTCGTTTTTGGTTTTTTTCCCTGACGCTCCACCCAGATAAATGCGATGCCATATATAATGAGGGTAGCCGCAATGACTAGGGAACTTGAGAGAACATTGTCCACCAGGTCGTCTAAAAACACCCCTGCGACGCCGGCAGGAATAATTGCCACGATTACCTTGCCCCAAAGGGAGTAGGTCTGCTTCTTTTCTACTGGCGTTTTTTTCGGTGAAAACGGATTAAGCTTGTGAAAGTAAATCACAATAACCGCTAAAATGGAAGCAAACTGGATAACAACCTTAAACATATTCCAAAAGTCGGGAGAAACGTTTAAGTTTAAAATTTTTTCTGCCAGAATCATATGCCCGGTGCTGGAAACGGGCAGCCACTCAGTAATGCCCTGAATGATTCCGATGACTGCGGATTTTAATATTTCGAAAAACATAACACAATCCTTTCTGATTTTAAGTTATTTAGATAAAAGGTATTATATCACATTATACGGCTTCATTCAATAAAAATTCTACCCGAAAAGAATTTTCATAAAAAGCTTTGTGAATTTATTGACTAATTCCTGCATTTGGTATATAATATTTATATTTAATAAAACATTTTTGGAGGTTTTACAATGGACAGAGTATATAACTTTTCGGCGGGACCGTCGATGCTTCCTGAAGCTGTTTTGGAAAAGGCAGCCAAACAGATGGTAAACTACGAGGGCTGCGGCATGTCGGTGATGGAAATGAGCCACAGGTCGGCAGACTATGAAGCAATTATCGGAAATGCTGAATCTCTGCTTCGCGAATTGATGCACATTCCGGAAAACTATAAGGTTCTGTTTTTGCAGGGCGGTGCATCCAGCCAGTTTGCAATGGTTCCTCTGAACCTGATGAAAAAATCAAAAAAAGCAGATTACGTCATCACAGGCCAGTGGGCGAAAAAGGCCGCGCAGGAAGCTTCGAAATTCGGTACGGTAAACAAAGTTGCAAGCTCTGACGATAAAACTTTTACATATATCCCGAAACTGGACCCTTCCACCTTTGACAAAGATGCGGACTATTTCCATATCACATTGAATAACACCATTTATGGCACACGTTACACAACTTTGCCGGAAACAGGAGATGTTCCGCTGGTGGCAGACGCCTCGTCGAATATCCTGTCCGAACCCATTGATATTTCGCGTTTTGGCATTTTATATGCCGGCGCACAGAAAAACATGGGCCCTGCCGGCGTTACCGTGACAATTATCCGGGAAGATTTAATTACAGGTGCAATCGATGGCGCACCTACCATGTTTGATTATAAAATTCATGCAGATAACGGCTCTATGTATAACACGCCTCCGACCTATTCCATTTATATCTGCATGTTGGTTTATGAATGGTTAAAGAGCCTGGGCGGTGTTGAGGCGATGTATGCCATCAATAAGGAAAAGGCACAAATTCTTTACGATTATCTTGATAACTCCTCTATGTTTAAAGGAACCGTTGTAAAAGAAGACCGTTCGCTGATGAATGTTCCGTTTGTTACAGGCGATGATGACTTAAATGCAAAATTTATTAAAGAGGCAAAGGCCAAGGGGTTTGTGAACTTAAAAGGCCACCGCACAGTGGGCGGTATGCGCGCCAGCATTTACAATGCAATGCCGGTAGAAGGCGTAAAAGCGTTAGTTGAATTTATGAAAAAATTTGAGACGGACAACAAATAAAGAACCCAGAAAGGACTGTTAAAACATGTTTGACATTCTGACACTTAATAAAATTGCAAAATGCGGCCTTGAAAAGTTTGGTGATAATTATAAGATTTCCGACAACTGTGAAAATCCGGACGGCATTGTTTTAAGAAGCTTTTCCATGCACGACATGGAACTGGGAAGCAACTTAAAGGGTATTGCGAGAGCAGGTGCAGGCACAAACAATATTCCCATTGACAAATGTACGGAAAAAGGCATTGTTGTGTTCAATACGCCGGGGGCAAACGCAAACGCGGTGAAAGAGCTTGTTATTTTGGGATTGCTTATTTCATCAAGAAAAGTTGTTTCCGGAATTGATTGGGCTAAAACCCTGGCCGGCTCCGGCGCAGAGGTTGCAAAAGCGGTTGAAAAGGGTAAAAGCGCATATGTTGGCCCTGAAATCCAGGGTAAGACGCTGGGCGTTATTGGCCTTGGGGCTATCGGTGCTATGGTTGCAAATGCGGCAGATGCGCTGGGCATGAAGGTAATCGGTTTTGACCCATTCATGACTGTTGACGCGGCTTGGAGACTTTCCAGCGCAGTTGTTCATGCGAATTCCATGGACGAAGTGTTTGAAAACAGCGACTATATTACATTGCACATTCCAGCTAACGATGCAACAAACGGCACAATTAATTCTGAAACACTGGCGAAAATGAAAGACGGCGTTCGAATTTTAAACTTTGCCAGAGGTTCTTTGGTGAACGATGCTCATTTGGCGGTTGCACTTGAGGAGGGCAAGGTTGCCTGCTATGTAACCGATTTTCCCAATGATGCAGTTTTGTCAATGGACAATGTAATTGCCATTCCACATTTGGGCGCATCTACACCAGAGTCAGAGGACAACTGTGCAAAAATGGCGGCAGAGGAGCTTCGGGACTTTTTGGAGAACGGAAACATTAAAAATTCTGTGAACTATCCCGACTGTGAAATGCCGAGGTGTGGTGCCAGAATTGCCATTACCCACAAAAATATTCCCTCCATGCTGTCGAACTTTTCAAAAATTGTTGCAGACAAGGGAATTAACATTGTGAATATGTTAAACAAAAGCAAAAAGGAAAATGCTTACACGATTATGGATGTTGAGGGCGATGTGCCGGACAACATTGCAGACGCAATCTCCACAATTTCAGGCGTGAATTCTGTGCGGGTAATTCATTAATTTACAATTAATTTGAAAAAAATGCTTGCAATTCCTGAAAAATTCTGGTATAATGATATTTGCTGTTTCAGAATTGGATTTGATTGTTAAGTTATTGGAGGTGCTTATAGATGGCAAAATGTGAAATTTGCGGAAAAGGTGTTACATTTGGAATTAAAGTGAGCCATTCTCACAGAAGAAGCAACAGAGCTTGGAAACCGAATATCAGAACTGTGAAAGCAATGGTTAACGGAACACCGAAAACATTGCATGTTTGCTCAAGATGTCTTCGTTCGAACAAAGTTGTAAGAAGCGTTTGATTGACAAACACAAATTAAAAATTTATGAATTTACGTATCGGCTGATTTTAGCCGATACGTTTTTTCATTTCAGACCTCAAACTGGCTGTTATAAAGCTTTGCATAAAATCCGTTTTTTTCAATTAGTTCTGTGTGGCTGCCTTGCTCCACAATGTTTCCGTCTTTCATGACCAAAATTTTGTCTGCGTTTTGAATGGTGGAAAGGCGGTGGGCTACGATGAAGCTTGTGCGGCCCTGCATCAGGCGCGCAAATGCGTCCTGAATTTTTAATTCCGTTCTTGTGTCAATAGACGAGGTCGCTTCGTCTAAAATGAGCATAGGAGGCTTATTGAGCATAACGCGGGCAATGCACAAAAGCTGTTTTTGCCCCTGGGACAGGCTCCCCCCATCGTCTGAAATTTCCGTGTCATATCCCTTCGGCAAACGCTTGATAAAGCTGTGTGCGTGGGAAGCCTTTGCCGCTTCCACCATTGCTTCGTCGCTTGCCTCAGGCGCGCCCATTTTAATATTATCCCGAATTGTGCCGCTTTTCAGCCAGGTTTCCTGCAGCACCATTCCATAGCTTTGCCGCAGAGATTTGCGGGTCACGTTTCGAATGTCTTCTCCCTCTAAAACAATACTGCCGCCGGTCACGTCGTAAAACCGCATAAGCAAATTAATCAGCGTGGTTTTCCCGCAGCCTGTGGGGCCGACAATGGCAATCCGCTGGCCCGGCTGAACCGCTAGGTTAAAATGCTCAATTAATTTTCTCTCGGGCACATAAGAAAACGATACATCGCGAAGCGAAAGCCTGCCTTTCACATTCTGCAAAACACATGGGTTTTCCGGCTCTGGAATTTGCGGCGTTTCCTCAATCAGCTCAAAAATTCGCGCAGCGCAGGCTAGCGCATTCTGCAGCTCCGTTACAACACCGGAAATTTCGTTAAACGGTTTGGTATATTGGTTTGCATAGCTCAAAAAACTGGTAAGTCCGCCTACAGACAAATTTCCGTTCAGTGCGGCAAGCGCGCCGAACAGCCCCACGCCGGCATATACTAAGCTGTTCACAAACCGGGTGGAGGGATTGGTGAGGGACGAATAGAAAATAGCTTTCAGCGAGCTTTTTTCTAACCGTTCGTTTATTTCGTCAAACAATTTTAAGGTTTCATCTTCCCTTGAAAATGCCTGCACTACCTTTTGGTTTCCCACCATTTCGTCAATAAACGCTGTTTGCTCAGCGCGGATTTCAGACTGGCTGCGAAACATTTGATAGGTATGTTTTGCCACAAAGTTTGCCACAAATAACGATACGGGCGTAAGCAAAACCACTACCAATGTAATTTTAACATTGATAAAAAGCATAAAGACCAGTGTGACCAGAATGGTAACGATGCCGGAAAAAAGCTGTGTGAACCCCATTAACAATCCATCGGCGAACTGGTCTACATCGGCGATTACCCGGCTGATAATTTCCCCGCTTTGATGGGCGTCTAAAAGTTTCAGCGGCAAAATTTGAATTTTACGAAACGCATCGGCCCGGATGTCGCGGACAACATGGTAGGTTACACGATTGTTTATCATGTTCATAATCCACTGAAACAGCGCGGTCAGCGCGGCCACAATTGCAATTTGAATCAGCAGATAGCCGAGAATGGAAAAGTTAACCTTTCCCGGGGCGACGATGCAGTCAATGGCCTTTCCAACCAGAATGGGAACATAAAGCGTTAACACCACAGTCAGCGCGGCCAGCAAAATAGACAGAAGCATCAGCCACCGGTATTTTTTTATATAGTTTAAAATTTTGCGGATTGTGCTTTTCTTTTTCATGCGTCAACGCCTCCCTGGGACTGGAAAATTTCTTTATATATGCCGCAGGTTTTCAAAAGCTCATCATGTGTTCCTGATTCGACTAAATTACCTTTTTCCAGCACTAAAATTTTATCTGCGTTTTTAACTGTTGATAACCTATGTGCTATAACAAAAGAAGTCCTGCCTACCATCAATCTGTCCAGTGCTTCCTGCACCACTCTTTCACTTTCTGTATCAAGAGCCGAAGTCGCTTCGTCTAAAATCAGAATCCGTGGATTTTTCAATATTGCCCGGGCAATAGCTATACGCTGCCGCTGCCCGCCGGAAAGATTAACCCCTCGGTCACCAAGCTTAGTTTCATAACCATCAGTAAGCTGCATGATAAAATCATGTG
>OGYL01003156.1_pt1 | contig 10932 bp, 5 predicted proteins | sample 1576541 | NCBI WGS metagenome assembly OGYL01 (sample SAMEA3541551, study PRJEB24748) | human gut metagenome | biome: human gut; feature: human-associated habitat; material: faeces | place: China | collected 2012 | reverse complement strand
GCATCATTTACTTTGTCACGGAATTGCTTGCCACCTATATTATTTCCTACAAAACTGATACATTTGGCTGTCATCACCGGCATCCAACGCTGTGGATATTTCCCAAACAGCAACATGGCGGCGACAGTCAGCCTTCCGTCCGGACGGATAAAACGCAAATTGCGCATTAACTTATTCAGATTGTGACCTTTGGCAATGGCATCTGCAATGTCATCAATGGAGGTTTCACGAAGTACGTCATCCACAATCCCTTTCTTTTCCAATACGAGTGAAAAGCGTTTTTGTAGGAATTTCTTGATGGTATCTTTATCCAAATCGTCTAAAGTAGCATCTCTTACCACTGCTTCATCCGGGGCGAAACTGCCACATTCGGACATCATCTCAGCCAATTCAGCGTTATCAAAGACCTTACGTTTGTCTGCACCGTTCTTTATCCAGACAATGCCTTTGTTGTCGTGATAAGGTTTGTTGTTCCCTTCTTTGATAGTGGCTACAACTATGTTTCCGCCTTCCACGTTGGCCGTATCAATGTCGAGCAAAATGCTTGGAACTACATTTTCAGAAGCGATATTACCTAGTAGGTTGCTAGTTTCCTGCACTTCGGAATACGACAAAGGATTAAACTCCCCGGTCTTGTCATTGATGCCAATCACAAGCTGACCGCCACGAAAATTGCTCATGGCAACCAGTTCGCAACCAATATCGTATTTATCCAAGATACGTTCCTTAAATTGTACCTTGCTTACCTCACCGTGGTCTCTAAGTCGTAATATATCTTCTGTTGTCATAATCAATTCTTTTTAATTATTGTATCCAATGGCTTCATATTTGGAAACTCTTCAGCCATGGACTTATTAGACAGTAACAATAAATATGTTGGTTTATCATAGTGAAACTTTATAAAAATATGCCCATTCTCTTCTTTTTGAATATTCGTTATTTGGCAAGAGTTTAGTATCATATATCCAAACTGAATATTAAAGATACGATTATTTAATTCATAAGTCAATGCCTTTTCTTCTGTGGTAGTAACTATAGAGATATGGTCATTTACATTAAATGACTTTATAAGCTCTCCTGATTCTTCCGTTTTCGTAGAGAAATCAAATCCATCTTTTTCTTTACAACGAATTTTTAATGGTTCTCGATTCAAATAAGAACATATATATTTTGCTATCCGCCAACTTTGTTCAGTACATTCATTATAAACCTTGAATTTTTTTCCCAAAGCAAGTTCTATCCGTTTTACATCTTCATAATATTGTTTAAAATGCTTATAATGGTTATCCTTGATACTTTGTGATGGACTTAATAAATTCAAAGGTCGCATTGAAAATTCTTGAATAATGAAATCTTCGTTTGAAAACAAAGCACATGGAATTTCTATCCACTTTATGGCGTTATCGTTATTCTTATATTTGTTCCTGAAATCAAAATTAAAAGTAACAGTTATAGGACAACCTTCTTGCGAAATATGAAGTCCTATTCTCATGACATAAATATCGCAATCAATGTCAAGTCTTATAGAGTTGTTGTTTAATTTATAAACTTTTGCTGTTGCCATCTCAAAAAAACTCCTTGATGGTATCCGAAAAGTTAAATCAAAAGTTTTCTCTACAGGAGCAACAATAACTTCCTTGATGTCATTTGTGAGAACTATACCATTAACAAGGTATTCACATTTCAGTAAGTTATCTCCAGCAATTCTAAAATAAGGTATTGAAGGAAAGAATTTATCATTTGGTATAATCTCTCCATCTTTCTCAAAATCAAGGTTATTAAGTTTTTCACCAATTTCAGCCTTTACTGACATCTGTATTTGACGTTTCAAAGGCTCTCCTGTAGTTGATTTGACTTTACTTATAACATTATTCCCATTGACTGGAATTTCAACAGCAGGAAGGATATGATATGAATCTAAGAATCGTGTATATGTTTCTCCCGAAATATATTTGTTTTTAAAGTCCTCACTGATATGTTCTTTCAACTCTTCTGTGAGCTGAGTTAAAAAGACATTAGCTATGGTATCAAAATAGTGCACTTTCAATTTTCTAAGTTCTTCTCGTTTTTCTTGTGAAATGCCTGGAGCAATTAAAAACATTTCATTTTGGTTACTTTTTTGAGCTTCAGAAACTTTCCGGATTATGTCAAGTATGTTATCGTCTTCAAGACTATATCCAATAAATAGAATATTTTTCGTAGCAAACTCAGTTTTTACCAAATCCCACATTATCGGATTTTTGTTAGCATTAAAGAAATTCTGATAGTCATCGGAAGTAATAATTACCGAATCAGGGGCTGTAAAATCTCCATGTATCTTGAATACAGTAAAAGGTTTATTGATATAAGCACAATCAGCATCATTCCTTACTACTCGTACTTCATTTTGCTCGTAAGAATCTTCTAATAGAGTGTCATAATTGGTAGTAAATATTCTTTTAAAATGTGGAATATTTGCTAACAATTTATGGTCATCCATACATATAGGAGTAAAGTCAAATGCTTCACGCAATATCTTTATTAGACTATTTCTACTACCTAAATGAACCTCATTAACAAAAAAGTTTGATAAATCTGCAAGACTATCATCTTTATGTGGCTCTCTTTTCCCTTCGTCACGAATTTCTGCCAAAATTGCCTTTTGAAGGGCATAAACCGATGGGGCACCAGCTTCTTTGGAGAAGCCTGCGCCTATAAACAGCGATACTTGTTCACGTCTAACTAATGAAAATAGGTCTTCAAACATTCTTTGTAGCGAGTTTATTTCAATTTAGCTAACACATCCCCAAACTTTGCGTAGTTTACTAACACACCGTCGTCGAGGTCGAAGGCGATTTGTTGATCGGCCACCACATGGAGGCGGTCGTGATATTCACGGCACTCGTCTATCTGTTTTCCGATTTTGTCCAATTCCTTACGTTCACGTGCAGAAAGATTGGCGGCATTGGCCAGCATCTCCGACTGTTTGGACATCAGCCATTCGATGTGTGGCAACAAGTATTGGGTGCGCACGCGCTCTGCAGTGAAGGCATTCATACGGTGCATATATACAATGCATTGGAATGTACCTTTCTTTGAACTGAACAGCCAATAGATGGGGCGGTTCTGATACATCTTCTTATGGTCTTTCCAGAAGTCTTTTAAGAAATAATCTTCCAGACGTTTATTCAAGGCACGTTCTACAAAGTTGAGGTTTTCCATTAAGTTTTCCTCCCTAAAAGCGATGCCCAGCCATGTCTTGAAGCGCAGAGTTATGTTGTCACTCAGTTCATTATTGACTGACATGAGCGGGATAATGCCGTCATCGTCTATTGTGAAACGGCTGTTGGGGACAAGGGCTTCATATTCGGATAATCCATCTCCTTGGTTGGCAAGGATAAGTCCAGTGCGGTCTATGCTATAACGCCCCATCATGCAGCCTACGGCATAGCTGATGAGTTGTTTTACGATTACGTCGTCATGCCAAACGATTTGTCCATTCTCGATGCTTATCTCTCCTTGTTGCAAGATGGTGATTTCATCAAGTGGTACGTCGGGAGTCAGTTCGTCCTGTAAACCGTATATTTCGATAAACTGACGGTTCAGCTCTTCTTCGTTCTGATGAAGATTGTGGAACTGCTCAGCCCAATGCGTTTTATATTCTGCAACCAAAAACTCTAAAAAGAAATATTGTTGTGCAATTTCACTGTTAATGGTTGTTGTAATTTGCCCTAATCCTTGTTTGCTTAAACGGACAAGTTCATTCTTTTGAAAGTCCCATGAGGTTTCGTGGGCATCCCAGTCTTGTTTGGAGATGGAGATATTTTGCTGAGTTAGTATTGATACTGAATTAGTACATTCTAATTTAGGAAGTTCTGAAACGACTCCAGGAGGATTGTTCAAAGTCGGATTTTGTACATTCAATGCGTATTGAAACAATTTTGAATTAGTAATTGCCAATGCTGACTTTAACACCTCATAAGAATCATTATGCTCATATATTGCAAGACCAGCCATATTAGGAATAAATCCATTTGGCGTGTATCTCGAATTGAATTTACCACTACTTATTCGACCATAAGTTATATAAGGATGGAAATATAGTTCTTTTGCTGTTAATGACGAACCTTTAAATAGACATAATTCTTGTCCTGCGTTTTCATAATTTAATAAATAGATATTATTCCCATACCATCTTCTGAAATCTCCTCCTTTTGTATGAGGAAACCATTTTATATTAAATTTTGCTTTCGAAACTTCATACCAAAGTTTAATATAGTATTCGTTATTACCTGTTTTAAGCCCTTCTTTTATAATATAATTATTACCCAAAGTTGGTTCATTATAAATAGACATCATCTTTTCACTTACCCAATACCCAATCGGACACCCCGGGATCTTCTCGAAGTTCTGTTGATAAACGTGAGGGTTGCAATTCTCTTTGGTAAAGAATATCTGTTCTTTATCTCCACAACTCTTGCCATCTACTAACCGATAATATGTACCTTCTGCATACGGCGTATGCTTTGTCAGTACGAAAGCTGTATTCTGCACCACTTCCCCAGAAAGTTCATCGAATGTACGAGGACCAAGATGTAGCATGTTGTCTATCTGTAATGTGTCAAGTATGTGTGTGCGCAACTTCTCGAAAGAAGAAAGGAACATCCAGCTCTGCATATTTATCATACCATACTTGCCGTTATCTGCCAATCGTTCTTCTGCTACCAGCATGAACACCGCAAACAAGTCTGCCTTTCCCGTCTCATAATTCTCTCTTACATAGTTAGAGAGCGTGGCATTCATATTGCCACTGCCCATGTAGGGAGGATTCATCACCAATGCCGAATACTTCTCCATCAAAGCCATCACAAACCGTGCCGCATTGTTCTTATCTTTCAGTGAAGCTATCCAATCGTAAGCCGCTTGAGACAGGTTGAATTTTATAATGCTGCCAAGCGTGTCAGCATCGGCCAGCAAACGATTGACAGCTTCTATCTCATTTGCCAATCGAGAATCGGCAGGCAAAGGCAATGCAGTTGTAGGCATGTCCAGAATATTGGGCAGAACGTGTCCATCGATAAAAGACGCATCCTTTTGGCAGGCTTTTAGCAAGAGAGCGAACATGGCAAGCTGCTTGGCGCGGGTGTCTATATCTATGCCTGTAAGGTTGTAGCGGAAAATGTCTTCTATGGCACGACGACGGCTGTAACCTTCTTCGAGATAAATCTGATAGAGCAGATCGAAACATTCGTTGAGAATATGACCTGAGCCGCAAGCCAAGTCTGCTATTTTAAGCTCGTGAATGTCATCAAACCGATAGATGGCATCTGTAGGAGTTGGGTCGGCGGGTTTTACCAGATATTTCATATCCAGCTTGATGTTAGAGTCAGGATTTTTGTCAAGGTAGATGCGACCAATGGTGTTCTGCACCATGTATTTAACTATCCAGTTAGGCGTAAAGATTTGCGTGGCGGCAGGAATCTCGTCAGTCTCAAACCTTCCCTTCTTTGAATACACTTCGTCCTTACGCTCTGAGATATAGAATTGGTAGAGCCAGCCGATGAGCTCAGGAGAACGATAGTCATCATCCGAAAGATAGTCGTCATCATTGAGGCGGGTTATAAAGCCCTCGTTCTTCAGAATATTATCGGGCAGCAGCAGTTCCGTATAATCAGATATATAACCAAAGCACTTTTGGATAATCGGATTGCTATGGCAATATGCCACGATAAGCAAGGCGAACTGTTTGTCCGTCCACGCATCGTTAAGGAGCAGGGCATCCAACTTCTGCCGGCTGGCTTCATCCATCTGCGGCATACGCCCTTGACGCGCTTCGGTTACGATGACAGGAACGTGCACATCTTCACTCTCATATTTCAATACGTCAGAAATCAGCCCGTTCTTCGCCATGATGCGGATGGCAACCAGTCGGTTAAACCATGTATAAGCTGCTTCTTCTGCCACTTCGCGGAAAGAGTGGCTTTGCATACGCTGGTAAAGCGACATCCATTTATGGTAAAAGTCCTCAGACTGCACATCTTCCATAAAGACAGCGCCACCACCCAGCAGTTGCGGCATTTCGGTAACTGTACCGTCTGGTTTGAAGCCTATGGCGGCAAGACGTTGTTTCACGCCGTTGAGTAATATATTGCGAGCTTCTGTTGCGAAGCGTTTTAATTTATTTATATCCATTATTGTTAATATTTTAAGTGCCAATTATCAGGTGTTTGTCTGTGATTATCTGTTGGTCCCGCATATTAACTATACTACGTGACAATCTACTGAAAGTCAATAAGTTATGAAACGTGTCAAATTGAAGCCTCAAATGTGCTGTTTCAGATGATAAAACGATACGTTTTACATTGCAAAACAGCACGTATTGAAAGTCAAAGCTAAACACTCTTTTAGAAAACGTCTTGCTCTTGTTCTTATTTGGTTTCATAAAACTTATTTCAGCACCAATTATTAAACCCTAACATTTAGCTGATGATAATATCATTGCCGCCGCTGATGTATTGCATCAGCTTATCTTTCAAGCCCTGTAAATAGCGGTCAATGTCAGCTTCCGTGCGGATAGGTGTGTTGCAGTGGGTATCAAGATGCACCAACTTGCGCAAACGGGGAGCTGTTGGTTCCTGTACTTTTCCGTCCTTTCCGCCGGCAGGTGTATCGTAAGTCTTGGGAGGCTGTGGCTGCTGCTTGGGGATAGCGGCATTGATGCGTTCCATCTGCTCCTCATAAAACTCCGTTACATTTGCATTGGCTTGCAGTGCATATAGGTTATGCGTGCTTATCTTGAGCATAATCACGGCATCACGTTGGGCAAATTTGTCCCTGCTTACGTTTACGCTTTTAGCATATTCTTCCAGTTCATCAAATGCCTTGTTAATATTGGCTTTTACAGTTGCCGTCAGTGATTCCCTACATTCACACAACTTACCATTCAAATTGCGCATCATCTTGTTGTAGGCAGGCATTCTGTCCCAAGGCTCTTCATCGGTGGTAATGGATTTCAGATGGCTCAATGTGTTGGTCTGGTCATCCGGCAAGAATGTAAAGTTGTCCCTATTGTTATCCAGGAAAGCTACTATCTTCTTGAACATTTCATATTGGTCATCTACAAACTGACGTACGCTCTTACACTTATCAAACAGAATAGAGGCATTGTCACGGGCATCGATAATGGTCTGAAAAAATTCTTTCGGGTCGCGAATGGCAAGCCACTGCTCCATTAACGAGATGGCTTCATCTATGACTCTGGCAAAAGTATACCCAGTGATTACGTGGTTAAGTTCACGATAATTTTTCAATAAACTGTTAAGTGCACTATCGTTGATCTCCTTGCAGTTGCGGAAAAGTTCTGTATAATTGTTACTTCCCTTGACGCTTACCACGTTGAAGATATGTTTCCATGCTTCGATAAAGGCATTCAGTATGTCCTGCGAAATGGCTTTGGCCGGCTCAATGGTGAAACGGTTAGACTCACGTACAATATTCCGGGCGATTTCCTCGCGGCTCACATTGGGATTATTATTATAGTTAAACGCATAGAGGTGGCGACGCACCAGCTCATTTACTACATAAATACTGCAACTGTCTGCCCACCCATAAGGAACTTTGGCAAAATGGCGTACTACATCGGCCACAGTAACATCATGGGGCGAACGGTCGAGATAGTCTTTTACTTTCTTTTCCGGTATGGATAAGGGCATTTCTGTTATTGTAGGTTCAATAGGACGAAGAATTTTCTGAGAAAGCTCGTTTGTAGTTTTAGGAAACTCCGGTCCGTTTACCAATGGAGCAAAACTATATAAGTTTTGCAAATGCCGCTGCATGGCCGTCTTGTAGCGTTCCTTGTTTTTAGCCGTTCCCAATGCGGATTGAGGTATTATGTCCTGACCGGAAATTACGGGACTGCAGTCAAGCATATCCCTGAATTTAGGCTTTATGTCTTTCTTGTACATTTCCTTGGCACGCTCTTGGAACAGATGTTTGGTGCGCTGACGTTCCTCGCTGATTGCCGGCTCTTGTACAAAAAGTTGTACTCGACAATAATCCAAAAAGTTCTGACGCAGTTCCTGATTGTCCTTAAAGAGAGGATAGAGGAAGAATACCAGATGATTAGGTTGATTGTTAAAAGCGAACTCCTCGGGTGAGTCCGTACTTGCGGTGGTCAGGAAATCCACCACGACATCCGGATTATTAGACAGAACATTCCTACCGTCAACATTACCTCCCACGTTAAAAGAACGGGTGGCAAAGGTTTCCTTACTGGTGGATGTGGAAAAACCGAAGTGCTCATAAATGATTTTCCAAAGTTCTTCGGTATAGGTGTTGCTGTCTACTCTCTGGTTTTTGATGATCTGAGCTACCTTTGCTTCTTCTTCAGTGTAAAACTCATAAATCTCAGTACCATTATCAGTCTTGACCTTGCGTATTACAGACTTGTCTATAAGGAACGAAAGCACCTTCGAGACCTCGGCTTTAATGGCTGCCTTGTTGGCGTCCATTTTAGTCATCAGCAATGTAACGATGTTGTCGATAGTTGCTGAAAAGCCTTGCTTATCGCTGTCTGAAAGATTGCAGACCATAAATAGCACATATACCACACGACGGTAAAAAGCCTGTTTCTTTTCATCGTCTATCAAGTCTAATGCCTGGCGTGCGTTCGACATGGCCCGTTGTCCAAGATGTTGCATGGAGCCTTGGAACATGGCACCAAAGAATCGGTCAAAAGGAATAAATTCGCCTACCTCACATTCTGCTGTCTCTTTGGCTATGGAGAAAGTGATGTTAAGCAGTGAACGCTCATTTCCTTTCACCTGCTTATCTACATAATTCATATTGACAAAAGAATCGAGAACCTTCATTATCAGCTGAAACTGATAAGGCACAAAAGGATAGAATGCTGCGAAATCTTCCTTGTTTTTATATGATTGGTAGGTGCTGGGCAAGATGAATTGGGCATCAAGCATGGCTTTGTTCTTCTCATACAAGTCGCATAGCTGTATTTCCACATCACCTTTCTTTTCCAAAATACGTTTCTGCGTAATATATTCCGGACTTGTTCCCTGCAAAGAGGCCCTGACTTCAAACCGTCCCAAAATTTTACCAACTTCATCTTCAGGATTGGTATCGCTGCCACCAACATTTTTAACAACATCTTCCAATGTCTGCTGGGCTGTGCATGAAATCCAAACTTGCGATTCACATACTTCATCAAGACGTTTCACAAGTGACTGGAGCTGAAGCAACAGGTCGCGATGTTCGCCGATGAACTGACTAACCTCATCTACAAAGAACAGAACACGGAGATTACGATTAGCCTTACGGTCGATATATTCTTTCATTTCTGCGGCAAAGGCTTCTACCGAAATATTGATGTCGTTGTTTTTTATACGTTCACGAATCACATCAATGGCGAGAGCCGGATCTACCTCCTTAGCCATTTGTAGTGCCAAATCCAATCTGCTGGCAGCGAAGCGTGAAATATTGCGTTCCCAATCATAGCCTTTACTTTTTACATATTCTTTGAATTCTTCAAACTTCCCATCATCATCCAATGCTTTTTCCAGATACTGTGCCATAGGAAGGTTAAAAGAATTATAACCCCGTTTGGCATTAAACTGATTCCAAAAGATTGAGGTAAACGTATTGGCATGTTCAACATTGGCATCGTGTACATCGCCAATGTTGAACATCACCATCTCGACTTCGGCTTTGTTTACATACCAATTCTGAAGGTCATGCAAATCGGAAAGTGATACACCTGCTGTTTCGAGAGCCGACGTATCTTTATCACTGAGCAGCATTGCTTGCGCAGCTTCAATCAACCGGTCAAAAGCTTTCTTGCTATATGTGCCTGACAGGCAATAGCTTGTGTACTTTAAAAAATGAGATTTACCTGAACCGTAGTACCCATTAATCCAAATGCCGACATGACTACCTTGATTCAGTCTAATGTTGGTCAGTATTTTATATAGATTGACAATAATCTCTTGTGTAAACACATATTCATCGATTTCAGTGTGTATGGTATCTTCACTCAAATCGGATGCAGAGACGGCAGGATTTACCTTTCTGTCAAGTCCTCTTTCATATAGTTCTTTGAATTTCATATCTATCAGAATTTATTTGTTGACTAATAAGGTGGCACGATAAGTATGTATATCATCCAGAATGTCGAACAACGAGAAGGAATTGCCTTCCTGATGTCCTGGATAGAAAAGGATGATTTTATATCGCGATGTATCGTTATACTTCTCGTATCGGGTGAGAAATACATTAGTCCGCAGATATGGAAACATTTTTCCTATACCGTGAACAAAAATATAAGGTTTGTTCAGACCGTCGTTTATCCGGAGATATTCCTCGATACGGTCATGTACATAACTGATGAAATTATTCGAATTGGCTTCGTTGGTCAATTCTGTTGTAACCATGTCAGGCTGTGTCCGATCATCTTCCAACGTTACATCGAACAAAGACTCAGAACCGAACTTTTCGGCTTTAAGATAATCGCAAAACACTTGAAACAAATCCAATAACATAGCATTTACAAAACTGGTAGGACGTTCCAGGTTTTGCTTGAATACGACTAATTGTCGTCGCATCTCATATTCTTTATTGGCAGGATATTGGTATATATAGTAATTGTAGAAGATGTTTCCATTATTCACATTCTGAAACTCAGGGCTGTTGAGATGGTTGTACAGTTCCTGTATAGACATACTGCTCATGACAACTGTGTTTTTATGTTATTCACTTCGTAGGGGTAAAGCAAGCAGGCTTCCAGAAACCAGTCTTCACCGCTGCGCACATAATATTCAAAGTCAGCAGCTTCAAGATGAAGTGGCTGAAGCTCATCGGTTTTTTCCTGTAATAGTCCAGCTTGGCGCAAGATGGTCAGATATTGGCTGGCACATTTGTCTTTGGTCTTTTCTGTCCAACTAT
>OGYL01003154.1_pt1 | contig 10936 bp, 7 predicted proteins | sample 1576541 | NCBI WGS metagenome assembly OGYL01 (sample SAMEA3541551, study PRJEB24748) | human gut metagenome | biome: human gut; feature: human-associated habitat; material: faeces | place: China | collected 2012 | reverse complement strand
ATGGGAAAAGATCCGGGAAGCTTTTGCAGACCGGGTAGATTATTATTGCAAAAAGCTGGATGTACAGGTGGGCAGGATTACCATAAGAAATCAGAAAACCCGCTGGGGAAGCTGCAGTGCAAAGGGCAATCTTAACTTTAACTGCCTGCTGATGAAAGCACCGCCGGAAGTGCTGGATTACGTGGTTGTCCATGAGCTGTGCCACCGGCTGGAGATGAACCATTCACCACGCTTCTGGGCACAGGTGGAGCGTGTGCTTCCAGACTATAAGGTTTCCCGCAAATGGTTACGGGAACATGGCAATGAGCTTATGGATTTAAACCCATAAGAAGGAGATACCGGTATTCCTGCATCTCCTTCTTGCTTTCATGTTATTTTTTACATGTAATATCGTTCTGTTCTCAATTACTTTCTATTGTATAAGTCCCCTCTTCAAAATTTACATGCAATTCGGCATATGCCCCGTCATATTCCCAGCGGATTTCCAGAGAACTCTCCTCTCCGGAGATTGTCACCTCTGCACCTTCCGAAAATGCCTTATGGGTATTTCGCATGCGGATTAACGCAAGCTGTTTTTGAACCACATCTTTTTTCAGTCCTTCCGCGATCTGATCAACGGAAATATTTGTCCGATTGATTTCCTTATGTCCGGATTCCCCTGCACGCTGCACCGCTTCATGGTCATTTTTTCCGGCAAACAGATCCAGATACCAGATCTGCGGTTTGCCCGGCATAAACATCTGGATGGCCCGCGCCAGAAGCATTTTTTCATCCGACTCTCCCAATGCACTGTAGTACGTGGCATTTACCTGATAATACAGATTCTTTTGTCCATGTAAATTTTTGACCATGCCCCCACGGGATACAATCCGGTCAATTAACGACTGGATCTCCTCTTTTGGAAGCAGTCCCTTTAAATCCAGAAGCGGGATACCGTCGTGACAGCCAAGCATGTTGACCGTGGAGATCTTCTTTTCCACAATTTCCTTCGCCCATGCTGCAAGGTATGTTCCGCGCCTGTTCTCAATCGCATCAATGACCAGTCCCGGCAGGAAAAAGTCGTAGGTCGCATAGCCTTTTTCTGCAAGCGTCTGGTATATTTTTTCGTCATACGCTGCGTGGATCTCCGGCAAAAGCGTAAGTCCCAAAGGTTCTGCCAGCGCATGAATCTTCTGTAAAAGTTCCCATGTCTCCGGATCATTGAGGAAGTTTTTCTTTCCCGGTGTCTTCGGCGCATAGGCAAAGGCATCCAGCCGCACGATCGCCGCTCCATAAGAAGCTATTTTCTCCAGTGTTTCACGATAAAACTCCCACACCTTTGGCGACTGGATGTTTACATCCATCTGTCCAAGATAGTGTCTGCCATGCACTTCCTGATAAAAGGTATTCCAGTACGGCACCTTTTTTCCATCTGGAAATTCCACCATCAGGATCGGCAGCCCGGGTTTGCGGAAAAACATCTGCTTCAGGCAGCTTTCCTCCGGCTGGATATAGCCTTCCTCCGTCATGGTTCCATGCCCTTCCCAGAAGCGGTTCCAGTCGATGAAAAAATCGCGGTACGCAGAAGCCTCCCCTTTTTCCACAAGATCCTGAAACTGTGGGGACTGTGCGGAAGCATGGTTTAAAATAAAATCCAGTTTCAGGTCAATCCCCATATTCTTTAACTGGTCAAGGTCTTCCCGGTTGGCAAGCTGCTCATTCAGGTCATAATCGATCACGGAAAATCCCCGGTCGAGATCGGAATGATACAGGCTCGGCAGAATGTAAAAGGAAGAAAATACATCCTGCATTGCCTCAGTTTTTAGCAATGTTACAATATCTCCCAGATTTCCTCCAAGACTGTCGGGATATGCATTGAGCATCGGTTTATGGTTCATAAACTCTTCCGTCCTTTCCCACGATTAATCCTGCATTTTTGCGCTGCACTTCAAGTTTTTCCTGTTCCAGTTCTACCACGCGGCAGATAAACGGGCTTGCGGCATTCTCATCGCGGTTTCTGCGGATACGCCGCTCCCTGGTCTCCTCTGGGGAACTTTCCAGAAAGACGGGCAGATCCACACCATGTAAATCGTCACTGCCTCCGTGTGTCCACTCCAGAAGTAATACGGATATTCCGGAAAAATCGGTTTCTTCCGATGAAATCTCGCCATCTTCCCGTCCCATATGCCGCAATGTGATCGTATCTTTTCCCTCATGAAATGCCGCAAGCACTTCATTGATCCGGTCGAAGTCAATCTCTTTCTTTGTTCCGAGATATCCACGCAGTCCATCTTCCCCCGTTTCTTTATACACACGCATCCGTTCTTCATCATTGCGTTTTGGAATCCGGTGTGGATAATCATCGCCCGAGAGCAGATAACAACCAGTTCCGTCATTTAAAAAGTACTGCTGCAATGCCGTTGCGAGTGTTGTTTTTCCGGAACCGGAACCACCGTAAAGGCTGATGACCACTCGATTTTTGGCATTCCTGTCACACCATTTCTGCACTTTTTCATATAATGTTCCAGCCTCTTTCAGCTCTGTAAGAGAAAACTGATATGCCTCATATTCTCCGGTAAACGGCGGAAGCGGAATTCCCGCATGCATCAGTGCCGCACCGGAATACTGTCTGCCGCTTTGCTGCCGCAAGGTAAACCGGAGGCATTGCGCCGTGCAAAAGCTATGTTGAGCAAGATGGACGAACTCGGATTCGGTAACTGTACCAACACTCGCGCTTGCGAAGCTGAATGTCCGAAGAACATTTCTATCAGCAACATCGCTCGTTTAAACCGCGATTTTATCATCGCAAAACTGAAAGACTAATCAGCCCTTTCTACATTTGATTAATATCACCAGAACTCCTCTGCCGGGAAACCGACAGAGGAGTTTTTATACCATCTTACAATAAATACTTTCAGAGATTTCAAATGATATCCATTAACGATAGGATAACTGTAAAACGGCTCCCCTTTCCTACTTCAGATTGCACCTCTATATGCCCGCACAACCGTTCAATAATGACTTTACAAATAGAAAGTCCAAGTCCGCTTCCCTGTTCAAACTCATCGGTTTTATAAAAACGGTCAAAGATCATCATGAGCTCCTTCTCATCAATTCCTTTTCCCGTATCCTGCACATAGACACTAACTTTCCGATGCTCCTTATCCACACTACATCCCAATGTTACCGAACCACTACGGGTAAACTTATCCGCATTATTCAGAAAATTGGAAATAACCTGAATAAAACGCATACGATCTATCCTGACGGGCAAGGAAAGACTTTCATCCAGAACAAGATGAAACTGCAACGAGGGTTTGATTAGTGTCTGATAAGCCATATAAATCTCTTTCACAACCGTCGTCATATTCCATTCTTTTATTTTGAGATCCAGATTACCGGAATCCAGACGCGATATTTCCACTACGTCATTGACTAGTTTCAAAAGCAGTTCATTATTACGGTTGATAATCTCAAGCATAGCTTTCTTCTCTTCCGGTTCAATCTCATCGCCACCTTCGCCTACCAATAAATTAGTAAATCCGACAATAGCATTCAGCGGAGTACGGATTTCATGGCTCATATTATTCAGAAAAGATTGCTTCAATTCAGCATTTTCGGCCATCTGCTTAGCCTGAATGAGTTGTTCTTCACGCTCCACCTGTAGCTGAATATCCTGCATAACACCTGCCAGCATTATCCTCCCCTTTGCATCTTTCAGGCTGCGACACCGTAGTTCATACCAGCGATAATTTTCTTCACTAAAAGAGAAACGTACACGCCGAACATGCATGTCCGTAGATTGATGCAATGTTTCGTATAATGAATTCAGTAGGGATACATCATCAGGATACGCATATTTCAAGAAATCGGTTCGCACAAACGTCCTCTGTTCCATTCCCACCAAACGAGTATAATTCTCATCAAATTCAATATTCTCCCCCTGAATATCCCAAAGGGCAACTCGTCCTCCATCCATGGAAAGCGTCAACCGCTTATGAATTTCCTCAAGCATCTCCAGGTTCTTTCGTTCCTCACGCGAACGTCGACGGATGCGCAACCAACTGACCAATACCAGAATAAAAGCAAGGATAAACAATCCAGTCAGAAAATAAAGCTCATTCCGATACCGATCATAAAATGAGTAATTGATAATACGCACATTTTCAGGCACATTTTCCACATCAAAGTCTGCATAGGCTGAAAAGTAAGTCCAATCCAGTACATATTCCTTTTCCATATCCCTTATTTTCGGCATACCGATCTTCTCTTTATTCATCAGGCGAACAGAAAAATCGGCCGCAGTACGCGCAGAAATCTCATCAGTAGCCATATAACCACCCACAATTTTGGCATCCTCCCCAAATCCCTGACGGATACAACTGAAAGAGTGCAAAATATCCCAGAAAAGCCGGATTGCCATCCAAGGAAAGAGGGAATATTCAAGGCTTTAGTTATCGGGAGCGACATCTGATCAAATTTATCCAGCAGGAAAACCTCTTTCTTCTGCCCACTCTTTGATTTCTCCATGTCGACAAACAAAGAGGTCCCTTTGGTATAACGGAAAGGACAAAGGCTTATGGTTATCTCATCTTTACCAACATGACTACCCGCTCTTGCAGGCATCAAATTATAGTGCTCGACCATTTCCTGTAATTCCTTATATTCCGGTTCTACAGAGAAAGCAGCCCCACAACCCAATAGCCGCATTTCCTTTCTATCGGCAAACCGGGTTAACAGATCAAACGATTTGCGTCCAAGAGGAGTCAGATCTATATTATAAATAACATCTATCCCGACTTGTGGCCGTAAAGATTTTATAAAATCGATATTACGTTGAAAGTCCGGTGCATCACGCAACACATAAACTTTTCTGCGCTCATATTCCTTTATAAGTTTTTCATCGGGAAAATGTACATTGCAAGCTACTACAGAGACAGAGGAAAGCAGGCGGTGACGGGTGTTAAATAAGGCAGATACAGCTTGGTCGCCCACAGTAAGAATCAGTGCCACCGGCTTATCTTTAATGATCTCAAGATACGCCTCCATGTTTTTTATCCCCTCTTTCGAATCGACAGTATTGAAATCCAGATAAAATTTATTAAATACCGGCTCTATTCCCTGCTTTCTGAACTCCTGCCTCAGAAGCTCTTCAAAATTTCCATAGCAATCATAATAAGGAGAGGAAGAATACATAAGAGAAATTATTCTTTCTATCCGATGGTTGGCAGTATACCATCGTTTAAAATTGACCCCACATAAAAAAGCACATAGCAAGAGAATGAAGGCGAAAGCATATTTTAGTTTGTCGGTTTTCATTGCAAGACTAATATGCTAGCAAAAGTAATATAATCTATAAAAAAGGAGAGGTTTTATTCAAAAAATATTCAATCTTTTTTTTTATTTTCTGTAACGTGTGGAAAAGAAGTGGATTGATAAATAATAATATGGGTATACGACGACACGGATGAAGACGGACGAACGCGGACTTTATAAGGCTGAAAGCCTCTCCTATTATGCAACCATTATCAGGGAACTACACTTTCTGTTTATTCTCAATAGGGTGAGAACTTTTTCTCTCTTTGTTGAGCAATAGCTCTCAACATAATGAGAAAGTTTTCTCAATTAAGCGAGAAACAGTTCTCACTGTAATAAGCATTCATTAGACATTATGTACATATCATTTCCGCACGTTAGCTAACAAAGACAAAAGCGATACTTTAAATTTTCTTTATCAAAGTATTGTATACAAACGAAAACTCCCTAATTTTGTGACTGCTATAAAAGACTTAAGATGAACGTGCACAAAACTTGGATATTATTACTATTCTTACTAATCCCGACTATTCTATTTGCTCAAAAAACAAGAACAGTCAAGGGAAAAGTGTGCACGGCATCAGATACCCCAAAAGGGGAAGAACCCTTACCTTACGCAAGCATTGTTATTTTAAGTGGAAAAGATTCCACTTTCATAAAAGGAATTGCAAGCGATACGGACGGACACTTCAACCTTCAGTTTACTACTCAGAAAGGAACACAATATCTACTCAAAGCTTCTTATACGGGCATGCAATCTGTCTTCCGAAAACTGGATGGCAATGCTTCAACCATTAATCTGGGCAGCATCCTACTGAAGGAAGGCATCGAATTGGGAGAAGTGACAGTGAAAGCTCCAATACGTGAAATAGACCAGGTGGGAGATACCACCGTCATCAATGCAGCAGCTTATAAAACACCCGAAGGCTCCTATCTGGAGGCTCTGGTGAAACGTATTCCCGGAATGGAATATGACAGTGAAACCAAAACCCTGAAATACAATGGACTGCCTATCAATGAAATCAACGTAAACGGTGAAGCCTTCTTTGCGGGCGACAACAAGATGGCACTGGAGAACCTCCCTGTAGAGTTAATCAGCAAGATAAAAGTATACGATAAGAAGAGCAAACTGGAAAAGCTGACAGGCGTCAGTACCGGAAAGGAAAACTATGTACTCGACTTGCAGACCAAAGCAGAATTCAATGGGACCCTTCTTTTATCGGGACAAGCCGGATATGGCAATAACAACAAAAAGGACTTCAACTTGCAAGGTAACTACTTCAAGAATAACGGAAACAACCTCTCCGTCATTGCCAACTCCGGTAATCTCAATATGAGAACCAGCTATAAAGACAACATACAGGAGAACGTTGCATTGAACTTTACCCAAAAGTACAATAAGAAGCTGACTATCAACGGAAATATGTCCTATCACCACAATAATCAGGGCAACGTATCCACATCCTACAATGAACAATACCTGACAAGCGGAAACAAATACCAATACTCTGCCGGTAACAATACGAACGGCAGTCGCAATATGAATGCGACATTGGGCTTAAACTGGCAGGTAGATAGCATGACCTTTGTTAATATCTATGGTAATTTCAACCTCACCCGGAATAATAGTGCCAATAATAACCGCCAAGGCACATTCAATGAAAATCCTCATCTGGATATCCTGGACCCTTTCAGTACTATCAGTGAAGTACCCGATGATCAAAAAATCAATGATATTTCTATGGGGTCGCTGATGAGAGGCAACCAACACCGGTCTTCCTTCCACGCAAATATTATGCGCCGGATCAATAAAAAAGGAACTTCCGTCGGGCTAACAGCTCAATACAATGATAGTAAAAATGACAATAACAACTTCTCCGTATCCTCAACGACCTATTATCAACTGAAAAACAGTGCCGGAAACGACTCTATACTCTACCGTAACCAGTACTCATCGAACCGGTCGCCCAACCGTTCACAAGGCATAGGGGTGATGTTCACCCATCCTTTCACCAAGAAACTACGCTCACAGATCTCATATAATTTCAATTATAGCAAGCAGAAAAACGACCGCAATACATACGACCTGTCCGGCTTTATGGAAGAAGCAGAGGTGCAGCCCGGCTATCTACCCGAAGGATATGAGACGAGTTACATCGACAGCCTGAGTAACCGAAGCCATAGCAGTACCCTACAACACGGAATCAATCTGTTTTTTAATTACTCCGACACCACTTGGAATGTCAATGCCGGGATGTCCGTAAAACCCGAACGCCGTAGCCTGAACCAAAAAACAGGTTTACATAAAGCCGATACCACCCTTCGCTCTGTCGGTTTCCAGCCTATGTTGTTCGTCTCATGGCAGAAAAAGAAAAACAGGATCATCCTGCACTATTATGGAAATACCTCGCAACCGTCATTATACGATCTGATCGCCCCCACCAACAACAGCGATCCGCTCAACATCACACGAAGCAACCCTAATCTGAAGCCTACTTACAATCAATCCGTCCGACTGGAAGCACAAAATACAAAGCAAGGCGTCTTTGCCACACTGAACTGGAACAACAGAATCAACAGCCAGACCCGTGCAGTGACCTACAACCAGCAGACAGGCGGGCGTGAAACCTATCCGGTCAATATCAACGGCAACTGGAACATGAACGGGGTACTTCGATATCAGAAGCGCATCAAAAGTTTTAGCCTGAATGCCAATGCCGGAGGCTCTTTTGCGCAAGATGTCAGCCTCATCAACGAAAACCAGACCGAACAACCGGAGCGTAGTACCACTCACAACACCGGGATAAACACTGATCTCCGCCTATCCTACCAGCCTAAATGGGGAAACTTCGACCTGAACGGAAGATGGAATTTTCAACATTCTGCCAACTCGCTTCTGGAAACAGATACTTACACCCGTAATTATGCTTTCGGAATAAACGCCTTTGCCGATTTACCCAAAAGTATACAGCTGAGAACCGATGCGAATTATTCTTTCCGAAACGGTACGAACATAAAGAAGGGGGAAGACGACCAATTTGTATGGAACGCAAGTATCACATGGCGTTTCCTGAAAAAAAAGCAAGCCGAGGTATCAGCCAACTGGGTGGATATACTCAGCCAACAAAAGAGTTATTACCGCAGCACTATGGCAGATGGCTTTTACGAGAGCCATACGCAACAGATAGGCAGTTACTTCATCGTCTCTGTGAAATACCGTTTTAACCAGCCTCTTCGCAAAAAGTCTGTGTCTCCTCAGTAGCAACAGATTGCACCGAACGAAGCCCGCGAGGGGAAGAACCAAAATACTTCTTACAGTAGTTAGAGAAGTGAGGCAAAGATTCGAAACCATATTTATAACAGATTTCGGAGATTGTGGCTTCCGTATACCGAAGTTCATAAGCTATGCTCTCTTTACGCTTCTCCATCATCCACTCATAAACAGGTTTATGGAACACAGAGTTGAAAATGCGCCGGAAGGTGGTAGTAGTGTAGCCACCTAATTGGGCTAATTCTTCCACAGTCTTCACCTTCATATGGTTTTGTAAAACAAAATACTCGAAGCTGGACGTATATCTGGACAGTGAATGCACCAGCATAGAGAGATCATAATCGGAATAATATTGTCCCAGAATAAAAGCAAGTTCTTTCCGTTTAAGAGAAAGCAATTCCCGGCAAATCTTCTCTTCTACCAAATAAGCTTTTGAAGCACTCAGAAAGAAATTCAATTCATTAGTAATTTTCAAAGGCGTGAATATGAGGGGAGGAGTTACACTTTTCATTATATATTTATAGCGTTCCTCGCAAAACAATTCAGGCTGATTGAAGCGGTAACAAACACATTCCACATCCGTCAGAGCAAGAATCTCATACTTTGAACCGATAGCCTGAAGAATAAACTCACCGGCATGCAGCACAGTACCTGCATACTCCTGACTGTTGACAAGAACTTCTCCTTCTAACAGAAAAATCATGATATTCTCTTCGCATTTTTGGGCAGGAAGGTGGAAACCTCTTGAATGAGAGGCATAAATGATAGCATTAGCTACAGCCTTAGGGCACTGCTGACACGATATGACCGCACCACATGCAGAGTAAGTTTGCATTGTAGATTGAATGTTTTTTGTTTGTTATTGTGCGGCAAAAATAAGAATATTATGGGAAGAAACAAAAAAATCCCCAAAGACTTTACAAAAGTGAAAGTCTTCGGGGATAATTCTTCAATCTATCCAATAATGCTATGGCAAGCGCAGTCTCTTATAACGATTTCGAAGAAGCCTTATGAATTTTGAAAGTTGCAAGGTTCCCTTTGTGGTCTGTAGGCCAAACACAGGAAGGGGTCAGGAACTTATCTTTGGAATCATTTTCTATTATTATGCCTCTCACAACTGTTTCGGAAGGACCTACCAATATGCAATTTTTCAATGAAAGAATCGAGTTCATCGGATAATAATAAATAAAATCAATCCGGTCACGTTCATCGGCTTCGGGGGCCCAAGCTAATTTTTCCAGTTTAGCTTCTTCTGCAAGCTTATTTCCTGCGGGAAATGTGAAGCCGGGATATCGAACAGGATTAGGATATTTTTCACGATAACTATCCTTGAATCCAGCTTCATGAAGCATCATAGAACAATCCCAATGAATGACAGCCCCATTGTGATCCCATAGATTTTTTGTGTCCGCCTGCCAGTCCAAATGGGAAGGCTCGTTGAAATCTCCTCCCATAATAACCGGACGTCCTTGTTTAATATCGGTTTGCACTTCTTGTACGAAAGCATGGATAGACTCATCTCTGAATGACAAACGATTGGCTTTCAGAACCTCGGACTCATCTGTTATAGGATTATCTATCTTTTTCCAGCTCGTGCCACTATATCCACGTGGCATATAACATTCATAATTCCGATAATCTAAATGGCAGGAATAAAAAGAAACTGGCTGCCCTTCGATTGTGGTTGTCATTTTCACCATAGCACGGCTTTCATCACCCGGTACAATGCAACATTTAGTCATGCTATCCGGTTTGAATTTACTTAAAATACCAATTGCCAGATCGAAAGTCTCTCCATAATAATGCTTTCCCCTCTTCTTCAATTCCTCTATCACGTGTGGTATAAACTGTTTTCCATCTCTGACTTCACATAGGAAAACTACATCTGCATCCATCTGGTCTAATACATCAATAATTCCTTGATCCCCATTAGGCACTTTAGCACCTCCATGCCACAGGTTTAATTGAAAAACAATAAATGTACTTTTTGCTTTTGCGTTGCAGAGGTTAACTGAACAAAACAGACATAGTAACAATAATAGTAAACTCTTTTTCATTTCGTTAATGCATTCTATAACCTTGATAAATTATAAGTTTATACAAAAGTAGTATATTCTCTGTGCATTCCAAGCTACTTATATAGTTTTTGAATTCTAATTCTTTGTATCACACCCCACACGGTAACTCCATTTACACGCCGAGGTAAGGTCGTTACATACCGAGGTAAAGAGCGTTACAATAAAAGGTAAAATCCGTTACATACAGCGGTAAATGCTTTTACATCCTGTTGTAAATGACCCGTAAATGCTAATATCTGTCTTTTCCTGATTTAGCTAGACGCTTTTTCTTTTTATAAACGATATCAGTAGA
>OGYL01003140.1_pt1 | contig 10968 bp, 7 predicted proteins | sample 1576541 | NCBI WGS metagenome assembly OGYL01 (sample SAMEA3541551, study PRJEB24748) | human gut metagenome | biome: human gut; feature: human-associated habitat; material: faeces | place: China | collected 2012 | reverse complement strand
AGCGACAACGTGCTCGTGACGTGGCGCAAGCTGTCGACTCGCTCGTCGTGACGGACTACACGCTCGCATTCCTCGTCCTGCTGCTCGCCGCGAAGTTCCTCTTCACGATGGTCTGCTTCGGCTCGGGCGTGCCCGGCGGCATCTTCCTGCCCATGCTCGTGCTCGGCTCAGTCGGCGGCGCTGTCTTCGCCAAGGTCGCGATCTTCTTTCAGTGGATGCCGGAGCTCTTTGCCGTCAACTGCATCGTCTTCGGCATGGCTGCCTACTTCTCGGCCGTCGTTAAGTCGCCAATCACAGGCAGCATCCTGATCATGGAGATGACAGGTTCTTTTGAGCACATGCTCGCGCTGATCATCGTCTCGATGACGGCCTATCTCGTCTCGGACCTCACGGGTGGCGCGCCCGTCTACGATATGCTGCTTGCGCGCAGCCTGGCCGTGCGCAAGAAGATCGCGAGCCGCATCCGCCATCGTCGCGTCCTCTTGGAGCTGTCGGTCGGCGTGAAGTCGGCCCTCGACGGCAGGACAGTCGCCAATGCGCTCTGGCCGTCGGGCTGCGTCCTCGTCAATGTGCGGCGTGGACCACACGAGCTCGCGCCGCGCGATGGGCTCGAACTGCAGGCGGGCGATGCGCTCTTTGTCCTGACGGATGCCGACGACACGGCGGCGCTGCAGGCGCTCGCCGCGGAGCATCCGGATCAATAACTCGCGCTCGTCAGGGATAGTGCACAGAATCGGCAAAATCCTGCTCATCTGCACGCATTAGCAGAGGATATGAGAGATTCTTTGCAGAAAGGCTTGATAATTTTTCTCTTATCTAGTACAATAATCGTACAACAAGAGCAAACAATAAATGCGAATTGGTTTCATAGGAGTGAGCAATATGTTTTTGGAAGAACGTCAGGATATCATCCTGAGCATGCTGGCACGCGACGGCAAGGTCCGCGTGCGTGACCTCAGTGAGAAATTCAAGGTCACCGAGGACTGCATCCGCAAGGACCTCGGTGCCCTCGAGAAGAAGGGCAAGCTCAAACGCACGTACGGCGGCGCCGTGCGCATCCGCGAGAACAGCCACATGGTCGAGGTCAGCAAGCACCGCAATACGGACGTCGAGGCTAAGCAGCGCATTGCGCAGGCTGCCGTCAAACTCATCCATGAGAAGGACATGGTCTTCCTCGACATCTCGACGAGCAACCTCGCCATCGCAGAGCTGCTCGTCAAGATGGAGCTTGAGGTCACGGTCGTCACGAACATGATCGACATCCTCGTCGTGCTCGCGCGCAACCCGAAGATCCGCGTGGTCTTCGCCGGCGGCAAGATCAACAAGAGCCGCGATGGCTTCTGGGGCGGCATGACGCTCGACTTCATCTCGCGCCTCAAACCGGACATCGCCTTTGTCGGCGCGGTCGGCGTCGATGTCAAGGAGAACAGCGTTTCAACGTACGACATCGATGACGGCATCAACAAGGCTGCCATCATCCGCCATAGCAAGAAAGCCTATGTCGTGGCCGAAGCGCGCAAGCTCAGCACGGATGGCAACTACAACTACACGACGCTCGACACGCTCTCGGGCCTCATCACGGATTCGGAGCCGGCAGCAGACATCCGCGCAGCTGCGGATTCGTACGGCGTGGAGATCATCCTGCCATGATGTTCTCTATGCCCGCATGGCTTTCGCGGTTTACTTGGAAAACTCTATATACGGGCATCCTGGAAGGACTGAAGGTATTTGCGTTTTACCTCGCAGTCCTTTCCGTTTTCCGGGCCTTTTTTATCGCGTGGCTGGCACCGTATATGGGAGCCTCGACGGGCGGCCACGACATCTTCCTCGCACTATGGCGCGGCTTCCGCCTCTCGATGCAGACGGCCGGCGCGCTGACGCTCGTGAGCTTCGTGCCGGGGCTGCTGCTCCATTATCTCTGGCCGCGCTGGGAGCGGCGCATTGTGCTCGCGCTCAACGGCGTGCTGCTCTCGGTGCTCTCGATCCTCTTTGTCGCGAGCTTTCCGTTCTACCGGCAGTTCCACGCGAACTTCAACCAGATGCTCTTCACGGGGGCCAACGACGATATTTACGCGCTCTTCATCACGATGGTGCAGCAGTACTACCTGCCCGTGCGCCTTGCAGGGGCCCTGCTGCTCGCCTACGTCCTCTGGCGCGGCCTGCGCGCCCTGCTTCGCTGCCGCTGGCTCGAGGACTGCATGGACGGCATGCGCCTGCCCGCGCCCGTGCGCTGGCTCGGCCGGCTGGCCTTCCTCTACCTGACGTACATCGCCGTGCTGCTCGGCATCTTCGGCGGCAGCCTGGGCTGGCAGACGGCCGTCAACTGGGAGAACGCCGGCGTCACGAAGGACGAGTTCCTCAATGAGGCCATTCTCGACAACGTGCAGGCCATCTACCGCGCCTACAACCTCAATGAGCGCATGCTGGCCTGCAACGGCCTCGACTTCACGACGGAGGACATCCGCAATCTGGCGGCGCGCCTTTCGGGCAAGCCCGCCGATACGGATGACCTCGACGTCTATCTGACGAAGGAAGCGCAGGGACCGCAGGTCGAGAAGCCCAAGCAAGTCATCGTTATCCTGTCGGAGAGCTTCGCCAACTGGCCCTTGCTCGACAAGTACGAGGATATCCCCATCTCGCATGGCATGCGCAGCCTCATCGCGGAGGATGACACGGACTACTGCCCGACGTTCCTGCCGAATGGCGCGAGCACGGTCTCGGCTGTCACGGGTGTCGTGACGGACTTCGCCGATGCCAACCTCTACCTGACGACGATGCCGGAGTCCTTCGCTGCGCCGTACCCGACGGCCAGCGCCCCGCAGATGGAAAAGCTCGGCTACACGACGAACTTCTGGTATGCAGGGCCGTCCACTTGGGAGCGCATCGGCGCCTTCACGCAGGCACAGGGCTTTGACCACTTCTACAGCCGCGGCGACTTCGGCGATGTGCCGGGCAGTGTCTGGGGCTGTGAGGATGAGGTGCTCTACGAGAAGGTCCTTGACGGCCTCGACCCGGACACGCCGAGCTTCAATGTCCTGCTCAATGCCTCGAACCACTCGCCGTATGACCTCGACCTCGAGGCCAAAGGCTTCGATAAGGAGGCCGTGCGCGCCGCACTGCCGGAGGACCACCAGCAGGACGAGGAGCTCTTGAAGGAACTCGGCCACTACTGGTACGCCGACCGCGAGCTCGCAAAGTTCGTCAAGGCCGTCAAGGCGAAGTGCCCCGAGAGCCTCATCATCATCGTCGGCGATCACGGCGACCGCTACAACATCGACAAGACGCCGACGATGTACGAGCGCTACGGCATCCCCTTCATCATCACGGGCAAGGGGATCCACAAGGGCACCTTGCTGCCGGATGCGGCGGGTAGCCAGATTGACATCATGCCGACTATCTACGAGCTCATCGCCCCGAAGGGGTTCTCGTACATGGCGGTCGGTTCGAGCCTGACGCGGACGAACCGCCAGGGCGTCAACTACGGCTTCTTCATCACGCGCCATGCCATCGGCAAGGCGGACACGGTGCCGCTCGTGCCGGAGTCCGTCGACGGCGGTGAGCCGCCGACAATCGACCAGCAGGCGATGGAGGACTACATCAACGGCGTCCGCAGCGTCTCGTGGTGGCGCCCGAAGTACGGCGCCATCCTCGACGCGTCGAAGCTCGAGGGACGTCGCTGAGCCAATGAAGGGAGAAAGAACAATGATTTCACTGAAAGACTGCCAGCTCTGCCCGCGCCGTTGCGGCGTGGACCGCACGCAGCGGGTGGGCTTCTGCGGCGCGGGCGCGAAGGCGCGCATCGCGCTCGTCTCCCTGCACAAGTGGGAGGAGCCGTGCCTCACGGGCGCCGATGGTCGAGGGGCGGGCACCGTCTTTTTCTCGTACTGCAACCTGCGCTGCTGCTTCTGCCAGAACCATGAGATCTCCCATGAGGGGCATGGCATCGAGGTGACGGACGAGCGTCTCGCCGAGATCTTCCTCGAGCAGCAGGCGCGCGGCGCGGCGACGCTCGACCTCGTGACGCCGACGCACTACGTGCCCGAGATCCTGCACGCACTGCATATGGCCAGGGAGCAAGGCTTCCAGCTGCCCGTCGTCTACAACTCGGGTGCCTATGAGACGGAGGAGACCATCGAGGCCATGCGCGGGGAGGTCGATATCTTCCTGCCGGACCTCAAGTACGTTGACGAGGCGAGCGCGCGCGAGTACTCGCTGGCGCCCGACTACTTCGCCGTGGCGACGAAGGCCATCACGCGCATGTACGAGGAAGTAGGCCCCCTGCAGTTTGCGCCGGACGGGCAGCTCAAGAGGGGCGTCATCATCCGTCACCTCGTGCTGCCGGGCCACCGCCACGAGAGCATGCGCGTGCTCGACTGGATCCATGAGACATTCGGCGACACGGTGCAGATTTCCTTGATGAACCAGTACACGCCGATGTACCGGGCGGCGGAGCACAAGGGCATGAACCGCCGGCTGACGACGTTTGAGTACCAGTCGGTCGTCGACCATGCCTTGAAGCTCGGCATCACGCACTGCTACGTGCAGCAGGGCCGCACGGCCGATACAAAGTTCGTGCCACACTTCGATGGCAGCGGCGTCGAGCAGGGGTGATGCTCAGGCGTTATACCTAGAAGGATTCGCGATAAGGAGGAATGTGCTTGGATAATGTTTTCGTCACGGTATTCTTGTTTTGCTTTTCGCTGCTGCCGATGGCTTATCTGCGCTACTATCCATTCCGCATCATCGCGACATTGCGCGAGCAGCGCATCCTGATCGCCGGCCATCTCATCATCTTTGTGGTCGAGTTCCTGCTCGTCACGGCACTCTTCGTGTCGGGCCATGCGCCGATGCAGGGCAGTGCCTTCCAAAAGCTCTACTTCGTATGCTACTGGCCGCACTTCCTGCTGCTGATGTTCACGATACGTTCCTTCTGGTTCCGCCATTTCTTCGTGCTCGGGATACAGGCCATCTATGCGGTATTCATCCACACGGCGACAGTCCTGCTCCTCAAACAGATCTGGATGCAGATGACTTATTTTGCCAGCCTGTACTTCATCTGCTATCTCACCCTGCTGTTGCTGAGCTTCCCCGGGATGATATGGCTGCTCGGCAGGCTCTTCACGCGGGAACAGCTCATGAAGGCACAGTGGACGGCCTCATCGTTCTGGAAGTATCTCGGTTTCGTGCCGCTGCTCCTTGCCTTTTACCAGGGGAGCATGGGCTATGTGGATCTGCTCCAGCAGGTCCAGGATCTGTCGGGCGTCCATCTCTACATGCTGGTGAGCCGAGGCATCCTCGTCATCATCGGAGGCATCCTCGTCATCTCCGTGCGCAGCGGCTTTCGCCAGGTACAATACATGTTCCACGCGAAAGAGCGCAGCCTGAAGATGCAGGAGCATCTTCGTGAGATCCACGACTATGCCAATACGTTGCAGGAGGAGCAGCAGAAACTCGCCATCCTCCGCCACGACAGCCGCCATCAGCTGCGCATGCTGGCCGAACTCATCGAGAGCGGCCATTATGATGAGGCTGAGCGGCAGTTGCTCGCCATGAGGAAGGAGGTGGAGAGACGATGAGTTTTGACATGATGACCTTCATCATCACTACGGTCTACGTCCTGCTCTTGCAGCCATTTGCGCTCTTGCAGATCCTGCCATTCCGCCGCTTCCTGACCGTCGCGCAGCAGAGGCGGCTTGTCCTTGTCTGGTGCCTGCTCATCGCGCTGGAGGTCGTCTTTCTCACTGTAGTTGTTTCGTTGGCCGTTTTCCCGTCGCGCCAGATTGCCTACTGGCTGCTCGGCTACCTCGTCTGGATTCCCCAGTTCGTGCTCGCCTTCTGCTTCACGCGCTGCTTCTGGGTGGGACATATCTTCATCGCGGCCTTCCGCATCCTGTTCTCGGGCATCATCTACACGGTCACGCGCGCCATCCTGCTGATCCTCTGCCCCGACAAGCTGCTGCCGAGCCTCTACTTCGAGCAGATCCTGCTCTACGGCACCTTGTCACTGCTGATCTTTCCCATCCTGCTGCGCTTCTTCACGGATACGTTCCGCCACTTCGAGATGGCCTCGACGCGCCGCTACTGGCGCATCATCATGTTGATTCCTGTGTTGCTCGCCGTCGAGTCGCTCTACTTGAGCCTTCTTGATTCGCAGGAGAAAATCTTTGACTTGTTGCTGCCGCGCCTCATGCTCCTTGTCGTCATTTTCCTGCTCATGGCTAGCATCCGCAGTGGCCAGCGCGAGGTCTATCGAGAACTGCAGGTATTCGAACAAGAACACGAGCTGCAGCAGCAGCTCGTGTCAACGGCACACTATGTGAAGATGTCAGAAGAGTCGCGGCAGCGCATGGCATCTCTCTACGAAAAGAAGCGGAATCACATCGATCGCCTGCTCACACTCGTACGCCAACGGGACCGCGAGGGTGTACAGGCATATATCGAGGCCCTCGGTTCGCAATTTGGCCGCACGAAATTGCCGCAGTACTGCAAGAATACCCTGATCAATGCGGCCCTGACGGTCTACTTCGCGCGCGCAAAGGAGCTCTCCATCCCCGTGACGGCTGCCATTGACCTGCCAGAAGAGCTCCCTTTCAGTGGCGACCTCTCCATCGTGCTCTCGAATCTCGTGGAGAATGCCCTGCTTGCGAGCCAGAAACAACCGCCTGCTGCACGCCATATCGCCGTCATGACGATGTGCCAGGGCGATGTCATCAACGTGCTCGCCAAGAATCGCTTTGACGCGCCTGTCGAGCTCGACGAGGAGGGGCTGCCCGTGACGCATGTCAAGGGTCATGGTCTCGGCATGAAGTCCTTGGTTCGCTTTTGCGACAAGTATGGTGCCACCGTATTCTGCCAGCAGAAAGATGGTTGGTTCATGACCTATCTCCAGGTGCCGCTTGTCGCTCTTTGAGGTGTCAGATTCTAGTCGATGAGAACATAAACTGGAAATACATTTCCTGGAACATTCGGTACTTGCGCTTGCCGAGCGGGATTTCTTGCCCAGCAATCTCCACGTAATCCGTCTTGATTACATGGACGGCCGCCAGATTGACGAGGTAGCCCTTGTTTGGTGAGGCGAATTGTCCCGGTGCAATCTTGTCGAGCTCATCTTTCATCTCTTGGCCGGACTTGCGCGTCTCGAGTACTGTGCCGCTCGCTAAGTGGACCCGCAGGATGTGACCGCGGCTCTCGAAGTAGAGAATCTGCGCAATCTGTTCAATGCAGATGCCGCCACCCACGAGTCGCAGCACGATCTTAGCGCTGTTGCGCTGGCGGATGAACGAGATGGCCCGGTCTATTGCCTTGTTGAACTGGCTCTGCGTGAACGGCTTCAGCAGGTAGTCCGTGGCCTTGACTGTAAAGGCATCCACAGCAAACTCATCACTCGTCGTCAGGAAGATGATCTCCGTACCGCTGTTGTACTTGCGCAGTTCGCGGGCCACATCCGTACCGAGGATTCCCGGCATGCAGACGTCGAGCAGAACGATGTCAAAGACCGTTCCCTGGTCGATCGCATCGACGAAGGCAAAGGCATTGTCAAATGTCTCGTACGATACTAAATCCTGTTTTTTCTGAAAATATATCTCGGATGACCGCCGGATGGAGCGAATCTGATCCGGCTGGTCATCACAGATGGCGATATGCAACATTGTGTCACATCCTTTCGATACCTAGTGTTATTCTACTCAATAGTATACTCGCTTACGTGCGTTACGCAAAAAACCGTCCTGAAAGGGCGGCTTTTTTGTAATTTCTTATTGCAAAAAACTACATACCTTATTATAATATATTTAATAAGGGTTTGTCTATAGAAAAAAATAAAAAAATCCGTTGTTTCATAAATAAACGTTGTAATTTTGCACAAATTATATGTTTTCTTTTTGGCAGATTGTTACAGATATAAAATTTAATAATTTTTTTTCAAAAAACAGTAGATTTTTTGTGAAACTTATGTTAAAATAGATGTAGTTATAAACAAAAGGATGTTTATTTTACAATTTTGGTTTGTTGTAAAGGAGGAGACGTATGACAAACTTACTAAAGAAAGCTCTTTCCGTGTGCATGGCGGCTACAATGCTGGTTACAGCATCCTGCATAACAGTTTTGGCGGATGACACACAAGACATTGCACCGGCAGCGGATGAAGTGAAAAACGAAGCAAAAGTGAAATTCACCATTGGCGAACCGGATGAAAGCGGTATTTTTACAGCAAAGCTGTCTTTACATAATATGCAGTTTTTGGCCCTTCAGTTTGGCATAACATTTAATAACTCCGTTATTAATGCTGTTGATAAAGAAGGGAACCCTACAGAAGATTTTGAAAAGGCGGTTATTTGTTATCCTGTGGACATCAATGGAATGATGTTAAACTTTGAACAACTAGAAAATAGTGTTTCAAATGAAAAAGGGGTTATTCGTGTAGCTTCCTACATAATGATTAAAGATGCAGAGAGTAAAGTAGTTTCAGTCGATGAAGAAGGATTTGTGGCCTATGAATTCCAGTTTAAAAAGGTTGCTGATGGTGACTTTGGTTTCGGTTTGGCTGATATAGAGTCTACGTTATATGAAAAAGAGGCAATTATTAGCGATGGTTCAGTATTCGATTTTACTTTTGAATTTATTTATCCGGAATCTAATTCTAGTGAAAACACCTCAAAACCAATAAAAAATAACACAAATAAAGATGAGCAGCCATCTGAACCGACTAAAGAAGAGCAAAAGAAAGCTAGGCTGAAAGATACAGCGGTACTGCAGATAGATAATTATGCTGTTTCTGTAGAAGGTGTTATTAAATGGGTTGACAAAGATAATAAAAATGTGGTACCATATATAGAGAATGACAGGACCATGGTTCCCTTAAGATTTATCAGCGAAACTTTCGGCGCAGATGTTGAATGGATTCCTGGAACAAGGACAATTGAAATTGTGCTTGAGGATACAAAAATTACGATGCAGCTTGATAACAGGGATTATCAAATCAATGGTGAAACCAAGGCAATGGATACTGCTCCGATTATTCGGGAGGACAGAACGTTTGTTCCTATCCGGTTTGTATCAGAGGCTTTGGAAAAAGCGGTATATTGGAACGGCAATACAGGCGTTGTTGTCGTTGCACCGCTGGACAATCCGTGGGACGATACGGACAGCCTTTCTCAGGAGCTTATGACACAGACACTTCTGGCACTAAAATGGCTTGGCGATGAGGCGTATTCCCATTTGAAAAACTAACTGGTTCATTATTAAAGCAAAAATATAAATTTATTTATTTAAAAATGAAAGGGGAAAACGAAAATGAAAAAAATGATTAGCTTTATTTTAGCCGCAGCTATGTCGGCTATGGTAGCAGTACCTGCGTTTGCTGCAGCGCCTGAAGCAGACACAGTAAGGGATGGAGAAAATGTTAACACATGGACAACATCCGGTCAAAGTGATAATTTTAAAGACAAAATGATGACTATGATTGCTTATGCTCCTAACGGTGAGGGAGAAATTACTGTTGACAGCATTCAGTACATTGACCAGACCACGGCAGATGCTTCTGGAGCATATTCATTTGACAGCTACATACCAAAAGATTTACCAACGGCAGGTGAATATACCGTAATAGTTGGCAGCGAGGTTCTGGACAATGCGATTGATGCTGGTACAATTGAAAAAATTGAAGTAACAGATGTTGCTGTAACAGGTACAATTACAACGCAAAGCAAAGCTGCTAAAGCAACAATTGACTTCTGCGCAGCAGGTACAACAACACCTGTTGTTTCTGCAGAAACAACAGATGGTGCCTTCACAGCCAATGTTACTCCCGGAACATATGATGTAATTATTTCTCGCCCAGGTTATTTGAAGTATATAATTACAAATGTAGTAGTTACGGAAGGGTTCAGCTTAAAGCCTGTTACTATACAAGCGGGGAATGTGGATACAGATGATAATGTAACTGTTTCAGATGTTGGTGCTGTTGTATCGGCTTATAGTTTATCTTCTTCAGATGAGGGTTACCAAGTTGAATTTGACTTTGATGTAGATGGCAATATTACAGTTTTAGACGTTGGTGCAGTCGTAGCAAACTACGGGCAAGGCATCACAACAATTGATTTTGCTGATTTCAACAAATAAGATTTAAAGTTTTTAAATTAATAAGCTGGCCTTAATTGTTAGGCCAGCTTATTTTTTATTTTAATATGTAATACAATCCATTGACAAACACCGCTGAATATAGTATTATAATAATGATAAGTTGTGTGTTATTCTAAACAGGAGAAATTATTTATCATGAATTTAAATTTAGAAATCGTTCCTTATATTAACTATATTTTTGCGGTAATTTTTATTTTATGCGTTGGATATCAGTTCATTTACATCTTTGTCCCCTTTATGAAAGGCGGCAGAAAGCTTAAGACAAAGAAAATGTATCATTATGCTGTGCTGATTCCTGCCCGCAACGAAGAAAAGGTTATTCCGCATTTGATTGCCAGTATTAAGGGACAAACCTACCCGTCTGACATGATTGACATTTTTGTAATTGCCGACAACTGCACGGACAACACGGCGAAAGCCGCAATGGAGGCCGGAGCTTTCTGCGTTTATCAGCGGGAAAACAAAGAATTGGTGGGGAAAGGCTATGCCCTTGATTTTGCATTGGCCAAAATCCGTGAAGATTATCCCGACAACGACTATGCTGGTTATTTTGTTTTTGATGCGGATAATCTTTTGGATGAACGTTATATTGAAGAAATGAACAAAATGTTTTCCAACGGAAAACGCATCATCACTAGTTACCGCAACACAAAAAATTATGGAACCAGCTGGGTTTCAGCCGGATGCTCTTTGTGGTATCTGCGCGAGTCCAGATTTTTAAACCACCCCCGCACACTTTTAAATACCAGCTGTGCTATCTCCGGTACGGGTTTTTTGGTGCACCGTGAGGTTTTGGAAAAGGTTGGGGGCTGGAAGTTTTTCTTATTA
>OGYL01003137.1_pt1 | contig 10973 bp, 8 predicted proteins | sample 1576541 | NCBI WGS metagenome assembly OGYL01 (sample SAMEA3541551, study PRJEB24748) | human gut metagenome | biome: human gut; feature: human-associated habitat; material: faeces | place: China | collected 2012 | reverse complement strand
ATCACCTTTCAGAGATAACGAAGAAGCAGATAGCTCTATATGACGCAATGGGAGTCCCATTTCCGAAATAGATATAATTTCACGGGACTTCAGGTTTATATGGCGCTCCCCATAAGTCCTTGTACTTGAAATAGGCACTCGTGGATCGGATTGTCAGATTGGATGCGTAAATCGATCCGCTGAAGTCGGAAAGAGGGCTTGTTACCGTGACGTTTGCATAAGGAGCATATATCACACTGGCAAGAGAAGATGTTCCCGCCCCTTCAGGACTGTAGATATTCAAATTGAAATTTCCAGTTCCCAAATATGTGATTACAAGAAGCCTGCTGATTGTCTTTGTCGTCGTTACAGCTACACTGCCTGATTTACTGTTGATATTCAGGTAAGCCGGCTTTCCTGCGCCTCCTGATATATTTCCCAGAGTCAGTGAAACTGCCCCAGATGCCGTTACCTGGGAAAATTCAGCGGATCCTGTAATTGTCGTTGTTCCAGCAATATATGTTTTTACATCGGAACTATTTGCTTCATACAGTGCTTTTATTTTAGATTCCGTTGATGAATAAAAGGAATTGTAATCAGACAAGCTTCCCGTTTTCACTGTCGAATAGTTACCTGCTGCAGCTGCCTGCTCAGGTGTCATGCCATAGGCTTTGGCTGTGTAAAGATAATCACTGAATCCTGAAGAACCCAGAGCCACTACATTGCCATCAAATGTCTTATAAATCTTCCCATCATAAATCGAACCCAGCCCCGTTATTGACTTAGCTGCTATCAAATCCTTAAATCCAAGATCAGCAGGCGAACCAGATGCCTTCGTTCCAACTAAAGCTACCGCATCTGCTGAAACATCTACGTAAGGCTTGATTCCCACCATTCTCATAAAGGAAGTCGGCATTTGTTTGACAATCATGACACGATAATACGTTTTTCCGGAAACCTTTTGCGCCTGAAAACTTTTTCCTTTCAGTCCTGTATAGCCGCTTCCCAGATTGGCTTTCAAGTAATCATCCGCCCTGCTGTCTGCCTCCGGATGGCTTCCTGCAGTCTCATCATTTCGCATATATGCTGAAGCTTCTGCCAATGCCGCTGAGTCTACGGCATTCCGCAGGTTGGATTTATAAGAATAAATGCTACCCAAATCCATTGCCAGTCCCGCACAGGCAAAGAGGATAGGAAGAAGAACTGCCACCAATACCAAAAGGGACCCCTTCTGCAGACTGACTTCTTTTCTGCTTTTTATGAAGGATGCCCCCTTTCACTCGAATATTGATACTCTTCTTATTTTTTATGAATTCCAAACCAAACTGGAATCTTCTACCAGCCTGCTTTTTGTCGACGTTGTACCGGAGCCTGAAGAAGAACCGCTGAATATATCCCTGTATCTAAACTGCGCTCCGCTTGAAACAACATCAAAATCTCTTGAATAGATGGACCCCTCAAAGACACATCCGCTTCCGATATTGACAACAACATCCGCATCAGGCGCATACAAAGCACCTGTAAATGTTATCGCCGTCCCTCCAGATCCAAAGATATTTAATGTCAGCGGTTTATAATTATTTTTATTATTGTTTTTGGTAGTCCCTGTATAAATAATAACAAGCGGCCTTGCATTAGTTGAATTAATCGTTATATTGATTTTATTTTCATTTTTAGTCCCGTCAATCATGAGATACACCGGTTTTCCTTCATTTCCTGACAATTCCCCAATCGACAGATTAGCATTCCCGGATGTTTCTTTTTTATAATAATCTGATGATCCGCTGACTGCCCTATTCGTATAATTCCAATCCACTACAGATGATCCGGCCGCATCATACATCTCATTGATCTTTTCAGTTGTTGAACGATAGAAAGAATTATAATCTGATGCTTCTCCGGCCTGTACTGCAGAATAATTTCCATCAGCATTAGCCTGATTTTCTTTTTGTCCTAAGGCAGAAGATGTATAAATCGTTGTACCAGCGAATCTAGAGCTTAAATCAACTACATTCCCATCATACGTTGTATTTACCCGGCCGTTCTTCAATGAATCGAGTCCTAAAATTTCCCTGGCCCCTATTAAATCCTTAAAATGCAAATCTGTCGTCCCGGGATTTCCTACTAAAGCAACAGCATCAGCAGAAACATCTATATATGGCTTTATTTCTAATATTCTCATGAAATAAGTAGGACACGGTTCTGTCACTTTTACACGGTAATATGTTTTTCCGGAAACCGTCTGCGCTTCAAAACTTTTATCTTTTAAGCTGCTGTAACTATTGTCCAGATTAGCTTTCAGATATTCAGCCGCCATTTCATCAGCCTCCGGGTGATAATCTACCGTATCCCCGCCGGCAGTATATCCGGAAGCGCCTGCCAGCGCTGCGGCATCAACTGCATTCTGGAGATTCGATTTATAGGAGTACATATTCCCCAAATCGACAGCGAGTCCCGCACAGGCAAAAAAGACAGGAAGCAGCAAAGCAAAAAGTACCAAGAGCGCCCCCCTCTGCCCCTCTCTTTGGTTTCGGTATCCAAACCTGCTCATAAAACCGCCCCCTTAGTATTTAATACTTCACTGGTACACATGCCGTTAATTCCAGACCAGACTAGTATTTTTTACCAATCGTGTCTTATAGGTTTCTGTACCGTTCCCAGAGGAAGATCCACTGAAAATATCCTTGTACATAAAGTGAGATCCCGTTGAGTTAACATCCAGTGTTTGCGCATAAATTGAACCAATAAACTCACAATCATAACCCATATCAACTTCAACATCAGCATTCGGTGCATACAAGACCCCTGTAAAAGAAACAGGTCCATACTGATTTCCATTGATGTCTAACACAAGCGGCTTATTCTTTTTAGATGTTCCCGTGTAAATGATAATAATAGGTCTGTCATTCGTTTGGGTAACATCTATACTTATCTTATTCGCATTAAAGTCATCAATTTTCAAATATACCGGTTTCTCTGTATCTCCGGTTATCTCTCCAATGGTAAAATTTGCATTTCCCGCTTTTCTTTTTTCATAAAACTCTGTTGAGCCGGAAATATATTCATTCGTATAATTCCATGAATCGACGGAAGAATAATTGGAATCATATATTTCATTAATTTTATCCGTAGTTTTACTATAAAACGATTGATATTCTGATGCATTTCCTGACTGTGCATAAAAATAATTTCCAGCGTTATCTGCCTGGTATTTATATTGATGATATGCAGCAGATGTATAAATTTCTTCATTATAGGCTGTGTTTTGATAGACTACATTTCCATCATATGTTGTGATAACTTCATCATAATCACTAGCATCTGTATCAGAATTTCCCTTATTTCCGTTGCCTTTGTCCTTATTTTTTCCATTATTTCCATAAGCGTTGCCATTATTACCGCCAGTGCTGCCGCCAGAATCCAATGAATCCAAGTCCTCAATTGTTTTAACTGAAATCAAGTCTTTAAATTCAAAATCCGGTGTTCCTGAAGTTTCGTTTCCCACCAATGCCACGGCATTAGCAGAAACATCCATAAGTGAATCCAATCCCAGCAGCGTCATAAAATACACTGGAGATTTCTGCGTAACTTTGACACGATAATAGGTTTTCCCGGAAACTGTCTGCGCCTGAAAATCTTTATCTATTAGATTCTGATACCCTTTTCCCAGATCCGCTTTCAAATATTCATCTGACATCGTGTTTGCTCCGGGATGGTTTTCTACAGTCTCTTCACCCGCAATATAACCGGCCGCTCCTGCTAAGGCTGCCGCATCAACAGCATTCTGCAAATTAGACTTATGGGCATACATACTTCCTAAATCGACTGCCACTCCTGCACAGGCAAAAAAGACAGGAAGCAAAAGTGCTGTAAGCACTAAAAGAGCACCTCTCTGCTCAGGTATTTTCCACTTTTTCCTGTTCATAAAAGCACCCCCCTTTACGCTTCCATATTCTGAGCTCTATGTCTAAACAAGTTCTTGCTGCAGTTGTCACAAATACGAAGAAAAATTACCGTAGAGTTTCCCTGATTTTATTGCTAATTCTTCACCGGTAAAAACACGGAAAAAGAATCATAAAAGGACTAAAAGGGCACCTTTGTGCACAGATATTGGGTCTTGATTCCAAATCTGCTCATAAAAGCGCCCCCTTGATATGTACTATGTTTTCATTCCTTTTTATATCAGACTACTAGCTCCACACCAAGCTGGAGTTTTCAATCAACTTGGTCTTCGATTTTTCTGTGCTTGCCCCTGCTGAAGATCCTCCTAATATATTCATATATGTAAAACGAGACATGTTTGAATCAACAGTCAAATCCCCCGCATAAATGGAACCACGAAATTCGCATCCATATCCCATTTGAATAACAACATCAGCATTCGGTGCATATAAAACACCAGTAAAAGTAGTCGGCCCATACCAGTTCGAGCTGCTATTGATGTCTAGAATAAGAGGTTTATTATTCCCTTTTCCATTTCCCTTACCATTTTTCGTCGTTCCTGTATAGATGATAACAATGGGTCTGTTATTTGTTTCAGGTATATTTATATTGATCTTATTTGCATTAGCTTCACTGTCAATTTTGACATAAATGGGTTTGCTGGACTCGCCATCCAGCCCCTGTATCGTTACATTTGCATTCCCTGAAGTTGTTTTTTCGTAATAATCCCCAGTTCCATAAATGACCTGATTGGTGTAATTCCATTTTTGAACGGAAGAGCGGTTCGCATTATATAAATCATCAAACTTTCTTTCTGTTGAATCATAAAACGAATTGTAATCCGTATCACCGCCGTCAGACAGTCTGAAATAATTGTGATCTGCTACAGCCCATCCCAAGGTTTTGTTATATGCATCCGGTGTAAAAGCATAACCAGGAGAATCCGAACCTCTTTCAACGATATTCCCGTCATAGGTTGCCTGAATCCCATATGAGCCCAACAAATAAGGTGAAAAAATATCTCTCCACCAGTAATAGTAGTTTGGACCTATGGAGCCTAAATCTGAAATATGATTGGCCACAATTAAATCCTTAAAGCCAAACCCGCTTGATGAGCTTCCAGCGCTTCCCACCTGCGCCACTGCATCCGCAGATACATCCGTAAGCGGATCCAGCCCCAGCAGCGTCATAAAATAAACCGGTGATTTCTGAGTAACCTTAACACGATAATAGGTCTTCCCGGAAACCGTCTGTGCCTGAAAATCCTTGACTATTAATTTTTGATATTCCCCTCCCAGATTTGCTTTCAGATATTCATCTGACATTATGTTTGCTCCGGGATGGTCTTCTGCTGTTTCTCCACCTGCGATATAGCCAGCTGCGCCCGCTAAAGCCGCTGAATCAACGGCATTCTGCAAATTAGATTTATGGACATACATATTCCCTAAATCGACTGCCAGCCCCGCGCAAGCAAAAACTACCGGCAAAAGCAATGCAGTGAACACCAAAAGAACGCCTTTCTGCGCAGACGGGCGGCTTCTATTCCCGTCCCTGTCCATACAGACGCTCACTCCTTCCTCTTCCTCTTTATCTCATTTAATTTTATCTATACGCTTCCATACTTATTATACCTTTTTCTTATTCTTATAACAACTTAAAATAAGTTTTTGCATTTTATGTATAATATAAAACTATTTATATCACTTTATGTCATACTATGAAAAATTTCCGCTTCATAATCTACGGATCAGCAGGAGTGCAATCGCTGGAATGGCAAAATACGGACCATAAGCGAAGGCACTTTTCCTGTTCTTTATACCAAGAAGCAGCATGATTAACGCAGAAATACCACCAGATAGAATCCCAAACATTCCAATGAAGAATAATGTCTTTGTTCCCATCCATAAGCCAAGACACGCAATCAGCTTAATATCTCCGCCGCCCAGCGCCCCGCGGGACAATATTGCAATAATGAGAAAGAGAACGCCGCCTGCCGCTGCAGAAATCAGATGATCAATGGCTATGGGTAGAAACAGCGCGCAGCAAAGTACTTCTCCCGCTGCTAAAGGAATGATCATGTCATTAAAAATGCAGTACTGCTCAAAATCTGTTGCAATGATCAAAAGCAGCAATCCGCAAAGTGCAAGTGACAAAACTAAAATAATTTCCCTGTGAAACGAAGAAGAGTCTGATGCCGGTCAGGAAAAACAGCAGCGTCAGCAGCTTTACTCTGTACCTGGCCCTGCTTCCTACTGCATCAGGAAATGATAAAATCGAATGATTTTTGAGGTATAACCTATCAATCCACAGGGATCCATACTTTCCAAAGAAAAAGGACAGCGCCAGCAAAAGCGCTCCATAAGCAATTAAGAAATAATCCATGACCGTCTCCCAATAAACAAAACTTTGTTACAATATTTTTTATTATACAACGAAAACTTATCAGAATAACAAATATCAGTGAAGTATTCCGTAAATAAGAAAAGGCCCCGATTGACGCTGCCAATCCAGGACCTTCTCTTATTTAATAAACTGTATTTTTGAAACCATCTGATTAATCTTCTGTATCGAAGATGAAAAGTTTATGTTTTTTATCAGAAACCAGTTTTGTAAATCTATCATATTGTCTCAATATATCAACAATAATCTCATCTTTCTTCATATAGCGGACAGGATACCCGGTTCTACCATCCTCAAAATAACTCATGGGAACATAAACAACTTCACTATCAACTTGAGGCATGGAGTCATTTTTGATGGCATAATCAGAAACATTATGGATTTCGCAATCAATACCATACTTGAAATTTCTAATAGAATCCTGCTTAATAATAAACTCCGCTTTAGGAAGCAGCGATTCAGAATCATACTCAACCGTAGCTTCTACTCCATACTTTTTCATCTCATCTGCCAGTTCTTCAAAAGCCGGTACAGCCACTTCCCTGATAAACTTTCTGGCATTCACGAGATCTGGTTTTCTAGACATAGTATGAAGCCTTTCCTTCCACAAGGAGCCCGTCCAGTAGGAAGTACAAACAGAAAGCCCGCGGCTGAAATATCCGTTATCGACTAAAAGGCCGTCCCACAAGCAGAAGCAAAGAACAATCATGACAACCAGGAACGGAAGCGCCATAACCATCGTCATCGCCTGCAGTGCCCCAAGACCGCCGGAATATAAAAGGACAATAGCCAGAAGAGCTAAAGATGCGCCCCAGAAAATACTCTGCCATTTAGGGAATCCGGATTTGCCATAGGAAGCAATGGTATTGATAACAAAAATACCAGAGTCAGCCGAAGTTACAAAAAATAATGCAATGATGACAACAGAAATGAAAGATGTCACACTACCCAGCGGAAGATGATTCAGGAAAGCGAAGAGCAAAGCTTCTGTCTCGCCTGAAATTGCAGAAAGAGAGCCATTGGTCTGCAAATCCACCCAGATGGCACTATTCCCAAAAATAGTCATCCAAAGCAGATTGAACAAAGTCGGAACGAACAAGACACCAAGGACAAACTCACGAATCGTACGCCCTCTGGAAATCTTTGCAATGAACATGCCGACAAATGGCGCCCAGGCAATCCACCATGCCCAGTAAACGACCGTCCAGGAAGTGAACCATCCTTCATTTTCAGGATCATAGGCAAATGTCCTGAAACTCAAAGGAATAATATTATGGATATACTCGCCAAGATTCTGCGTGAAATCACTCATAATCATCATGGAAGGCCCCGCAAGCAGGACAAAAAGCAGCAGTCCAAGTGCTAAAAGCAGATTAATTTCACTTAAATGGCGAACACCCTTACCAACTCCTGATATCGCAGATAAAATCGAAAACGATATCGAAACAGTTATGATGACAATCAGCTGGGGCATATCAATATGAGAAATGAAGCCAATCTGCTTCAATCCTGCTCCAAGCTGCAGAGCGCCGAATCCCAATGTTGTTGTAATACCGAAAATCGTACAGCAAAGTGCAGTTATATCAATAATACGGCCGAGAGCACTATCCAGACGATTCTTAAGCAGTGGATAAAAACCACTTCTTACGGTCAGCGGCAAATGATAGCGGAAACCAAAATACGCCAATGCCAGTCCAAGTACACCATAGATTGCCCAAGCGTGTATCCCCCAATGGAAAAATGTATTGAGCATGGCAGTTTCAGCACGAGCCCCCTGAGACAGGTTAGGATCAAGAGGAAGGGCATAGTGAGAAATTGGTTCGGCTACGCCAAAGTACATAAGTCCGATTCCCATTCCGGCAGCGAAGAGCATTGCAATCCAGGATAAAAACGGATACTCAGGTTCTTCATCATCATCTCCCAGACGTATATCCCCTAATTTGCTGACGCAGAGGAGAAGGAGAAAGATAACAAAGCAGGATACGCCAAGAATAAAGAGCCAGCCCCAAGATTTGGTAATCCATTGTTTTGCTTCATTGAGATAGTAACCTGAAGATCCCGGGAAAGCAGCACATGCAATCACAACTGCCAATATCACTATAATTCCGGGTATCGTGACCCATGAATTAAAAGTGGAACGGAATGGGAATTTACGAGAATCATCCAATGGAACCGCCTCCAGTCAAAAAACAATAATTTATAATAACTGCACTTCATCAATCCATTCTGATTAATAAACACAGCAAAAGAGAGATTAAGCCTAGTTGAGCTGTTCTCCCTAAACTCGTTATAGATAAATCTATAGCGATATATTAATATCTTTTATTATACCATAAGTCACTTATGTATCCAAATTATAAAATCTTAATAATGTTCGATAAGTGGCGAATCCGGAAGAAAACAAAAGAAAAATTATATAATCTGAATGAGTTTAGTAAAATACGGTTACCCTTCTATTTTTTATCGAAAAGCAGTATTCGATAACGTATAAATGGAAAATGAAAAAGACGTTGACTTGTAATCAGCCAACGCCTTGTACTTCTTAATCTTTCAAAAATTCTCACACATTGAGAATACATTGATTTCATTAAGATTTTAATATACCTTCATTTAGGATTCTATTTTCCTCTCACCATGCATTGTCAAAGAATTATCCTTTGTTCTGTCATATGCAATATTCCCGAGGGTAAGATTCGATTCTTCCATAGGTGCGCCCTGAATACCCATAATCTCTACCATAAAGTTGTACAGAAGATCATTAGTCCAATATGAACTCCTTTGATCGATCAAAGGAGAGAATAAATAAGAGTGATTTTCCCTATATCTTTCTGAAAAATGAGCAATGAGAGGAATACGTGTCATTTGATTGGAAAACTTAGTCGGTTCATGAGCCGTCCCATCATCAGATTCTTCCCCATGATCAGAAAAATATATAAATCCCTGGAAATTAGGATTGTCCTTGACAAGGTCATACAGCCTGCTCACCACATAGTCCGTATAAAGTATAGCATTATCATATTCGCTGGTTTTGCTAACCTTACGATCAAACTTTTGATACTCAAAGGGATAACGTTCTGTATATAACTGATGACAGCCCATAAGATGGTATACAATCAGAGCATTGTCTGCATTTTTGAGGTCTGGAGTCTGATCTGCCAACTCCTCATCATAATAATTTGAGCGTATATATTCACCAACATCGCCATTCAACCAAATCTGATGATTGGCCATAGATGCGATTTCAGCTATAGGTGTATCAAAAATACCATAGCGCTCCTGATTACTGATCCAGTAAGTATCAAATCCCGCCGCGGCAGCAACTTCTATCAATGAATAGGCCTGTGCCATAGATACAGAATTATACTGATTCTTATCCGTCAATGCATAGGTCAAGACGGGAACCGTAGTCACATAATTTGAATATGCTTTTTTAAAACAGATGGTGCCTGGCTCTTTAACAAATTGAGACATCCAGGGCGTCGTATCAAAACGATATCCATAAACGGACATATGATCTCTTGCTGTTGACTCACCAATGACAAGTACATAGATCCCTTTATGCTCTGGAAGCACTGAGAGTGTACCTAAGTTATATAAATACTGCATCCTTTCCTGTCGGTTTTTAGCGAAAGAGGTATATCTTTTAACCGAATTCTTGAAGGAATCCATAATACGCACGGGTTCGTACCCGACAAATGAATATGTTACCTTCACACCTAAAAACAAAAGAAAAATTGTAAGAATTAACGACCCGCATAGATACCGGCGCGAAGCAAATTCAATACGGTTTCGCATGCTGATACAGATTATACGCACTACGTAACCAATAAAAATCAAAATCAATAAAGATCCTAAAAAAGCAAAGAGCAGGCTAAATATATTTTGAGTCAATAAATAGTCTATAGCTTCTTTTAAATTTGTCTGATAGACCGCTAAAATAATATCGGAACGTAAATAATGATGGCTGACAATATAATATATCCAAAACAGCAAATTAGATAAAGCAAAAGGTATAAGGCTGAAAATAATCCACAGACCAGCAATTACACGCCCTACGCTGCATTTTCCCAAAATAGCTGCAATATTATTAATGCAGAAGCCTATAAGGAGGATAGATATCCAGATTATACTCGCTAGAGAAATGTTTACAAAAATATCTAACGCCATTACGATGATATGATCAAATAATTTAATTAGAATTCCGCTGCAGAGAAAAAATATCATCCCGAGATATGCAATAAGAAAATTCCGTCTAAATCCGCAGATCCACCATGCAAAAGCAAAAAGAAGTGCAGAATATAAGACTCCAATATTAAATCCATAAGAATAAAAATGATCAGTCAGGATATACGCTAAAAATGTGATCATATATATATACAAAAAGATAACTAAAAACATCTTTTCAAGATTAACTTTATTCTTTGCTAAAAATTAATTCATAAAAGCTCTCCCAGATGCACGCTGACAAAATGATCACTGTCCGAGTGCAGTACAAAGTAGAAAGTGTCCTAAAGCAGATAAAAACAACTGCACTCCTATGTCTATATATAATAATTATCATTTAACTTATATAATAAAGCAACCTAAAAGACAATCAGAGTGTTTAAATAATCTTGTGTAAACGTACTCCTATGAAAAAAGGAGATCTATCT
>OGYL01003129.1_pt1 | contig 10988 bp, 7 predicted proteins | sample 1576541 | NCBI WGS metagenome assembly OGYL01 (sample SAMEA3541551, study PRJEB24748) | human gut metagenome | biome: human gut; feature: human-associated habitat; material: faeces | place: China | collected 2012 | reverse complement strand
GTTTCAATATATTCGTGTTCCGAATACATTTTCATTTTCTTGCGGATTCTGCGAAACGATACAATGAGGCTTACGACCGTTTCTATAAATCTTGTTGGAATGCCGCCTGGTCAGGCCGACCGTAAGCCATCAGCCGACGGGCGCCCGCTGCTGACGGCCAGTATCGCACCACTGTCGTATCTGGTGGAGCAGATTGCCGGCCCGGCCTACGAAGTGCACACCCTGATGCCGGCAGGCAGCAGTCCGGAAACCTACGAGCCCACGCCGGGGCAGATGGTTGACGTCAGCGAAAGCCAGGCCTACTTCAGCGTGGGCACGCTGGGCTTCGAAACGTCGCTGCTCCAGCGCCTGAGCGAATCGTCGCCCGAGCTGCGCTGCATCCGTCTGTTTGAAGGACTCAAGCCCCTGCCGCAAAGTCATGCCCACGGCGCCAACCGATACGACCCCCACGTATGGACGTCGCCACAAAACGCCCGCCTCATGGCACGCCGCATCTGTCAGGAACTGTGTGAGATCGACTCCACGCAGGCCACTGCCTTCCGCCAGCGCCTGACGCGCTTCGAAACACGGCTGGACAGCCTGGAGCAGGTCCTGCGCCAGCGCTTTGCCCACGTCAGTGCCCGCAGCTTCCTCATCTACCATCCCTCGCTGGCCTACTTTGCCCAGGAATTCGGTCTGCAGCAGATTCCGCTGGAGGCCGACGGCAAGGAACCATCGCCTTCGCGCCTGGCCGCCCTTATCCAAGCCACGCGCGAAAAAGCCCGCAAAGGACAGGTGAAACTCATTTTCGTACAACGTGAAAACACGGGGCGCTCCGTACAGCAGGTAGCCCGGCAGACGGGGCTGCGCGTCGTAACCATTGACCCCCTTTCGGGACAATGGATGCAACAGATGGACCTGATTTCAAAATCATTGGCACAATGACCTCACCCGAAAAGCTCCTCTCTTTCAGCCACGTGGATGCGGGCTATCCGCACCGCCCGGTGCTGACCGACGTAAACCTCGACATCAGCCGGGGCGACTTTATCGTGCTCACCGGCTCCAACGGCGGCGGAAAAACCACGCTGGTGCGCCTGATGCTGGGCCTGATGCGCCCCACGGCAGGCCAGCTTTGGCGCGCCCGCCACATCGTCATGGGCTACCAGCCGCAATATCAGCACATCGACCGCCAGTTTCCCATTACGGTGGAGGAACTGGTGCTCACGGGCCTGCAAAACCGCCTGCGCCCCTGGCAGCGCTTTTCCGACAGCCACCACCGGAAAGTGTCGCAACTGCTGAAACGCTTTGACCTGGCCGCGATGAGCCGCCAGCTGGTCAGCCAGCTGAGCGGCGGACAGCTGCAGCGGGCACTGTTTGCGCGTGCCGTAGTGTCAGAACCCGACCTGCTGGTCATTGACGAGCCCGACACCTACCTCGATGCCCGCCACAAGCAGATGCTCTACGACTTTCTGGAACACATCGGCCCCGAAACGGCCATCGTCATGGTAAGCCACGACGCCTACGTTCCGGCCCACCTGGCCGGCATCCACCTGCACGTAGACCACGGTACCGTCAGCCGCCCGGACTGAGCGGCCGGAACGCCACGAAATCCCGCCCCCGCATGGCCCGGCTGCGCGAAAACAAAAAAAAGTCGGCGGATAAATCGAAAAGGCCGGCGGATATAAAATTTCAGCCGGCAGGAAAACCAACGGAACTCCTGCCCATTTTCCCTTCCTCACCCCGCAAACGGACCATCCCCGCTCACCATACATCGGGCGACACACGGTTTTTTCCAAAAACGCTGCCCACAATTTGGCCCTCCGCGCCGTTTGCCGTATCTTTGCGATATGAAAGATACGCATACGCCCTCAATATTACTCATTTACACCGGCGGAACCATCGGTATGGTGGAGAATCCCGAAACAGGCGCCCTTGAAAGTTTTGACTTCGAACACCTCGTACAGCACGTGCCCGAACTCAAACGGCTGGGATGCAGCCTGACGGTACGCACCTTTGACCCACCCATTGATTCCAGCGACATGGAGCCGGAACACTGGGCCCGACTGGTAGAAATCATCAGTGCCGAATACCAGCGCTTCGACGGTTTTGTCATTCTGCACGGTACCGACACCATGGCCTACACGGCCTCGGCGCTGAGCTTTATGCTCGAAAACCTCGACAAGCCGGTCATTTTTACCGGATCGCAGCTGCCCATCGGCATGCTCCGCACCGACGGCAAGGAAAACCTCGTAACCGCCATCGAGATTGCGGCCGCCCAAAACGCCCAGGGCAACCCCATGGTGCCCGAAGTGTGTATCTTCTTCGAAAACCGCCTCATGCGCGGCAACCGCACCACCAAAATCAACGCCGAGGGGTTCAATGCCTTCCGCTCGTTCAACTATCCGTCACTGGCCCACGTGGGCGTACACATTGTCTACGACGAACACCACATCCGCCGCCCGCAGGGAGCCATGCCCCTCAAGCCTCATTTCAGCATGAGCAACAACGTGGTCATCCTGACCCTCTTTCCGGGCATACGGCGCGAATACGTCACCACCGTCATGCGTATAGAAGGCCTGAAGGCCGTAATCCTGAAAACCTACGGGGCAGGCAATGCACCGCAAAAGCAATGGCTCATCGACCTCATCCGCGAGCGCAGCCAGATGGGGGTCATCTTTGTCAACATCACCCAATGCTCGCAAGGCACGGTCGAAATGAACCGCTACAAAACGGGACGCCAGCTGCTGAATGCCGGCGTCATCAACGGCCACGACAGCACCCCCGAATGTATGGTCACCAAACTGATGTTCCTGCTCGGCATGGGATATGCCCCCGAAACCATCAAACTGCTGATGAACCGCAGTCTGGCCGGCGAAATTACCACCTGAGACTTCATTACACAGCCGTTTACGGCCCCCAGAAAAGCACCTCCGCGTCCGTTTGTCCGTCATGCAGACAACAGACGCGGAGGTGCTTTTTTCGGGAGACACACAACCGCACTTACAGGTCAGAGCAGGCTGATGAGACGGGTCACGTCGGCCTCACGCGTGGCCCAGCTCGTCACGAAACGCACCACGCTCTCACGCTCACCCCGCGGCCCCCAGTATTCAAACGTGACCTCGCGCAACAGGCGGTCGACCACCTCGTTGGGCAGTCGGAAGAACTGCTGGTTGGTAGGCGAGTCGATAACCACTTCATAACCCTTTTCGCGAAAAGCCTGCTTGATGCGCTGTGCCTGCTCGACGGCATGGCGCGCCAGGCGCTCGTAAAGCCCGTCGGAGAAGAGCGTCTCGAACTGTACGCCCAGCAGCCTGCCCTTGGCCAGCAGGGCGCCGTGCTGCTTGATGAGCGGGAAGAAATGCGGCAGCAGCTCCGGACGGGTCACCACCACAGCCTCGCCAAACAGGGCGCCGACCTTGGTGCCGCCCACGTAGAATACGTCGGAACAGCGGGCCAGGTCTTTCAGCGTTACGCCGGCCCCTTCGGCCACCAGGCCGTAGCCCAGGCGCGCCCCGTCGACATAGAGCGGAATGCCCGCCTCGCGGCATACGCGGCTCAAGTCCTGCAGCTCGCTGAGCGTATAGAGCGTGCCCAGCTCGGTGGGGTGCGAAATATACACGGCACCCGGAGCCACCATGTGTTCGTAGGTGTCGTCACGATAGAACGCGCGGATGTAAGCCTCCACCTCGGCGGCCAGCAATTTGCCGTTGTGTGAGGGCAGGGTAAGCACCTTGTGGCCCGACGCCTCGATGGCGCCCGACTCATGTACGTTGATGTGGGCCGTTTCGGCCGCCAGCACACCCTCATGCCGGCGCAACAGGCCGTCAATCACGGTGGCGTTGGTCTGCGTACCGCCCACCAGGAAATGCACCCTTCCCTGTTCGGGCGTCAGGCCGCACGCTTCCAGAATCAACCGGCGCGCCCGGTCAGTATGCGCGTCGTTACCGTAGCCTGAAGTCTGCTCCAGGTTGGTTTCCATCAGGCGCTGCATCACCTCGGGATGCGCGCCTTCCATGTAGTCGCAATCAAAATGTATCATAGGTTGAATCAATCTGTTTCCGTATCAGGAATGGGGCTGCTCCGCTCCGTTTACCACCTTGCGCTTGCCGCTCATGGTGTCAAGGTCAAGGCGAACGATAGTGGTACGGCGCATGGAAGCCCGCGCATACTGGCTGCCCAACGCCACGTGCTGCGGGGCATATTTCTGCAGAATCAGCTGAACGGCATGCCACCGCTCTTCCTCATCCTGCACCACCGTGGCGTGCGCACGGGCCACCAGGCTCTCGTAGGCCGTGGTAAATCGCCGGGGGTCCACCTGCGTGTGCCCCACTACGCAAAACGATACCTGCGGCCGCTGGGCCAGCACCTGCAATTTGCGGCCCTCGGGGGCGCAGTGCAGATAAACCACGCTGCCGGCCGCCTCGTCCCACACGTAGCTGATGGGCAGTCCGTAGGGCTCGCCGTCGGCACCGGCCATCGACAGATAGCCGTACTCGCCCTCACGCAGCAGACGGAGTGCCTGCGCCTCGGGCATCAGGCGGTCACGCCGCCGCACACTGGTATTGTCATACTTCATCGTATCTGAATTTTAATCGTGTCTTGTAACAACCGCAAGCAAAGTTAAGTATAAAGCCGCACTTCAGCCTCATCGGACGGACATTCTTTTTTTTCAACACGTCCGCCCGAGACGCGCTGCCCGAAGGCAGGACGGTAAAAAAGCTGGAGGGAAAAATTTTCAGGTGCCGGGAAAAACCAACAAGGCGGGAGTCCGGCGAAAAAAAGTCCCGGCTGTTTCCGGCAAAGCCTCCATTCGGAGGAGCCGGCAGGCATACGTACAAAAGAGAGAGAGAGAACCTCGCCAGCCTACAGCCGACATGTTCTCTCTCAAAAGCGCTTCAGGATGGGCTTGAACCAACGACCCCCTGATTAACAGTCAGGTGCTCTAACCAACTGAGCTACTGAAGCAGGTTTACATGACATTTTTCCGAAATGCTCTGCAAAAGTAGTGGTTATTTTTGAAATAAACAATATCTTTGCAAAAAAATTTTCAAAAATATTATCATGAAACGCATAATTGGCATTGGAAATGCACTAATTGACATACTCTCGCGCATTGAAAGCGATGATTTGCTACGGCAAATGAACCTGCCCAAAGGCTCGATGCAACTGCTCGACGACGAGCGCTACCGCGAAATTTCAGCCACACTGGCCCGGATGGATACGCAGCGGGCCACCGGCGGTTCGGCCTGCAACACCATGCTGGCCCTGGCCCAGCTGGGCGAAAAACCGGCCATCATCGGCAAGGTCGGGCAGGACGAGAATGCACGTTTCTTTGCCGACAACTGCAAAACGGTGGGCATTGAGCCCTACCTGCTGACCGACGGACAACACCAGACGGGCGTGGCCTCCACGTTTATCTCGACCGACGGCCAGCGTACCTTTGGCACCTATCTGGGCGCCGCAGCCCTGCTGGAAGCCGACGACATCAATCCCGAATGGCTCAGCCAGTATGAATATCTTTATATTGAAGGATATCTGGTGCAGAACCATGCCCTGCTCGAGCGGCTGCTGGAGCTGGCCCGTCAGTACGGAATGAAAATTTGTCTGGACCTGGCCAGCTACAACATTGTGGAGGCCGACCGCGACTTCTTTGCCCATCTGCTGGAACATACGCACATCGTGTTTGCCAACGAGGACGAGGCACGTGCCTTTACAGGTCAGGAACCCGAAGAGGCCCTGGCCCAACTGTCGGCCTACTGCCACGTAGCCGTAGTCAAGGTGGGCAAACACGGCGTACTGGCCCAGTGTGACAACGAACGGGTGCAGGCTCCGGCCATGGAGGTGGAGCAGGTAGTAGACACCAACGCCGCCGGCGACTTTTTTGCCGCAGGCTTCCTCTACGCCTGGCTGCAGGGCGCCACGCTGCAGCAATGTGCCGAAGCCGGCGGCATTACGGCCGGCCACATCATCCAGTATGTAGGCACCAAAATGCCCGAAGCGGCCTGGCAGGAAACACGCCTGCAAATGCAGCAGCTGCTGCAGCAATAAGCCTTGCGCCCGAAGCGCAGGGGCTCCGGCTTTTGCCGGCTCTTTTTTACCAACCCCTTAAGAACAAGCCTGATGAAACGTATGCTTTGCGCAGCCCTGGCCTCGGCAATACTGCTGCCGGCTGCCGCACAAAAGAACCACAATTTTGAAATTGCCAAGAACCTGGACATCTTCAACGCGCTCTACCGTGAGCTCGACACTTATTATGTAGATACGCTGGACGCCAACAAATACATCACCACGGCCATCAACGCCATGCTTAACGACGTGGACCCTTATACGGAATATTTTCCGTACGACAAGCAGAAGGAACTGGAACAGATGAGCACCGGCTTCAAATATGCCGGCATCGGCGCCCTGATACGTTACGACAAGAGCGTCGACCGCTGCTGCATCGACGAGCCGTACGAGGGGATGCCGGCCCTGCAGGCAGGCCTGCAGGCGGGTGACGTCATCCTCTCCATCGACGGCAAGGACACGGGTAAACGCGGCAGCCAGGCGCTGGACACGTACACGCAGAGCGTAAGCAACGCCCTGCGCGGCGAGGCCGGCACGAGCTTTGTGCTGAAAGTGCAGCGGCCCGGCGTAGAAAAGCCCCTCACGCTGAACATTACGCGCAGAAACATTACCTTTCCGGTTATCACCTACGCCGGAATGCTGACCGACAGCATCGGCTACGTAGGGCTGAGCCAGTACACACGCGACTGCGCCCGCGACGTAAAACGGGCCATGACGGAACTCAAGCAGCAGGGAGCAAGCAGCATGGTACTCGACTTGCGCGGCAATGGCGGCGGCCTGATGGTGGAAGCCATCAACCTGGTCAACATGTTCATCGGCCGCGACAAAACCGTATTGGAAACCCGCGGAAAGACGGGGGCCGAAAACTACACCTACCGCACCACCGAACAGCCCTGGGACGAGAATATCCCGCTGGTCGTGCTGGTTGACGAAGCTACAGCCTCATCAGCCGAAATCACGAGCGGAGCACTGCAGGACTACGACCGCGCCGTTATCATCGGACGCCGCACATACGGCAAGGGACTGGTGCAGCAGCCGCGCGAACTGCCCTATAAGGCCACGCTGAAGGTAACAACAAGCAAATACTACATACCCAGCGGACGCTGCGTGCAGGCCTACGACTTTAAGAACCGCAATGCCGACGGCTCACCCAAGCACCTGCCCGACAGCCTGTGCCACACATTCTATACCGCAGCCGGACGCCCCGTGAAGGACGGCGGCGGCATTACCCCCGACCTCACCGTAAAACCCGACACGCTGAGCGACATTACGCTCCAGCTGGATGCTTCGGACGCTTTCTTCCACTACTGCAACCGCTACTACGCTACCCACAAGAGCATAGCCCCGGCCCGCTCGTTCAGTCTGACCGATGTCGAGCTCGACCAGCTCTGTCAGGACGTTCAGCAGGACAGTCTGGAATACACCACGCGCAGCCAGCGCACCATTGAAGTACTGAAAAAATCCATGAAGTACGATGGTTACGACCAGAGCGCCAAGGCGCAGTTCGACGCCCTGGCCGAAGCACTCAAACCAGACTTCCGCCGTGACTTTGAACGGGAGAAGAAACAAATCAGGCAACTGGCCGAAGTGGAAATCGTACGCCGCTACTACCACCAGCGTGGTGTGGCCGAATATGGTTTGCGTGAAGATGCCTGCGTGGCCCGCGCCATCGAGGTGCTGCAACATCCCGACGAATACCGCCGAATCCTGCAGCCCGCCCCAAACAAGAAATAACCGCCGAATCCGGCCCTGTGGTCACAATCCGCCCTGTTGCCCCAAAAACGCAGCAGGACGGATTTTTTTCATCCCGCCCCATCCTTCCCCCAAACAAGGCACAAACAGGTAAAAAGGATGGTGCAAAAACTTGTTGCGTTTTTCTCACACCTTGCCATCATGTCATGGCATTTACTATAAAAACGGAAGAAAAATGTCGCCATATAGTTTAAATTTGTATATTTGCCTTCATATTTTTGTCATTCAACCTCTTTACAATCTCACATGTCTATGAAAAAAATCTTACTTACATTAATTTGTACAGCCACCTGTACTTCCTTTAGCCTGGCCACGCCACGCTCAGCCCGCGAGGCGCAAGAAATAGCTTCGCAGTTCTTTGCCCGCCATACGCTGAATACTCGCGGCAGCATGGCTTCGGCCAACGTTACCCTGGCTGCTACGTCAACCCAGCTGCAAACCGTGCGGCCGCAAACGCGACAGACGGCCGACCGGCCGGCATACTATATCTACAACCAGGGCGACAGAGGATTTGTCATCGTTTCGGGTGACGACCGCATGGCTTCCATTTTGGGATACTCGTTTGAAAATCCGTTTTCCGAAGCCAACCTGCCCGACAACATGCGTTTCTGGCTGAACCAGTACGTACTGCAACAGCAGCAACTGGAGAGCACGGCCGACACGCCGTCTGAAACGACAGCCACATCGGCTGCCGCCAACAATTTTGCCCCTTCGGTAGCTCCACTGCTGGGAGACATTCGCTACGACCAGGGCGACCCCTACAACCGGCTCTGCCCTACCGTCAACGGACGCCGCTGCGTTACAGGCTGTGTGGCCACCGCCATGGCCAACATCCTGAGCTATTATCAATATCCTACCAAAGGAACCGGCTCCCACAGCTACGTCAGCCAGACCAACCAGCTCAGCGTCAGCTTTGACTACGCAAATACGACTTTCGACTGGAACAATATTCTGAAACAGTACGTCAGCGGACAATACAACGACACTCAGGCCAACGCCATTGCCCAACTGATGCTGGCCTGCGGCGTGGCCTGCGACATGAACTACGACCCCTCGGCCTCTGGCTCAAGCGTCTATACGGCTGTTTCGGGCATGAAAAACTACCTGGGCTACAACCCCTATGCCTACTGCGCCCGCGGCGACCATTACAGTCCTACCGAATGGGTAAACATGATCAAGACGGAACTCAACGCCCAGCGTCCGGTTTACTTTACGGCCAGCGACAACTCCTACACCGGCCATGCCTTTATTCTTGACGGATATGATGAAGAAGGCCTGATGCACGTGGACTGGGGATGGTCGGGCATGAGCAACGGCTACTACCTCGTGGCCGAGCTGCAACCCGGAGCTTCCGGCACGGGCGGCGGTGACGGCAGCGGATACCAGTTTGAACAAATCATGGTTGTGGGGCTGGCTCCGTCGACCATGCTGTCTGACAAAGTATCACACTTCGAAGCCTACGACCTGAGCTACAACGCCGCAAACAAGACCTTTACCGTAAACAACATCTTCAACTACTCCGAAACATTCAACGGCTCAATGGCCATTGTGGCCGGCAATGACGAACGGCAGTTTGCCATCAGCCAGGTTCAGGACCTGCAAGGCCTGAACAACCTTTACGGCTATAAGAACATACAATTCGGCATGCAGGTTCTGCCCGTACTTGTTGACGGCGTTTACGACATCTTTATCGGTACCAAGCTTGCCGGCAACAGCAAATGGGACAAAGTGCCCTGCGAATATGCCTCAAGCCCCAAATACAGCCTCGTTGTAGAAAACGGTACCGCCACCGTAGTAACCGAAAACAGCGACCTGACCAACCCCAACGTCACCGTAAAATCCGACGGCACGCTCCACAGCAACCGTCTGGCCACCTTTACGATAACCATCAGTAACCCGCGCGCCAACAACGATTTCCTCGGACACATGGAGCTGGACATTGTTGACAACAGCGGCACCACCATTGAATCCATACGCCTGCAGCAGCTGTACCTCAAGCCGGGCGAAAGCAAGGTGCTGACCCGCACCATCACCATGCCCGACGTTATCGGCAATGTCACCGTAAAACCCATCTGGGTGCACAACAATTACCAGCGTTACGTAGTTGGTACGCCGGCTTCCTTCTATGTCTTCTCACAAGGCACCCCCGCCACCGGATTTACAACCTCCGACGTCAAGCTGGCCAACACTTCGGTTGAACAAGGCTCGGCCTTTACCTGCACCGGCACGCTGACGCTCAACAACGACGGCGACTACTACGAAACCCAACTCGTGGCCTACCTTTACAGCCCGAGCACGGGAGCTTACGAAACGTCATCGCCCATGACCCCCGTTTCCGTAGAAAAGAGCGGACCCAAAACGTTCAGCATCGACCTCAACATTCCGGCCGACACCAAAACGGGACGTTACCAGTTCCAACTCTTCTCCTACGAATCCGGACAGTTCCACCAGCTCTTTAACGAAAACGTACGCATCACGGCCTATACGGGCATCGAGTCCGTCAGCACGGCCGACGCCCTGCGCCTTGTGTCTGCCGACGCTTCCGGCATCAGCCTGAGCAGCTCACAGGCTGTCAGAAGCCTCAGCCTCTACGACCTGCAGGGACGCCTGCTGCGCACGTCCTTCAGCAGCGAAGGCAGCGGACGCTACCGCATGGCCACCGACGGCCTGCCTGCCGGTACCTACATCATCCAGGCCACCCTGGCCAACGGCTCGAAGCAGACAATCAAATGCTTCCTCCGGTAAGCCGCCCCAAAGGTTCACGGCCTATTCAAAAAACTCAAAAACAATGAATTCAAACATGACACGTCATACCCTACAACCCGCCGCCCTCTGGCTCAAGCCCGGCCTGGCTTTCGCCTGTCTGCTCATGGCCGCCGGCTGCGGCAGCCACAAGGAACAGGAAGCCGCTCCCGGCGCTCCCACGCCGGCCACGCCGCCCGTAGTGTCAGCCGCCCCCTCGCCCACCGTGGGCTCACAACCGGCGGCCCAGCCCGAGGTGTGCATCTACAAGATGCGTAAGGACTACTCACGCAACGTGCCCGTACTGATGGACGACACCCACACGCGCATCGTGTCGTATCCGGCTCCGTCGGACCTGCTCGTGGGCGGCAAACTCACCCTGCCCACGGCGCTCATGGGCATCGCGGCGGCGTACATCGTCATCACCGCGATATGCGACAGGGTAGCGC